>JAEEGF011420126.1_pt1 | contig 13929 bp, 13 predicted proteins | sample 9134171 | NCBI WGS metagenome assembly JAEEGF01 (sample SAMN16246542, study PRJNA631951) | gut metagenome | biome: gut microbiome; feature: rumen; material: AP-attached | host: Bos | place: Iran: Karaj | collected 2018-10
TAGGAAAGGGAAACGAGCATGAAAAAGAACGTTTTAAAAGCAATGTCAGTCGGTTTATCAGCCGTAACAATCGCTAGTACATTAAGCGTACCTGTATACGCTGACGAACCAGCACCAGTAGCAGAGCCAGCACCAGCCGCTTCTGAGCAACAAGAAATTCCTGAAGCAGGAAAGCCAGCGCCTACAAACTTAGACGAGAAGGCAGCTGCAAAGTTGGCTAATGAACTCAATGATGAGTATAACATTGATCCTGAAGATACCGATAAGGAAACTCTCGACAAAATTGATGACTTAGAAAATGCGGCAAGTGCCGAAAATTTTCCAGATGGTTCACATTATTATGATGAACCAGTATTGATTCCTAGATGGCCTTTTATTGGTTCAAAAGAGGTTACTTATGAAGGTGAGACAGAAAAAATAACAAACGCAGCAGAGGAAGCTGGTAAAAAGATTGAATGTGCGGCAGATGATTTAAGCACTAATGTTCAAGCTGCAACTGATATGGATACCGAGAAGGGTAAAGCTGAGACTGCAGTAACAAATGCTGAAACTGCAACATCAGAAGCTGCAGCTGCTGTTAATACTGCAGAGCTTGCAGTTGCAACAGCTGTTGAGTCTGTTAATACTAAGTCTACACCACAGGCATCTATTGATGTTAGAAAAGCAAATAGCGCAGTTGACGATGCTAAGAAAGCACTTGAAGATAAGAAAGCTGATTACGATGAGGCAAAGGCTGATTACGATGTAGCGAAGGCTGCGTACGAAGCAGCAGCGCAGGGATATAGAGATAGTAGAAATCATGCGGCAATTGATTTGTCAATAGCAGAGCAGAAGCTTAATGAGGCTAGAACTAGAGTCGCATTTATGGAAGCAGCAGTAAAAAAGGCGCAAGCTGAGTATGCCCAGTCAGCAGCAGGACAGCTTTATGCGTACAACGAATTTTCCGAGAAGACAGATGGTACACCATGGGAGGCTTTTGGTGATTCTGAGAATGTTAGAGCTATTATTCAATACTACATTCTTGAGGAAAAAGGAGCAAAACTGTCAACGGTTAAGTATATTGATAATAGAGATGCTACTAAGGGCGATGCTGAATTTGAAGTTACATATTTTGAGAATGGTAGATTTATATCTGAGAGATATGGATTTGAATTTAAGGATGATGGCACAGTAGATATTTATAACACTGATGTTAAGTATGAATATGATTCTGTAGCTCTAATAAGTGGAACATCAACAACAATCCAAAAGACCAAGGCAGAGATGGAAAAGATGGTCCAGGATGGTGGCGCCGTTAAGAGATACGAATATCGTGATTGGTACGGTGTTCACTATCTGACAGAGGACGAATTAGTTAATATCTACCATCAGAATCCAAAGAACTACAATTATTCTTATGTAGTGGTGCTCAATTCAGGCAATAATTTTGAGGCTCCTTGGGATAAGATGGATGCCGATGAGGAGTATGACTATGAGGTTTATCGTCATGGATTCTTTGATAGAGCAGGCAACTATCACGAAGTTATTAAGAACAAGACAACAAAAACCCTTGTAAAACTCGTTAATGGTGAAGTGGCTTATGAAGGAACATTTGAGGATGCACCTGGTGAGAACACTGTTAAGGCTAAAGCGGCATTTGAACTACAGGGCGAGTTGGATAAAGAAATTGAAAAGATAAAAAAGGGTGAGAATGAAAATGTTGACATAGATCCTACAAGGATTGTTGATGTTGAAATTGTGTCTGTACAAAATGATGAGATAGCAATTGTGTGGACTGTAGAAGGAAAGTATGTTCCTCTATATAAGGACAAAAATGATTGCTGGTGTTCTTATCCAGATAGTAAGAAACATGATGATGAGGTGACATTAGAAAAAGAGACTAATGTTTATAGCCAGGAACAATTGGATGCGCTTAAGAGAACTCTTAAAGCAAATTGGGAAAAGGAACATCCAGGTGAGATATATTATGATATTTCATTATATGGAGATCCAATCTATTACTGGGGACATCCAACTTATTATGGTGAGAAACCAATTGGATATAAGATAACTGGTGCTTCAATCAAAGTTGTCAACTCTTATGATGTTGATAATACAAAAGAATTTGAAACAAGAAAGGAAGCATTGGATTCTGTTCTAAATGATGCTAAGGAGAACCATGTTGGTTGCAAGAGCCGTATAGTGGATGTAGAGCAAAGATTATATGGATATTATGATAGGTATGGTAATTTCCATGAGGTTTATCCTTGGGTTGGTGGATATGGAATCGGTTGGTACAATGTGGTTGTTGGACAGGAAGTAGTTTATGATGATGAGATTGTAGGATTTGGCGAGGGTACATCATATCATGCTAATGCAAGCTATGATGTTACTTCAGATTATACCGCTAAGGTTACATATACCAAAGACGACAGTCAGACAGTATTCCAAAATTATGCAACAGAGACAGTGGCAAAGATTTACAGAAAAACAATATCATTGCTGGATAATAGTGCATTTGCTAAACGTTTAAAGGAAATCCAATTACAGACACAGTCTTACAAAGATCTTATTGCTGAAGCTGAAGAAGCAAAGGCTGCTTTAAATAAAGCAAAAGCAGATGTTGATGCGATTCAAAAGCAGCTTTGGACTCTAGACAAGAGTAAGGAAGAGCTTCCAACAATTAAAGATTGGGAAGATAGATTAAAACTAGCAAAGATTCAATATGAAGAAGCTGAGAAGACATACCAAAAGGTAAAGGAAGATGCTGAGAAGGTTTCAGAACAGTTAAGACAGCGAATTGCACGTGAGAACCAGGGTGGCGGCGAGGAAGAGAGAAATTACGTATACAATCCAAACGTAATTCCTACAATCGCTTCTATCCCAGCAGTTACATTGCCAGACGCAGGGGTACCTCTTGCAGTAGCTACTAGAAGAGTAAGACGTGTAGCAGGTGTTGAAGAAGTTGAGGCTACAGAGGAGACAGTAGAGGAGACTACACCAGAGGAGACAACAGAAGTTACTGTAACAGAAACTGAAGAGAACCCAGTTGTTATCGACGACGAAGACGTTGCTAGAGCTGGTGGTACTCAGAGAAGTTTCTTTGCACGTACATGGTGGGCATGGTTACTTCTTGTAATTGCAGCTATCGGCGGAGCAGTTGCATACACAAAGAAGAAAGCTACTGATCTTAAATAATAATATTATGATGTGGTTCATCGAAAGAAAAGCGAGGGAAAAATGAAACTGTTAATATTAAAACTGCGCATGCTTCGTACTATGCTTGCAAACCACAGATTCCGCAGGAGTCTGAGAAAGAGCGACATCTAAGCACTCACAGTATATATTGGATATTAACTACAAACTCTCGGGGCTACGTGCTCCGAGAGTTTTTTATTTAATAAGTCCTATTGACTTAGCCGTACGGCGTAATGTATTATACTGTTAAAGAAATACAGCCGTACGGCTAATTTTTCACCATAAAACAATTGATTTGGCCGTACGGCTAAGAGGTGTGAAATGCGTATAAATAATCCATCTGATTTTGGAACTGAAGTAAAGAAACGAAGAAAAAAACTAGGCTACACTCAAAAGTATATCTCTGAGTTTACGGGATTATCTGTAAGTTTTATTTCTGATTTAGAAAATGGAAAAAGTACTATTGAAATTGGTAAGGCTTTTGAATTGGCTAAGTTATTAGGACTTAATATCGAGCTGAACGAGAGAGGTTAGAACTTATGATTAATTTAAATGTTTATATCGAAATTAATGGTACCCAGGTTTTGGTCGGAAGAATCACAGGAACAAATTATACAGATTCTTGTTTTGCATATGATGAACGGTATATTGACGCAGGTTGCTACGCGCCTATTTCGATATCATTGCCATTTCAAATGGAACCATTCTCGGCCAGTAAAACAAAGAACCTTTTTGAGAGTCTATTACCGGAGGGCTTTTCTAGAAGGGCTATCGCGGATTGGATTAAGACTGATCCAAATGACTATATAACTATTCTTACAGCTCTCGGAAAGGAATGCTTGGGGGCGATAAAAATCACTGATACTGATAAATCTACAGCGATGCATTATGAAGAGCTCTCTTTAGAGGAAGTGAAAGCTTTGGCTGCGGAAGGTGCCACAAAATCTACTCAAATTTTAATGGAAACACATCTATCGCTTACAGGTGCATCAGGTAAGGTTGGTTTACTGTATGATTCAAAGACAAAAAGGTGGTTTTTGCCAAAAGGAGAAGCCCCTAGTACCCATATAGTAAAGCAGAGTCATGTTCGATTAAATCAGATTGTTTTAAACGAGCAGCTATGCATGCTTGCTGCAAAAAATTGCGGGATAGATGTTCCTGAGAGCTTTATCATAGATTTAGGCAAAGGCACTGATGATCAAGTTCTGTTCGCTACAAAAAGATATGACCGAGCTCTAGAAGAAGGTCCGCAAATAGATGGTATAATCGCTCCGCTTAGATTACATCAAGAAGATTTTGCTCAAGCTTTGGGAATAGCTGCTGCTGATAAATATGAATCGGAAAACAAGAGGTACTTGAAAAGAATTTTTTCATTAATACAAGACAATTGTCAAAACCCAATCGAGGATAAAAAGAAGCTACTTGAACGCATTGTTTTCAATGTGCTGATTGGAAATACAGATTGTCATGTTAAAAATTATTCTCTGTTATATAGCAAAGATTTGAAGTCAGTAAGTTTAGCACCTGCATATGATATTGTGGCAACTCAGGTATATAACACTACCTCGAAGATGTCATTTTATATTGGTGATGAGATAGAAATATCGAAGATTGAACGAAGCCATTTTATATCTGCTGCAGATGATATGGGGATGAGCCAGACAGCAGTTGGTAATACATTTGATAGAGTAGCTGATAAGTTTGAGCGTTCATTGATAGATGCTGCAGACGAATTGGCCAAAATGGGTTATCAAGATGCGATAACTATAAAAGAAAAGATTCTCAGCTTGCGCTAACCATAAGCAAAAGATATTCCATGATGGAATAGTATATAAATATATTTGAATGGGTAAAACTGCGGTTTCCCATTATAATAAGCCGCGTTTACTGCTATAATCAGTATGACATTTTGGAATATCCAAGTGAACATACAAAATTAAAGGAGGAGTAATCATGGCTTGTTTTACAGTTCCAGCGGGCGAGGCCGTTGTTACAACTATTGTAAAGAAGACAATGGAGAAGAAGGGTATCGATAAGAAGGAGAGCGATTCAGCTATCCCTATGTCAAGGAAGTTAAAGTGGCTTTCAAATCTTTTATGGGGAGGCTCTGTTTTACTTGCTTTCGAGCATGTATGGCACGGAGAGGTTCAGCCATTTTTCCCATTTTTAACTGCTATGTCAGATCCAGCAGATACAGCTGAGATGCTTCATGAAATTGCTACAGTTGGCGTTTCTATGGCAGTTCTTGTTACAGCTGTTTGGGTTGGCATTTGTGTTGCTGCAGATGTTATCGTAAAAAGACCACTGTCAAACGCAAAGGCAACTATGTAGTTTTTAGGAGGGGAATATGACTTTATTAATTACAGTTATCGCTGCAGTTATCACAACAGCAGTATGGTACAACAGAAAAAACAACGACATGCAGCTTCATGTGTTGATGTTCATGTTTTGGGGTGCTTCAATCATGTGGCTTGTAGATGCTATTTTTGAGTATGCAGAGATGAGAGCTGCGTATTTTACGCCAGCACTTGAGGACATGATTAATGATACATTCCTAGGATTCTCAGTAATTGCACTTGCACTTGTAATCTGGATTGTATTTGTGCTTATCAAAGACCCTAAGGGCGTTGTTAGAAAAACACTTGCATAAACTTAAGGCGAAGCCAAAACGGCTTCGCCTTTATTTTTATAATGTATTTAAGATTAGTGATTTCTTCCGAAAGCTTCTGCTGCCTTAAGCGCACTTTCATCTGGATTGCTCTTGGCATAGCAAGTATCCTCTAAAACAGCGATGCCCCTAGCCTTAAGCTCATTTTTAAGGATATCAAGGGCGTGCTTTGAAAGCCATGATGTCGAGAAAACAGCAGCCTGCTTAACCCTATTTGAATCTAAGGTGCTGATATACTCTTTGAGCTTTTTGTCGATTCCATAAGCGTATAAACCACCGCCGATAAACAGAGTGTCCACTGGTTCTGTAATAGCTGCAGATCTGTCGTCTACAGAAAGTGCGGTAACTTCAGCGCCAGCTGCAATAGCATCTGCTAAAGCCTTTGTGTTTCCACTTCTTGAATAAAATCTAACTGCTTTACTCATTTTCAAATCCTCCATATTTATTAATTTTATCAATAAAAATGACATAATGATTGTATGCAATCTAATTGTAGCGCGAAGTGTAAAAATGTCAAGCTAAAATATCAAAAATTTGTTTTTGCCAAAATCTTGTCATTCTTGCCAAAAGGTAGAGGAACAGCGGTGGGTCTGATATATTTTATATCGTTGCGGACACAATTTGTTCACTAATTGGACACAGTTTATTGTGCTCCAAATCAAATATACCTAGAGGAGAGAGGGACAAAATTATGAAAAAACAAGTAGTAAAATCAATGTCAGTTGGTTTATCTGCAATCACACTTGCTAGCTCTATGAGCGTTACAGCATTTGCAGAGGAATTACCAGAGGCACCAGCTACCACTGAGGCAGAGGTTGTAGAGGAAGCACCAACTAAGGCTGACACAGCTAAAGCGGAAGCAGAAAAAGTTTGTGAAGATATTCAGACTGCTTCTGATAATTTCTCAGGAGAGTTAACAGATGTAAACTCTGCAGCTAATGATACTACATCAGTTACTGGAGCAGAGACTATCAAGACTGAATTTGCTGATAACAAGAATCTTTCTGATGCAAGAGCTGCTGTTGCAGAAGCTGACAAGGCATTAGAGACTGCAACAGATAAAGAGACAACAGAAGCCATTATTGATGCAGCTGAGAATGCTGGCGAAGCTGAGGATGAGGTTGATTCTTTAATTAATGGTGCGGGTGAAAAAGCAAATGCAGCAAAAGAAGCAGCAGATAATGTTGTTTTCATCACAGATAATGCTAAGACAGTTGTTGAAACAGAATCTAAGTCTGATGCTATTACTATTATTGCAGATGCGTCTACTTCAGTTGAAAAGGCTAAGGAAAAGTATGAAGATGCAAAAACTGAGCTTGGAAAAGTAGAATTAAATTATTTTGATGCTCTTAATACATATAACAATGCAGTAGAATATTTAAATACCTGTGTTGAAACTGAAAGTGGTAAATTAGCAGAAGCACAAAAACAGGTTAAGGCTGCTGAGGAGGCCCTTAAAAAGTTAAAATCTGATGTCGAGGCAGCAAAATATAATTTTGCATCAGCTACAGCAGGTGCAATTTATTATGCTGATGGTCCAGAATCATATGTAAAAGCAATTATGAAGTACTATTATCTTCCAAAGGAAGCTTCTGATGTTAAGGTTTCATATGACTATAACAATGGTAACAAAGATGATTCTAATTTCTATGTTACATATAAGCTTGAAAACAGAGAAGTAACAGAGAAATTTGCATATACATACAATTGGAAAACTAACGAAGTTCAGATTGTTAAGTGCGAGAAGAGATATGAGTTTACTGATGGTGAGGGTAAAGCTCAGAGCATCACAGAAAAAGAACTTAACGACAAGCTTTCTAATGGTACAGCAGTAGCTAGATATAAAGTAGATAATAAGTATTATACAGCAAATGAGCTTGAGGCTATGAATCTTACAGCTGAAGATGCAAGTGAAGTAGCTTATATCATGATTAACTCTACAAATGAGAATCAGGTAAAAGCTGAAGGCTTTGATACTGTTTCTAAAGATGAAAAGGGCCGTACTATTGCAGAGGAAGTTTTGGCCACAACTGATATGGAAGGTGTTGCATACTTCGATGAGAATGGTAACTATTGCAAGAAGTATACAGATGCTACAACTAAGAAGACTTACACATATGTTAATGGAGTTCTTACATTAGTTGATGATAAAAATGTACAGGCTTCACTTGATGCTGAGAAGGCTGCTAAAGAATATGTAGAAATTGTTGCTGGTGAAAAGTACTGGACAGCAAGCGGATATTATGTACCAGTATATAAGTGGTATGAGAAAGTAGGCTCATGGTTTTCAAGCAAAACTATAACTCACGAGGAATCAGTAAAGACTGAGCATGAGTTTGTTATTGCTGAAATATTTGGCTTGGGTGATAAAGAAAAGAAGGCTAAATTCGAAGAATACAAAAATAAAGATGGTATCTTCGCAATTGAAATGCCAAATAGAGATAATAATGCAATGTCGGCAGTGATTAAATTCTATCAGGGATATGCAGTAGCCAATGGTATAAAAGAAGAAACATTGCAGAAGGTTATTGATAAAATAAACGAGCAGGCAAAAACTGAAGCAAAGCCTATAAATGATAAGGCAGTCGAGTTCCATATGGGATGGGATGGATTGTATTTTGATGTGGTAGATAAACATACATATCTTGAAGTAGTAGGATATGATGCAACAAAGGGAAGTATTGTTACAAACTACATCGTGAACTACACAGGTAAAAAAGAAAGCAGTTCAGTAGCTGACGAAGCATATAGATACAACTCTACTGATTCAGTAGCTAGTGAATCTGCCTTCAGACAGTTTGGTACTGCGTTCTCAACAGCTTCAAAGGAGTTTGAAGCATATGTAAATACGCTTAAGGCTAGAAAAGAAGCTTATAAAACACTTGATGATAAGGTTGCAGAAGCAGAGCAGAATCTTACAACTGCAAAGTCTAAGTTACAGGAAATCAAGAACAGAATTGATGCATTAAAGGTTACAGAGACAGAAAGTGCTGCAAAGCTTGCTGTATGGAATGGCTATTACAAAGTTGCAAAGCAGAATGTTGCTAAAGCTGAAACAGATCTTGAAACAGCAAACAATAATCTTTCAGAAGCTAAGACAGCATTTGCTAGAAAGTACCCAGCTCCAGTAGCTGGCGGTTCTGATGATTCGTCATCATACAGAGCAGTAGTTACTCCTGTAGTTGAAGCTGAGACAGCAGTTATCGCTGATGCAGCAGTTCCTACAGCAGCTCCAACTCGTGCAAGACGTGCAGCTGCAGTAGCTACAACTACAATCGAAGATGAGCAGACACCACTTGCTGGTGATACTACAGAGACAGTAGAGGCTGAGGACAGCAAGGACGAAGTTGCTACTATCGCTGATGAGAAGGCACCACTTGCAGCAGCAGCTCCAAAGAGCTTATTTGCAAAGACATGGTGGGCATGGTTACTCCTTGCAATCGCACTTATCGGTGGTGCAGTTGCATACTCAAAGAAGAGAGTAGAAGACAAGCTCAACAAATAATTTAATAAACCTTTCAAAGCCATCTGGTCCGCCAGATGGCTTTTTTGATAGATTGACATTACCGCAATGCGTGATATAATGATACCGCGATGCGGTAAGAGAAGAACTCTTGACACCGCATATGACACCATATATAATGAAGGAGTAATATATGTCTAAATGGGACAAATTGTTGAAGCGGATTCTTGCATTAAATCCAGATGTAAGATTCGAAGAGTTGAAAAAAGTTTTAGAAAGCTATGGTTATAAAATGAATGCCCCTCATTCTGGAAGCAGTCATTATACATTCCGAAAAAGGGGTGAGGCAAGAATTACTATTCCAAAGCATAAACCAATAAAGAGGATTTACGTAGAAGTGGTTAAGGCGGTAATAGAAAGAGAGGAATCAAAAAATGAGTAAGATTGATGAGTATATGATTCTGCCCTATAAGATGGAAATTATTCCAGATACGGACGAAGGTGGATATGTGGTTTCTTTTCCAGAATTGCCAGGATGTATAAGCGTCGGTGATTCGTTGGATGAAGCTATAGCTAATGCTATGGATGCCAAGCGTGAATGGTTATTGTCATGTTTGGATGATGGAGCTACAATTCCCCTGCCAGATTCAATAGAAAACTATTCGGGGCAGTTTAAACTTAGAATACCTAAAAGCTTACATAAATCATTGGCTGATCATTCCAAAGCAGAAGGTATAAGTATGAATCAGTATTGCCTTTATCTTTTAAGTAAAAATGATGCTGTACACGGGTAAGAATAATGGATAATAACTTTGATGAAATAATTATTGAAACATTTAAGAGGCCTGATAAAGAAAAAATAGCTGCTTCATTTAGATTTGTCAGAATGGCTACAGGAATGAATAGAAAAGAATTAAGTGATTATTTACATATTCCTTACAATACTATGAGAGACTGGGAGCAAGGACTACGCTCTATGCCGCCATATGTGCTGGAGCTGATTATTTATAAGCTTAAGAATGAGAACAAGTTTATTGTTACATCATAATTAACTTGCCTGACTAAATAGATAGTAGTATATTATACATAGGAATTGCGGTGGACGTCTTTGGACTACACCTAGGAGAACCTGATGCGTCGGGTTCTTTTTTTGTGCCAAAAATGTAGTGCCGGATGCTCCTATAGATAATAAAATACAAAAATCAAAAGCCATCTGGAAATCAATCCGGATGGCTTTTTTAGTCATAGAATAAATTCTATAATAGTTTTTTTCTGTTGCGGGACCTAGACTCTTTGTAATCGAATCTTATGGCTATCTGATCTTTTGAGTATGTCTTAAGAATACTGTCAAAAGAAACAACTGAGCCTGCCTTTGTGATTCTTCGGGTATCAATGTACACATTGTAAGAGCTATAAAGGGTACCGTTTAAAATCAAATAAGCAGTTCCTTTGGAATCAGAATAAAGGCCCTTTTCAATCCCTGCTTCGAAGGTATCAATGTCCATAACCATAGAGCGAGTGGAATTGAGCTTCTTTTTCTGATTGTCTTCGTTATTTTTATTTTCGTTTGATAGTGAATTATAATTTTCCATGCAAATTAGTATACACACATTTTTATAGAAAACAATACACAGTAATTTTTAACTGCTTATTAAAACTATTTAATCTCTGCTGTACAGTGAGGGCAACGAGTTGCCTTAATATTTATTTTGCTAAAGCAGTATGGACAGTCCTTCTCAGTAGGCTCTGCGGCTTCAGCATCATCCTTGTTTTTCTTTACTAAAGCTGCAGCGCGCTCGCTTGCTCTGTTGATAGTTTTAATGATGCAGAAAATAACAAGGGCAGTGATTAAAAAGTTAATAACGGCAGTAATGAAATTACCATATGTAAGTGTTGGCGCAAGCTCGCCACTTCCAAGTGTTACTTTAAGCTCTGAAAAATCTGTGCCGCCAAAAATACCAAGGATTGGTGTCAGGATATCTTCATTTAATGAAGTAACGATAGCAGTAAATGCGCCACCTACGATAACACCTACAGCCATGTCCATAACATTTCCGCGTAAAATAAATTCTTTGAATTCTCCAATAAAACCTTTTTTGCTCATACGAACCTCCCTTTTCATAATGAAAACAGTTAATTTTATAATTATTTTAGTCATTTATCTTAACATGTGCAATAACACCTATATACATTTATGAACGGTTTTATTTTAGGCCTATTTCGCTTATAATATAGTAAGCGTGGGCAATGCCCAAATATCTAAGGAGAATTTTGTTATGGGTTTATTTGACAAAAAGAAAAAAGAAGAAAATCTAAAAATAGAGGATGCGGATGTAACTAGCTCTGTTAATGATGACAGACGCTTTTTCGTCATTGTAGATGGTGTTACTTCTATGCTTGATGGCAATGGTAGTATCATCTCTGGTTCCCTTTTTGGTCAGATTAAAAAGGGCGATAAGGTCTTTATTCATCAGCCATCTATGACAGCTTTAGAATGTGAGGTTCAGGCTATCGAGGCAAAGGCAGATGGCAAGAGCTCTATCGTGGACGAGGCAGAGGATGGCGCAGTTGCATTGCAGCTTTCACTTCCAGATGACGCTGTACTTAGAAAGTATGCGGTTATCACAAACCTTGCACCTCAGGACAAGGTAAATCCAAATGTTTCAATTGAAAATCCAGCACTTGCTGGCATCATCAACGGCATGGTGAACTATGGCAAGGACAATGGCTTCCATGGCACAGTTGCTTACTGGGCTAGTCACAGTCATTTCATCACACCTATCCAGATGGATAAGGAGCCTGAAATCGATGCAAACGGCAATGCTATCATTAAAAAGGATACACAGATAGGCTTTTACATGCTTAAGACAAAGCTTAAGCTTACAGGTGCTGATGACGACAGCGAGTCTGTTGTACTACCACTTTTTACAGATTGGAACGCACTTCGTAGATGGGAAGGTCTCATGAAAAAGGAGACAAAGGTTCACACACAAATCCTTTCTTTCCAGGATGTGTATGCAATGCTTAAAAAGAGCGGCACATATGCAGGCCTTGTAATCAATCCATTTAATCAGGTGCCATGCACACTGCCTATCCCATATCTTGATACAGTGGTAAATACACCTGGCTACAAAAATGAATTCGGTCCTAAGGAAGAGGCAGGCGACGGTAAGGTTCGTGAGGAGAAAATCCCTGCAGGAAAGCGTATTCTTCTTGGAGTTCCAAAGGAATCTGAGGAGACCACAGCGGTACGCGAAAAGCTTGCAGAATATGGAAGCTCTCACGATGAAATCGCTAGCATGTCACTTCTTACAAAGATAGAAGAAGACACTAAATCTGTTCGACACTTGGTAGTGCTGGAGTTTGAGGGGGAACTTACTCCAGATGAAATGAAGTCTCATATGGAGGCTATTTACCAACAGCTGAATCCAATCGTTACAGAAATTAAGCAGATTGAGTATGCAATTAAGGGGCGCATACAGGCAATCGACGACGTAGTGGCTCAGCACGCCGACCAGATGGTGGTATATAGCAAATAACTTGCGGATTATGGGGGGATTTTTTTATGAGGTTAGATGTAAAAAAGACTATACAGATGGGCTTTGCGTTCTTGTCAATTTGTGCTTTCTGGCAGATGTACAACGCACTGATTCCACTGGTATTGACGGGGACTTTTCACCTGAATGAAACTATTTCAGGAGTGATAATGGCTATGGATAACGTGCTGGCGTTGTTTTTGCTTCCATTTTTCGGTGCTGTTTCAGACAAGTGTAAGCACCGAATGGGAAAGCGTAAGCCATTTATTTTGTATGGAACTGTAGCAGCAGTTATTTTGATGCTGATGCTTCCACTTGTGGATAATAGCTACTATGCTAATCCAACACTTTCAAAAGAGATTTTGTTTATAGCAATCCTTGGAGCACTTTTGGTAGCAATGGGCACATACCGTAGCCCTGCAGTTGCTTTGATGGCAGACTGTACTGCCAAGCCACTTCGCTCTAGAGCAAATGCCATCATCAATCTGATGGGTGCCATCGGCGGCATTATTTATCTTGGTGTTGCATCGGTGCTCTATCCAGCATCAAAAACAAAGGGATTAGAGCACATTAATTATCTACCGGTTTTCATGATTGTGGCAGCTATAATGTTGATAAGTGTGGCTATCGTAATGACAACTGTGGATGAAATAGCTTTGAACAAAGCAGTGGAAAATTATGAGCTTCTTCATCCAGAGGAGAATTTGGCAGAGGAAGACGGCAGCGGTAACGAAGTTCTTCCAAAGGATGTTAAACGTTCCTTAGTATTTTTGCTGTTTTCAGTGGCACTTTGGTTCATTGCTTATAATGGCATGGAGACCTGGTTCACTACATACGCTGTTAAAATGTGGGACATGTCAGTAGGTGCTGCATCATTCTGCTTGCTTACAGCTACTGCCGGCGCTATCGTATTTTTCATTCCATCAGGTATGGTGGCATCAAAGCTGGGCCGCAAGAAAACCATTTGCATGGGCGTTATCATCATGGCCCTTACCTTCTTCGGTGGATTCGTATTTACGATATTACATCCTAGCGTTTCACCATTTCTTTATGTACTGTTTGCATGCCTTGGAATGGGCTGGGCA
>JAEEGF012123327.1_pt1 | contig 13929 bp, 16 predicted proteins | sample 9134171 | NCBI WGS metagenome assembly JAEEGF01 (sample SAMN16246542, study PRJNA631951) | gut metagenome | biome: gut microbiome; feature: rumen; material: AP-attached | host: Bos | place: Iran: Karaj | collected 2018-10
TAGCCAGCAAGCTTACCAGTACGATATAATTCATCCTTCATTGCCTCAGTGTATCTCCAAGCTTCTTGTGGGATCATCTTAACGGCAAATTCATTTGTGCAATAAATAGTTACATTGCCATACATCTTTGCAGAATTCAGCATAGCATCAAATGCAGCCTCATTGAAACCAGCAGCAACCATTTTATGAGCGGCTGGAAGTTGATCGATGCCTTCTGCTAAAGCTTCACCGATTTCCTCATATACGAGTTCGTCGATTGCTTCATAAACGATATTTACTAATTCAGCCCAGTCTACGCGGCCATCAAGGAATTCTTCGAAACCGATCTGTGCGGCACCGCCGATTGCAGATGTAGGAACTTCGAAGCTCTCTTGTGCAGCACCAAGCTTCCAAACTTCATAAATACCAGCCAATCCAACGCGAGTAATGAACTGTTTGCCACGTGCGCCACTGCGAGCATTGGTTTTACGACGGAAAATAGGCTTGTCGCCTTGCGCATAATGCTTTACTTCAGCAAATTGCTCATAATTAGCTTTGATTCTTTCTGGAACAATTTCAGAAAGGGTCTCTTCAATAATACGGAAAATAGTGTTCTTATTTTCTCTGTATCCACGATAGTCAGGAGCTAATTCTGCGAATTGCTTACGCAGGGTCTCTTGAACATCGTCATAGCTAAAGTTTTCTCCATTAAAACTATAAGCAACAGGAGAAGAAGCCTTAGCATTGGCTGCAATCTTTGCAAGCTTGATGAAATCTTCAGTCTTTAATAACATAGCTTTTTCTCCTTTCATTATTTAATTCTCATTAACTTAACAGCTTTTTGACGATCGCCAAGGTCATAAACCTTAACAACTTGCCATAGCATATCGCCACTATTGGCAGCAGCAAGATAACCATCATTACCAGGGGCGAAAGTATCACCAATGGCAGGAGGGTTTGCTAAATCAGCCATTAAGCAGTTAGTAGTATAGATATCACCAACGTTGGTCTTCAGAACACGAGGAACCATCTTGGTATTTTCAGGCATTTTCTTTGGTCCATCATAGTCGAATAAAGACTGGAATGGATTAGCTGTAGAATCCCATTCATAAGGATCTGCAGGAGTTACAACCTTAGAATAATCTCTTGGTTGAGTTAGTTGCTTGTCAAGTTTTTCACCATCAATAGGACTATAGATACGAGCAACATAATTATCTCTGATCATTGCGAAATCGCAATCAGATTCAAATTCACGATAGACTTTTACTTCATTGAATACTAACATCCATTCACCAGATTTATCTGTAGTATCAAAATCAACAACACCCTTGGCATAGTCATACTTTACAAATTGACCATTTTCCAGGAGTCTGATTTCTGGATCTGCAGGAAGCTGGGCATAGACTTGGCCGGTTCTTTGAGCAGAAAGATGATTTGGCTCAACTTGACCATAACCACGCTCTACGAATGTAGCATTACCTAAACGTGTTCTAGCCATCAATATTTCCTCCTATCAATTTTCGTTTTTTCTATTCTTCCGAAGAACGCTGACTAATGCTGGAATGTCATCCTCGGAATCGTCATCTACACTGTCTAGATTGAATGTAGTGCCGGGATTATTTTCACCATTTGTTTTACCACCAGATAAGTCTAACTTATTGTGTACACAAATGATAGAAAGCTTAGCTTCAATCTCGTCAAGAGAATACTGATCGATATTATCTTGGACGTCTTTCTTTTCTTCGTCACTTAACATATAAAAACTATCAATCATAGCTTGCTTTTCTTCTCTATCCTTAGTAGCCTTAAACTCTACTAAAGAATCATAAGAAGTCTTCATTTCATTATACTGAGCTTGAAGTTCATTAAATCTTGATTCGAGATTTGCATAATTCTCCTGTAGATTTTGAAAATCTGTTAAACTGAATTGAACGCCTTCGTCCTTATTTTCGTCCTCTTCAGCGTCTTTTTCTGACTCTTCTTCCTCCTCAGAGCTGGCCGGCGCAGGTTCTTCTTCTTCCTTTGCCTCCTCTTCCTCTGCAGCAGGAACTTCTTCTTGGCCTTCAGCTTCAACAGGCTCTTCCTCAGGAGCGCCAGCAGGAGTATCTTCTTCTTCTTTCTCTTCTGGAAGTTCAGGATCGGTCATTTCGGCAGGCTCCAAAACTTCTTCTTCGGGTTTCTTGATATCTTCCACTGTATTGTCCTCTCCTTTCAGTTTTTTAACTTCTTTCATTAAAGCGTAAATCTTTTTATTAAATTCATCGTCTAATGAAAATTTCGTGATTTGTGCGCCTTCAAAGCAAGGCTCAACGTCGTCACCTAAGATACATAATTTAGAGAATATTGCGTCATTAATAATGAAAAATTCCATACCACTATTATCGTCATATGTCCAAGATCCATCCAAACTTTCTGAATCTAATTCCATAGAGTGGTTATTTCCTTTATCAATAATGCGTTTGGCTTCTGGATATTGTCCAGTCCATAAGTAACCTTCGGTTACCATATAAGTATGAACAGTATCACCATCCAAATAATCTTGGAACCAAACTTGAGCATTCATATCAACAAAACCATAAGGTCTTGTAGTATCTTCAAATTTTAGATTACCATTTGAAATCTTGATGATGCGATTGTGCTCTTCAAAATCCTGATTAGCTTCATTATAAAAACCAACAATAGGACTTCCTGGAAGAGAATTTGCCATATCTCTAGCAACATCTTTTGTAATAATGCTACCATTACGATTTGGCTTATCACCAACATAACAAACTTTAATCTGACACTTGGAAATCAAAGGATTCAAAGGAACCACATTGATTAATTCACAAGGAGTGTTTAATTTAATACTGGTATTCATCCTTTTCCTCCCTTAATTCATGGATTCTTTATTTTTTATAGTTTTATCACTTAATTGGTCAGCTTCCTTACTTGGTCTTCCCGTATTACCTTGATTTTCATTAGATTTTGGTTGACTATTGTTGTCCAAATTCTAATTACCATTTTTTTGAGTCTTTCTATTTCCCAATTCCTGTAATGTCTCTGCATTCATAGTAGAAGACATCAGAGGAGGAATCATAATTTCACTCAAATGTAATACTTCATTTTCAAATAATACGGTATTTAAGATGAAACTCTGACTTTGACCAAGAGCAATCTGAGGCAACATTTTTGAGAAACCAACTTGGGTTTGCTCTTTATATAACTTAGATAATGCTTGATAATTATTTTGCGTAGTATGAAGCATATAAAATCTAAAATTCCATTTCTTTTTATTCACACTACGCTTTTGTGCGATCGTGTCAAATAAATTTTCAAATTGGAGAATTAGATCTCTTAAAGATCCTTCATCTGCAAGAACAGATTTCTCTAATGCTAAATTACCTTCAGTATTAAATATATTCTTTGAACTACCAATTGCATTATATGCAGTACGTTCAGCATTACTCAAAGAATCATCGGTAACAGTTGCATTAGCATCTGAAACATCAATTCCTTCAATATCTGCAAATGTTGTTAAAACATCAACACCAATAGCATTACGCAACATTTCCACAGCATTATTATGAATATCGCGCGCTTCATCAACATCAAAGATTAAATCACCATTTTTATCAAGCGGCAATTTTTGAACAATAATCTTTAACAGTTTTTGTAATTGTCTTTGGCGATCAATTCCTTGGGTCATATCTAAATCAATAAGTGCGGGAATAGCATTAACAAATAATGGTAATCCGCCCATTCCAAAGAAAGAAAATGAAAAAGCGCAACCAGGCTCTAATAAATACCAGTGACCTTTGGCTTTTACTCCAGCTCCAGCTAAATTAATAGCAGGAACTCCACCAGTAATAATTGGTTCATCTACTGGTAGCTTTCCTTGTTTATATAATAAATAGCCCTCTTTAAATTCTGGTGGGAATAAATCAAGCACTCGCATACGATAGCCTACATCAGGGAATTTAGTGTCGAAATAAGACATATTAAATTCAATGGCAGGAATACCATTAATCTTAAATCTTGAACGACAATATTTCCAAGGCAAATCTTGAATTAAAATTCTATCTTCACCTTCATAGGCATATCCATAGTAAATACCATCTCTAATTACAGAAAGAGCAAATTCGCCACATAACTTTTTCACATGAGATGCATCAAAGAAATTTAATGTTTTAATAAAATCAGCTGTAATTTTATCTTCATTAATATTCTCACTATTCATCTCTGGAACCATGTACCAGTCATAGCGATATGTGGTGGCAAAATAATTTATAATTTTTTGGTAAATACCATTTGTTCTATAATAATAGCGAGAAATTTCTCTTAATAGCGGAATGTTATTATCAATTAAAGCCTGAATTACGACTTCTTTACTACGGAAATTGCGTCTATCTAACTTATCAAAATAATGTAAATCTAAAACTGCATTTTCGTAACTCTTTGGGCCAAGCTTTAATTTTACATAACTGTCAATTGCAGGTGCAGAAGAAGGTGCATTTAGCATATCAAACCCTTTTTCTCTAATTGCGGTTTGACGATCTTTTGGTTGATCTTGCATTATATTACCTCCTTAATATCCAGCTTTATGCATAATATAATCATAAGAAATTTCATTCTCTTCTGTATAAGGAATTTCTATCAATTTAAAATCATGTAATGCACAGAATCGTCTTTTTTGTGTATCATTATATTGTTGTTGATAAAAACCTTTTGCTCCGCCAAATTTGGCAGAAGGTTCATAATGTTGTTTTCCTTGATATTCAATAATAAAATCTATATTACCATCATCATCAAATACAACAAAATCAAAGCGAAGTGGCACGCCTCTCGGACTCTTTAAATCTGGGAAAATATATTCTTCTTTAAATATCAATCCAGCTTCTTTTAAAATTTCTTCAATTTTAATTTCTCCTCTTGATGCTCTCATAATATACCTCCTTAATTAAAGAATTTCCAATCAGCTGCATTAAAGCGTTTCTTTTTCTTCTTACTTTCTTCTTCTTCTTTTATATAATATAAACCATACTCAAAAGCAGAGAATTTATCTTTCTTTATGCCTTTATTAGCTTGTTTTAAAATAATGTTTACTCCTTCATTTTCTTCACGAAGGTTCATCATTTCTTCTTTTAATATGGAAGTTAGGGTAAATGGTTTTAAATAATCTGCCCTTTGTTCAGGGGTCATATTCATGCCAACTTTTGTACCTAACAATTTCTATTTAGCGATACGCTCATCTTGAAGCATTTTCACACGTCCCGATGACAATTGTACGAGCGCATTACTGTGTGCCTCAGTATTGATCGGCGCATTAGCCTTCATAATATAAATAGCATCTTGTTCAGTTGAATTAGTACGATATTTCTTATATTCTTGTGCGGCATCTTCTTGAGTGCCACCATAAACTCCAAAATCCGGATAATCATCACCGGTATCTGGATCGACCTATGGCTTAATCATATAATCAATTAAACCTAAGCCAACGCCATTACCGTCGATTACAAGCCGACGAGCTTTATATTTATAATACAATTTTTTCAACCATATCGCTTGATTTTCAAAATGCTCATCATTCCTTGTATCAATATTGACCAAAGATTTAATCGCAGAACCAACTTGCTATGGCGTTACTTTAAAAACTGTAGCTACGGAATCACAGCCTTTTCGGCCAATATCCGCAGAGATGATATAGTAGCTTCGCGCACTTGATCGGCCAGAATGCTCATATTCTGGCTATTTAAGTATGCGATTTCGATCAAACTGCTCACCATTAAAATAAGCATCTTCTACAGTTCCTGACCATTTACTTTCATATTCACGACTAAACGAAGCTTCATTGTAGGTTCCATCATTTTTCAAATCCTATAAGAAATTTTTATCAAGCAGCTTAACCAGAACTGGTATCCGCCAGGTGCCTCCCATAATAAAAGCTTTATCCGGTTCAGTTACCATACGAACAAGAAATACTATTAATTTATCATATGCAAAAGTACCTTTCCATCCAGCAGTAGTAACAAAAATTTGACTCTTGTTTAAAGTCTCCTCTGGATGAGAAGTACCATCCATGCACAAACGAGAAACATTCATTGTTGGGATAATTACTTCAGAAAGAATTTGTCCATCAACACCAACACATTCCTCAACGAGTCCACCATGACGACGTTTACCACGAGATGTTTCTCTCGCAGCGATGTTGTCAAAGTATGACCCATTCTTAAACACAAAGATGCAATAGTCCTTGCTTTGCCGAGTTTTGCCTGGCCGCAAGTCCAGTTCTCTTTCAAACGCAGGAACTAATGTACATATTTCATTTACTTTTTCTTTTACAATACCAGCAGCCTGTTCCTTACCTCCAGAAGTAACGAATAATTTACATCTTGGATATAAGATACATCGGCACATTAAAACAATTACTGATAAGAAAGATTTGGAGTATGCACGTGGGAAGACCATGTATACATATTTATAGCGCATCGCCGCACGTAAGAATACCCTTTGATAAAAATAGAACTTTAATCCATTATCAGGAATTGTTCCATCTTTACCTGTTTGTAAAAAATCTACAAACATATCTGGATATTCTCTCCAATAGGCAATATACTATCTGACTATTGGTTTTATAGCAGCAATGCGCTCTTCAGAAATACCAATTTTTCTGCGCGATTGACTTAAATCAAGTAGATCAGCAAGAGCCATTATAACTCACCCTTTTCTAACTTTTTATAAAGCTCACTCGCCTGTTCTTCTTCTTCATCTTCCCAATCAGAAAAAGCAGCAAAATCTTGATCAGTGATAGGACTATCTTCTTCGAAAAGTTCTTGTTCAAGAAAATCATCATCATTTGCGGCATCCGCATCTGTTTCAGCTTCTTTTTCTTTATCCTTTTCAATTTGTCTCATCGCATTTTCGATCAAGTTACTCAAATTGGTTTCTTCTTCAACCAGATTTTTGGTATACATTTGTAAATCTTGTAATGTTCTATCAACCTTATCTTGTGGACCATCAACATAATATCTAGGGATGAACCCATCCTCTTCGCACATAGCAAACAATTCAGCAAGTGAATCAACAGCTTCTCCAGATTGTCCTTTGTTTTGAGCTGCTGTGAATTTGCCAGATTTCATTAACAAATCGTACATCTTAACCATTTTCTGCGCGCCTTCGACATCTCCGATGTCTAAAAGCTGGTCAGCTTTTAGAGAAGTCTTGCAGCATTTCTTTAAAATGTCAATATGTCCAGCGGATTGAATATCATATGATTCCATCATATCATTATATAATTGTTCAAGTGCAATCCACTCTTCTGGCTTATATGCCTTACCCCATTTTAAACGAAGATATTTCTTATCTTCCTCAGTTAATTCTGCGCCAAGGTCATCATCATCGGCGCCACTTTGTTGAGCAAAATAATCTTCAACTTCTTGTTCATCTTCTTCGTTTTGATAAACAGGTTCAGCAATTTCATCGGGCAATGTAAATGTAGCTTTATTGATAGCGGTAGTAATTTGCTCCATATCATAGCCCTGTCGCTTCATTGTTTCTTCAATTTTCTTATTTGCGAGTTCTTGTAAAAATTCTGTGTCTTTCCAGCGATAGTCTCTATATTGTTTCAACTTCATTTTAGATAAATATCTACCTAAAATGGTCATACCAGTTACTTTAGATTTATCTTTGGCATAAGTAGCCATTAACTTATTCCATTCTTCTGGTATATAGGGTACGTCTACTTCTTGTAAAATCCACAAATATGTAGCCGGGTCCCAATTGTTTACATGCATTGTAATGCACTTTTTACATTGAGGAAGTTTACCATCGTTAGGATATTTTTCTAAATTATTTGAAGTATAAAACTAATCTTCAGCCATCGTGCGGTTACATTTTTCACAATAATAAAGTTTATCATTTTTAGCTGCCATAAAAATATCCTCCTCTATGTTTTATAAATGTGATTTTATTTCTTTTTATCAATTTTGTCCAAAGGAGTCTTTTTCTTATTGCGACAGCATTTACAAATACTATAAAATCCGTCTTTTGAAGTTTTATTTTTGGAAAAATATTTATTATGAGCCAGTTTGACCTCGCCGCACCGACTGCATCTTTTATATTTTCCTTTTTCTTTTTCTAAATAATACCAATTAAGGTAGTCGTCTTCGGCCTAGGATGCTAATAAACTTGGAATTTTCTTGCGCCAAAGACTTGAAATATATTCTAAACTATGTTTAATACCAAATTGTGCTTCTAATTCAGCCTAAATATCGATATTTTGTCGGCCATCTATTTTCATAATAACAATTTGTTCATAGAGTGGATAATCTTTTAGGGCCCGGGCGCACAAATCATCAAAAGCTTCCATCATGTACCAGGTGTCACCTTCAAAATTACCCCATCCATTTTCTTTTAATTTAGAATAATTGCATAATATTGCAGAACAAACCGTAGGATTAATAAATGAAACACCATGTGGAACACAATATCCATTTTCGTCAAAAGTCACATATTCATCTAATGGAATATAGCTCTTACCATGCATAGCATTTGTAAACACGATTGGTTTACGATATGCATCTTTTACTACATACTGGTCTTTACGCAGATCAATAATTGCTTTTTTAATTACAAAACGATCGCGTCCTGTTGCTGTCTTTAACTTCTTTTCCCAAAGCTCAATAGCTTCTTTAATTTGTTTTAAAAAGGGGATTTCTTCAAGATCTTTTTTAGTAATTGATATTTTAGGTTGGAAAATTTGATTTTTATTTTCAGTAATTAAGTTATAAATACCATCTTCGCCATTCTCAAATTGGGAAACGAGACCTTCAAATGATGTTTCTCGCTTATTAATAGTTGCCATACGGTTCTCTGTAAGCATTTTACGCTCTTTACGTTCTTGCTTCTCCATACAAAGAACCAAATAGTCACCTAAGATTTCAAGATATGCCGGAGATGGGTCCGGAGTTTCCTCTAAAATCTTGTTAACCAAGGCTAAACGTTCTTCTGGAGATTCTAATGTGTAATCTAATTTGGTCATCTTTACACCTCCATTAACTACATTATACTAAAAATTTTTCCAATCGTCAAGTCACAATTGGCCAAAACTTTTTTACAGAAAATTGACAGTTAAAAAATTTTATGTTATAATATTTATAGAAAGGATAAAAGGATAGAGCTATGAGTATATGGAATATTTTATTAATAGTTGGTGGTTTTATTTTTATAGCCCTATTGCTTTTTGCTTGCTGCAAAGCAGCTGCACGAGCGGATGAGCAAGCCTCAAGGATGCATGAGGTTTGGCTGGCCGCAATAAAAAATAAGGAGAATGTAGATGGTAAAGATCTGGAAATATGATGTTCCTGGACATTGTGAAGGTCACATTCGTCAGGTGTTAAATACGAAGTTACAGTATGGTAAACCAGTAGTATGGGTTATGTTGGATGATGCGGTAAAAGAGGTCCGCGCACTTGATTTTTATCAGGTTGGTACTGGTTGGGAATTAACCGGTGGTGATGAGCAGGTTATTAAGAATAGTGCCTATATCGGCACTGTGAAGGATGAAGAAGGATATGTGTGGCATATTTTCTGTGTACCAGTAGAGCCTGTAGAGACGAAGAAGGAAGATGCGGCGGCCGGTCAACCGATTGATGATGCGAAAACAGAGGAGCCGCAAGGTTAATGGATTATAATATTTGTGATGAAAATGTCTCGCGCAAAGTTGATTCGTTGGGAAGAGTTTCTATTCCTTCTGGATTGAGAAGCCGGTACGGCTTCAGTGCGGGAGATGAGTTAAATTTTAGTACACTTGATATGCCTGGGCGCAATTATGTGCTTATGTATAAGGATAATGGTATTGATCCAAAGTATCAAGTGGCTTGTGATGTATTAAAAGAACTAGGCTGTGAAATCCCTAAAGTGTTGAATAATAAGATTTACTCTGCACAGATTGAAGGGCAGATAAGTTTGGAGCTGTAATATGAATATAGATGTAAAATATAATATTGGAGACAATGTAAAATATTATATAATTAATACATTAGACATGTATGAAACTTGTAGTTTTTGTAATGGACGAACAGAAATACAAGGTGCTGATCATACAATTCTTCCTTGTCCCAAATGTAATGGCAGAGGAGCAACACGTATTATTAGAACAGAAGAAAAAACTGGTATAATTACAGATATAAATGTATATTTTGATTCTAGTAATATGAAAGTACCAATTATTATGTATGTAGTTAATGGTTCAACTGTTGCTCAAAACGATATCGTTGGAGTGGTAAATTCGTAATTCGAAATGGGGAATTGGTTTGGAGAGAGTTGTGGCCAGGCAAAATCAATTTGCCTCTTCAAAAAAAATTTTTTCCCGAAAAGTACCCCCCGGTCTAACGTGACACAATGCTGGAGGTCTACTGGCGCCTCCTGCACTACGCCCCAACAAACAGCCTCTAACAGCGCGGCAAACAACGCGCAAAGACAACAACAACGATGAGCAAACAAACGTGATAAGTTGGTCAAGTAAAACACACACATGTATTATTTACAGTAATGCATGTGTGTGTAGTACGTTGAAGGGTTGTCCAGCAGAGCAGCTAGAAAAGATAGTGCTTGCGCAGGCGCGGTGTGGGTCGCAGCGCGCCTGATTTGCCACAGTACAGACCTTTAGAAAAAATCGCGAGGGCAAGCACAGCACAGGCAAGCGCACGCTGTTTCCCAGAACTGCAGCACCAGCAGAACAGCAAAAAAACGCACTACATCGATGGACAATGCTATTTTGCAGAAACACCAACAGCACACAGTAAGCAAGGGACGTGCGCGAGGCCGATCTACCGAACGTATGTTCGCACACACACAGCACACAGAGGCAGCGAGCGCACACACCTACACAGCACAGGCGCACAGCCAACGAGGCACACACAGAGAGAGACACAACAGCACAGACAGAGAGAAGCACAGACACACACAACAAGCACAAGCAACAAAGAACACACACAACACAACAACAACACACAATGAACAGCTAACACACACAACAAGGACACACTACACAGTACACCACGCAGGGGTGCCAGGTCTATCAGCAGTAGACCACCACAGCACACAGCAAGAACCTCCTGCCACGCGTGCGCGCAGGGGCACGCACGCACAGGAGACACACACAGTAGCACAGCACACACAACAAGGTAGGCAGATTGTTAAAAAAATAACACACAAAACCGGCGAAAAAACGCTTGACAGAACGCGCAAAGTGTGATACACTAAAGGCACAAGAGAGAAAGAGAGGCACACACGATGAGCAAAAAGGTCAGTAAGTTAGAGAAAGAGGCAAAAGCCTACGAGCAGAAGAGCATGAGCAAGAAGGCTCTTGCGGAGCGCAACAAGGCACAGAGAGGCACAGCACTCATCAGCACAGCCACAAAGACCTTCAAGAGCGCAAAGGACTACAACAGACAAGTGCACAAGCAGGACACAAGGAAGGCGCTTGCGTGGTAGGGCACAAGCGCATGCATGCACAAAGCGCACAGACAGAGAGACACACAAAGAGCACAACAACAGAGCAAACAAACACTTGACAAGATGCACAAAGAGTGATACAATAGACACACAGAGAGACAAAGAGAGAGAGGACACACACAACAATGACAAGAAGAGAGTTACAGAGAAGAAGAGAGAGAAGACTGCAAGGCATCATCAATGTAGTGATTGCCACGCTTGCGCTTATTGCGTTCTTGCTTGTGGTCGGTCGCGTGGGCTGGTACGAATGCCACTACCACAGAGAAGCCGAGGTCATCAAGGTGGAAAATAATGTCGTTAGAGTTAAGGACAAAGCGGGCTACTTCTGGACGTTCACAGGAGAGGGGTACAGAGTAGGCGACGAGGTGCGAATGCTGATGTTCAACAACACCACAGACAGCATCATCGGTGATGATGAAATAGAAGAGGTTGAGCTTGTCACGAAGAGGTGACAAGCTCTTATTTTGCCGAAAAATTTTTTAAATTTTTTTGAAAAAACGCTTGACAAAAAGACCGGGTCGTGCTATACTGTATTCAGAAAGAGAAAAGAAAGGGAGACCAAAGAAATGACGAACTTCACCAACTACCTGCTCATCAACAAGAAAGGCGAACTCAAGGAAGTCATCAACACCAACGACACCACCTTCGGCGCCGAGTACAGAAAAGCCGTTCGGCTCGGTTGGACCATCATCCGCGGCGAGGAAAACGAAGGTTACATCGCCCTCATCGCTCGGGTCATGGGCAAATAAAAAGAGGCTGAAAAGCCTTTTTTTATTTTTGCAAAATTTTGCTTCCCATCGCAAAAACCAAAAAATTTGAAAAAAATTTTTCGGTCGGCGCGTGCTGGGGCGGCACGCGCCGCATTTTAGTTTGTGGGTACTCTCCGAGATTTTGCGAAAAAAACGCATTGAATCGATGAAGCACAAAATTTTCCCAAAAAAAAGTAAACTTTTTTGCAAAAAAGTGTTGACAAGTCCGGGGGAGTGTGTTATACTACAGTCAGAAAGAGAAAAGAAAGGAACTCAAGACAATGACCAAGACTCGGAAAGAACTCATCGAAATGTGCGAAGCTATTTACGGCAAAGATACTAAAATCACTGAAGGCTTTAAAGCTCTGTGCGAAACTGACCTGTCTGATGCCAACCTTAAAACAGCCGCGTGGTATCTGAACATCAATCGAACAACCGTTCTGCTTAAGAAAGAAAACTGGAGCAACAGACCAATAGACTTCTAATAAAGCCGCCGCAAGGCGGTAAAATTTTTTTAAAAAAGTTCAAAAAAACGCTTGACAAGTTGAACCGGTCATGTTATACTTACGTCAGAAAGAGAGAAGAAAGGAAGGCAAGAAGCCATGACGAAGACCACCTACACTGAATACACCGGAACAATCGAAATCACCTGCACCAAGACCGTGTTCACCAAAGAAGAGAGAATCGCGAGCGCCGAATGGAAAATCGCGAATGCCACCAAGAAGCTTGCTGAGCTGGTCGGCAAGACGGGCCGGAGAGCGAACGATGACCGCCGGTTCTACACCAGGGAACTGGAGAACGGCAAGCTTGAGCTTCGGTGGGCTACCGAAGTTTAAGCCCTCAAAAAAAATTTTAAAAATTTTTGAAAAAACGCTTGACAAACCGGGAACCCTGTGTTATACTTAAGTCACAAAGAGAGAGAAAAGGAGACCAAAACAATGACCAACATCTACATCGTCCGAGTCGAGAACCGCTTCGAGGGAAACACCACCAACCACTACTTCACCACCAAGGCAAAAGCCGAAGCCTACGCCGAAGCAATCAACGCCGAGTTCAACAAGGCGAAAGCCGAAGGGCGTTACGGCGAGATGGTCGAGTACGTCGACGCCGAATACGGCATCAAGGAAGTCGAGGCTGATGAGGAATTCTAAAGCCTCGATTTTTTTTAAAAAATTTTGAAAAAGTGCTTGACAAACCGGAAAGCTTGTGCTATACTAAGGTCAGAAAGAGGAAAGAGAGGAACACAGAATGTACTACAGACTCTACATCGACAAAAACGGCGAAGGCTGGAAAGCCTACGGCTCCTGCCTCAGCGAGGCGACAACCCTTCGGCTCAGGGATTGGGCTCTGGCCCAGGGCTGGGCGGTCAAGGTCGAGAGAACGGCCTGACCGCTCTTTTTTTTTATGGGCCGGCCGCTGTTGGGCGCAGCGGCCGGTTTTTGGCTTACATCGACTCTTGGTGAAAAATTTTTTCAAAAATTTTGAAAAAAATGCTTGACAAACTTTCCCGGAAGTGCTATACTGTATTCAGAAAGAGAAAGGAAGGCACCAAAATGATTAACATCCGCACTATCCGCAAGCTTACCGAAAACGATGGCATCACTCTCAAGAAGGGCAACAAAATCCAGTATAAAACAGGCTGGCAGGTAGCCACTGAGGGCATCGAAACAACGGACGCCAGCGAAGCAATCAAAGCGGTTAAAGC
>JAEEGF011960438.1_pt1 | contig 13925 bp, 11 predicted proteins | sample 9134171 | NCBI WGS metagenome assembly JAEEGF01 (sample SAMN16246542, study PRJNA631951) | gut metagenome | biome: gut microbiome; feature: rumen; material: AP-attached | host: Bos | place: Iran: Karaj | collected 2018-10
TCAAGAAGTGATCCAAGACGAACAACGCCTTCTCTTGCACTCTTAATATAAGGAAGTGTCAGAACCACAAGATCCTCTTCACCAATTCCTCCCTTTTTGAGAGAAGCATCAAGACATGGATCAAGGCCCTGGACTCTTTCATTTGAAGTGATGGTCTCTGTAGCTGTCATAGCTACTCCTGCAGCATTTATACCGCTTGCAGCCCAGATTCCATCTCCTTCAACTGCGTTAGGAACGCATGTATACTGCATAGGGTCATCCGGGAGATCGATCTTAGCCCCGGATATTACGGATTTATATTTTCTAGGCTGATCCTGTGGCTTTACAACGGCATATTTCTTTGGGGTATAGCTACCCGCACCTGAATCATCGTTTCTAGCCATCATGGTTGAGCCATCATAAGAAGCTTTTTTTCCTACAAGTATTGTTGTACAAGGCATAACGGTTCCTCCTGGGGTTAGGTTGTCGCAATGGAACGCGTAAAACAAGCTATACTGCTTATCGCCATTTTGTATCATCGCGTATTTACATTAAAAGCGTTAAACAATATAATTTAACGTGTTCTATTAGTTCATAAATGAACTTTTTCCATATTAAATTGCATATGCATTTCATATTCATAAAAAACAATATGTAAGCTAATACTTTTATGGATTAAGCACTAAATATAATAGCTTTAATTATGTAAAAACTCAACCCGCATAGAAAAATACGGATTACCAGGGGGAAGGAATCCATGTCAGATATAGTCAGCAATAATTCCACAAGAGCTTCTGGCTCTGTTTTTGAGGGCAAAGCAAAATCTCATCTTATTTCATTTGCCATTACCATATGCGCAATGACTCTGTTTTGTATCATGATGCGCATCACGCCATTTGGGGATAATACCTTTCTTTATGATGATAACAGGCGAGAGTTTATTCAGTATTATGCCCATTTAAAGCGTGCTCTTATGGGAGACGCCAGCATTGCCTATTCCGGTACCAAAGGTATGGGCGGATCGATGCTTGGTCTTTTTTTCTATACTATGTCTTCTCCTCTTAATTTCGTATATGCGTTTTTTCCTATAGAACTGTTTCCGGCTGTGCTTACGGTTCTTCTGGTTCTCTGGCTTGGATTATCGGCTTTTACTGCGGCTGTGTTCTTCAGCCATGTGGGTGTAAAAAGAACTATTCCGTTCTCTGTTTCTTTTGCCATGTCACTTTGGGTATTTGTATCTGTATTGGTGCCTTCATGGCTGGATGCTGCCATCATGTTCCCGCTTCTTGCAACGGCGGTTTTGGAATATTCGCGTGATACAAGGTCGAGGAAGAAGTATCTTTATCTTGTGATCCTTACTGCAGTTCAGTTTTATATCAACTATTATACTGCTTGTATGATGATCATCTTTTTTGCTATATGGATGGTCCTTCGCTTTATTCTTAAGGTCATATCCTTCAAAGATGGACTAAATGTAGCATTAGGTCTCATTACAGGTATGCTGATAATATGCCCTGTGTTATTGCCTTTATATCAGGAACTTACACTTAGTGAAAAAAGTGTCGGCGATTCATTTATAAGTCAACTTTTTCAAGATGCACATATCAATAATCCGATTCTTGTACTTGCCAAGATATACACTTTTACAATAGACGGCAAACAGGTAATGTTCGGTATGCCGCACCTTTTTTGCGGTACTGTCATGATTCCTCTTCTTATACTGTTTTTTATGAACAGAAAAATCGATAAGAAGATTAAAAGGCAGGGTATTTTTCTTCTTGCAATACTTTTTATAAGTTTTCTTGTATCACCTCTTGATCTTATCTGGCATGCCGGTAATGTACCTAACGGTTATCCATTCAGGTATACTTTCCTTTTTGTCGGGGTGATGATAACAAGCGCCGCCATTTCTTTTAATACAATATTAGAACAATACATTTCATCAGAAAACCAGATAACAGCTTTTACTAATATAAAAGCATCATTTAAAACACGTATTTTAAATTATTTTAAGGACAAAAACGCTCGTGACTTTGATATTCCAATGGCATTTACAGTCTCTTTTGCTATTACTGGTATAGCTGAAGTGATCATACTAATATGCGCCATGGTCATGAACATAGAATTTCTTACTCTAAAATCAGGCATCATTGGTCTTTTGATCCTTATGGCAGAGTTCATTTTTATAGAGCTATACTTTTGCAAAAAAAGTAAGGTTTTTTTCATACTTCTTGCTATGTTGTGTGTATGCGATCTTCTTGTAAATCATATGAAGATCGTGAAGGCGTCATATTATCCCTGCGAGACTATGTCTGAATATCAGGCAAGATATATCGAAAAGAAAGAAAAAATAGATGATATCAAAGCAACCGACAATAATTTTTATCGTATAGAAGATGTTGTATCCAATCCATATGATGATATCAATGACGGTATGGTATACGACTATCATGCAATTTCTCATTATAGTACGGGCGATCACAGAAACGTTCGTATGTTCCTTAAGGCGATCGGTTTTAACTATAACAGTCTGTATGATGAGTACACATCTGAGAATACAGCCACTGCTGATTCTATTTTAAATATCAAATACATACTTACTGATGAAGGAACCGTGCAAAACTCTGATCTGTTTCCTATTGCAGTAGCTATTCCGGCAGATACATATCTTCCATCTGATGAGATTTTGGATGATCCATTTTTATTACAAAAGCAGATAGCAGATGCTTTTACAGGTTGTGGCACAAATATAGATGAATATCTTGAAGAGGGAAATGAATTATTCGTTCCTGTAAATATTGCAAATAAAGATGTATCTTTTGATGATGAAAATCAGATATCTACCATGAAAATAGATTTTACACCAGAATGCGATGGGGATATTTATTTCTATTTAAAAGATCTTGTAAACACATCTCAAAATATGATCTTATCTGTTGATGGTGTTGATATTTCAGGTTATGGTAATGCTTCTTCTATTAAGATAATAGATATTGGAAACAGAAAAAAAGGTGATAAGGTATCTCTTACCCTGACCGCTTACGGACCTGCAAATGAGGTAGATTTTGGAACTCCTTTTATATTTACAGAAAATACAGAAGTACTTTCAGAATACAGTAAGCTGTCATCATCACATGCTGCCGTAGTATCCGAAACATCTCCAACCATACTTACTATTCATATGCCTGATACTGAGTCAGATGATAATACTGTCATCCTGTTATCAGTTCCATATGAACCGGGATTTATAGCTTATGGAGCAGAAGATCAGGAACCTTTATCCGTATCACAGGTCTTCGGTGCTCTTACCTGCATAGAAGTACCTTCCGGCTATACAGGAGATATTATTCTAGATTATCGTATACCAGGGCTTAAAACAGGGCTTTTGTTACTATTTATAGGATTATTATTGTTACTAATCCGATATTTTTATCCAAAAAATCATAAATTAATATAAGAATTTAAATATTTTTTTGGTAAACCCTAATATTTTTGATATTTTTGGCGAAATATGATTTGAGACCGTTTTTTCGTTAACTTTGTGTCCTGATTTTTCAGGGCGCCTTAAAGATTTTTGGAAAAAAAGGAGAAAAATCATGGCAAAAGCAAATCCTGCAGCAAAAGCTGCAAAGAAACCTGCAACAGCTAAAAAGGCTACAACAGCAAAGAAGACAGAGGCTAAGAAGCCTGCTGCAAAGAAAACTGTAGCTAAGAAGGCCGTTGCTAAGAAGCCCGCCGCAAAGAAGGAAGAAACCAAAAAGACTGTAGCAAAGAAAGCTGCTCCTGCTAAGAAGGCTGTAGCTAAGAAAGCTCCTGCTAAGAAAGTGGTTGCTAAGAAGGCTGCTCCTGCTAAAAAGGTAGTTGCTAAGAAGGCTGCTCCCGCTAAGAAAGCAGTTGCTAAGAAGGCTCCTGCTAAGAAAGTAGTTGCTAAGAAGGTTACTCCTATTAAGAAGGCTGTAGCTAAGAAGGTTGCTACAAAGAAGACAGCTGTTAAAAAGGCTGTTGCTAAGAAAGCTCCTGTAAAGAAGATCACTTCTATCAAGAAGGCTACAAAGAAAGCTGTTGCTAAGAAGGTTGCAGCTGCTAAGAAAGCTCCTGCTAAGAAGATCGCAGCAGCTAAGAAGGCTACTGTAAAGAAGATCGCAGCAGCTAAGAAACCAGCAGCAAAGAAGGTAGCTGCTAAGAAAGCTCCTGCTAAGAAGGTTCTTGTAGCTGATCCTTTGAAGTCTGTATCCGTAGCTGACAGAAAGTTAGCTAAGGAGCAGTACGGCAAGAGAGTAAAAGAGCTCCGTCAGGCATGTGGCCTTACACAGAGTGATCTTTCAAAAGCTCTTGGTGTAACTCCCGGATATATCAGCAATGTAGAGAACAATCGTACAGCTATGTCTCTCCACATCCTGATCTATTTCGCACAGCTTACAGGCCAGACTCTTGATTCACTTGTTGGTGAACTTGAACCTGCTTACAAGCAGTCCGCTATCGATAAGAAGATCAACGGAATCGTTGCAAAGCTCAGCAATAAGGACAAGGAAAAGCTCGTTAAGATGCTTAGCGTATGGTCCAAATAAAAAAGACTAAGATTCATCTTCGATGAATTTTGAGCCGAATAAAAAAGCATCCTCAGTACAGACACTGTGCTGGGGGTGCTTTTTGTAAGCCATTATCTACCTATGATCATTCCTCGGATTTTTTGTAATCTATATCGCGCTCTCTTGCTCCTGTAACTTCTCCGCTTCTAAAGTGTCTGCGGCAGACTGATACATATGCTTCGTCTCCGCCAAGCATTACCTGCTCACCTTCTCTTACGATCTTGCCGCCAACCACTCTGGCATTAAAGTGAGCTCTTCGTCCGCACCAGCATACAGTCGGAACTTCTTCGATCTTGTCAGCGATCTCCATAAGGCGCTTTGATCCTGGGAAAAGGTTGCTCATAAAGTCTGTCCTAAGACCATAGCACATAACAGGAAGATCATAGGAATCTACCAGTAATGAAAGCTTATCAACCTGCTCTTTGGAAAGGAACTGCGCCTCGTCGATGATAACACAGTCAAGCTTCTTCCATCCGTCATCTTCACCTGATATCCATTTATCAGCTGTTTCAAGGAACTCTTCTACAAAATCGCACTCCTTGGCAAGACCCATTCTTGATTTGATGATCCTCTCACCGTCGCGATTGTCAGTTTTGGGTTTTAATAAAATTGCATTCTGTCCTTTTTCAAGATAATTGTGGTGAACCATAAGCGCATTAGCTGTTTTTGAGCTGCCCATGGCTCCGTATCTGAAATAAAGCTTTGCCATAACTGTGACCCCCGTTTTATTTTTCATAAAAAAAGTGCCAATAGATAACCTTGGCACTTTTAATTATCTTATTCTATTATACAGATTTATTACCACCTTGTAATAGGAAGTTTGAAAATAATAATTTTCAAACTTCTTAAAGTGGTGTCGCATGCGACACCACTTCACCATTAGTTACTCATTTTCATCATAAGTCTCATCCCACTATTGAAATGTAGTAGTTATAGAGGCTTGTATATGTAGCATTGTTGTAGTGAAGACCGTCAGAGGATGAGAAGCCGTTCTCTGTAAGATAAGAATAGCTGTCTATCCAGGTAATACGTGAATCAAGTCCTGACTTAAGTGACTGATTGAACTTCTCTATCTGCTCATTGGTAACTGTTGTATCACCAACAGGTGTAACTGCTGAATAATATATCTCAATTCCTTCGCTTGTCCAAAGATCCACATAGCTATTGATAAGCTCTACGTATTTGGATGCATTACCAAGGTCATTAACACCTAAATTGATGATAACTTTGGTTCCCGGCTTTGCATAGTCATCAACAAGATCAATATTTTCCTTGAACCAGTAGTATCCCTTACCTACTTCACAAAGCCATGTATAATCATCGTTCTTAACAGCGTATTCCATTCCAACTGTTCTTGAGTCACCTACAAAGATGATATCAGAAGCAGATGTAACAGGGGATGCTGTTTTTACAAGAGGCTCCGGCTCAGTATCCTGAATGTAGGCATCAGTTACGAAAAGAGTCTGTCCATCATAATCGATCGCATACCAGCCATTGTCGGTACTACCTGTTGCAACAACCTGTGTTCCGTAAAGAAGTACTGAAACAACATCATAGGAAGTATCGGGACCAAGCCTTAAATTAACGTTATTGTTAGTGTAAAGCGGTATTGCACTTTCAAACCAGGTAACTGTATAAGCCATCTCGTCTTCAACTTCCGCATCAACACGTCCGTCAAGGAGAACAGTATCTTCCAAAAGGTCAGAAGTATCACTTGTAACCTCAGAAACTTCCTGCTCATTACCACTTGCAGTCTCATAAACAGACATGTCCAGTGTAGCTGCTTCCGCGTATCTGACACTCGTTTTTTCTTTATGAGAAACATACGATCCAAAAGAAATGAGTGCGATAGTAAATGCCGAAAGGGTTGCAATCGGTATAACAACTACATTTTTATTGAATTTTGATTTTTTTCTAAATCTCGTTGCTTTCATAACGTCGTATTATAACAGTTGTTACAAAAAATGTCAAATTTGCTTACAATTGTTCACATTATTCCTTAGGAATTTCCGCCGCATGAGTCCTTAAATATTCGTACCAGACTGTATATGCTGAAGCCTTTAGATGAACACCGTCAAAAGAGATATCCGCCTGAAGGTCACCATTACTATCATCAAATACTTCATTTATATCAAGATAAAAGATCTTTCTGTTATCCGCCAGCCCTTTAAGAGCTTCACTTCTTGTATTTATAACACCATTAATAGAAGCATCCGGAGCCTTTGTATTATCATATTCTCTTGTTACATGCATGATAGCCTGAAGATAGATTATGGCATCAGGACAGGCTGTCTGGATCTTAGTGATGACCTCAGTATAACTACTGATCCAGCCGTCTGTAGAGCCGTATCCTATTTCGTTGATACCGACCATGATATAGACTTTCTTATAATCCTTGCCTTCAAGAGCCTTTTCAAGTGTAACCTTGCCGCCACTTGTTTTTACAAAGGCCTTGTTGTTAGCTTCATATATAGAAAGGGATACTTTGCCATAAAAAGTAGCCTGCTCATCAAGCTCTGCACAGTATTCAGAAAGACCTACTGTTCTTGAATCTCCTATAAAAAGAGCATCGGCAAAATAATCTGCGTCTACTTCTCCTGTCGTTGTCATATAAGGGAACTCTTCAACTACTGGTTCTGTTGAAGCTGCTTCTTGAGAATCTGAAGATCCACCTGCGCCGGCATTACCACTTGATCCTGTGCCTGCAGAGCTGTCTGTGCTGGCACTTCCTGATCCGTCTGTTCCTGCACTGCCAGAAGTACCTGAGCTTCCTGTTCCTGCGCTGTCAGAGCCTCCCGAATTTCCGTTTCCTGCGTTATCAAGACCGCTTGATCCAGAGCCTGCATCACTTCCTGATCCCGCATTATCATCAGCTCCCTGAGAACCGCCAGATCCTGCCGTGATATCTGCGCCATTATCAGATCCGTTCTCTCCACCCGAAGCTTCCGGAGTAGTCCTTGCCATCTCGATAAAATAATCAGGATCCTGACTTTGAGCCATCTCAACGAAATCTTCTGTCACATAAAAAGGAGTTGCACCGTCAGCAAGCCCTCGAAGAGCTAGTGTCATAAATGGCATCTTATAATCATAGTTATAGTATGAATACAGCCCATCCTTCTGACACGCCGAATAAGCCGTCACAAGAAGCGAACTTGCAACAACCGCGATCAGAAGAGGAGAATGTATGAAATTATTCTTTTTCTTATTATCATTACTCATTATATAAACCCCACAGGAGGTGCCTTAGAACCTTAGGTACATCAAAGGATTTCCGGCTGTATTTGCAATACTGAAAATACAGAGCCAGAAAAGTACAAATAAAACTACAACCGCAACAGGATGCTTTCTTTTCTTTTCACAAAAATCAAAGACACGCGGTATAAGGAGCACAAGTCCCGGCACTATATACGGCCAGTAAAGGGTGCTGTACTTGATGTAGTCACTGGTGTTGACATAGCCGCTTATCCCAAAGAAGGGGAACAGCCTTGTCATGTAGACCGTGAGTCTTTCCATGTCGCTTATTGCAAATATGACCCAGGATATCGGGATCATAAGGAATACATTTAGTCTTGAAACTACGTTAAAAAGAGTTTTGTTGACTGATATTATATACTTTTCCGATAAGATCAATACATACAAAAACATTCCCCAGATAATGTAATTAGGGGTTATTCCATGCCAGATGCCTGTCAAAAGCCATACCAGTAAAAGGTTTAAAATGCCTCTGAAATCACCTCTCCTGTTGCCTCCAAGAGGAATATAGATATAGTCTCTAAACCAGGTTCCAAGGCTCATATGCCATCTTCTGTAAAAGTCTCTGACACCAAGCGCTGCATATGGATGGTTAAAGTTCTTTACAAACGGGAATCCCAAGGCTACTCCAAATCCTGCTGCCATAAGTGAATATCCCCAGAAATCAAAATAAAGGTCAAGGGAATAGGCAAGCGCGCCAATCCATGCAAGAGGTGTAGAGATACTCTCGTAGCCTATCGTATGAAGGTCTTTCCACAGTACTGCAAGGTGGTCTGCTATTAAGACTTTCATAGCCATTCCGGCGATAAAATATTTAAGTCCGTCTTCTATATTATTAAGATAGATTCCTATACGTTCTTTTCTTGTAGAAACATCACTATCTATCCAAATGGCGCTACTGTACATCTTGTCAGGGCGCATGATAGGACCCTGCAAGAGCTGGGGGAAGAAATAAAAATACGAGGCAGTCGTAACAAAGTCCGGGCGTTCTTTGAGTTTACCCGTATATAAATCTGCCTGATAAGCGATCATCTTAAAGGTATAGAAACTGATTCCTATAGGAAGAAAATCTATTGAAATGGTTGATCCCAGGATTTTGAATAGCATAAGAAGCCCTGCATCAAAAGAGACTGCAAGGATCAAAAAAGATTTTCTCTGAAGCGAAGTCCATTTTCCCAAAATATAATTAAAAATGGTCGCGCCAAGAAGAACCAGGCACCACCTGGGTTCTCCGAGAGTATAAAAAATAAAGCTTCCGAAAAAAAGTACCCACATGCGCATGGTTGCAGGCACTATATAATATATAAGTATAAAACACGGAACAAATCTAAAAATAAAAATAAGATCTGTAAGTGATGACATCTATCTATCCCCTCATGAAGGAAGAGATGATGCTATGAGTCTTTTTCCAAAGACCTGGACATATAGCCAAAAAACGACTTGGCGTTCCTGTTAGCAACAAGCTCCTGCGGAAAATCCACGCTTTCAAGAAGCTTATGGCAGTTATCAAATCTTCCAACATCATATGAAATATGTGCATCTGTCGAAACACAAATAGGGACATTTAGCTCCGCGCAGCGCACAAGTATCTGTTTGCATCTATCGTAAATTGAATCATCCCAGCCAAAGCTGTGTTCATTGATCTCTATAAGCTTATGCATATCACGTGCTGCCGTAACTACGCTGTCTATATCAAAGTCAAGACCGGTTCTTCCAATGTGGCCCAGAATGATAACTCTGGAATTGGAAAGGGTCTTAATATACATATCAGTAATCCTGCTCTTTGAAGCCTTAGCTGCAAAATCCGTCATATGAACAGAAGCTATAAGATAATCAAGCCTTCTTGTAACTCGTCCAAATAAAGAATCCGCTTCATTTATGTTCTTATCGATAATTCCTTTGGCAGGATTGATATCATGTCCAAAAAGGTTACCCTCAAGATCGACTATATCGACCTCACAACCGCGAAGAAGTTTTACCCCATACCATTCACGCGGCCAGCAGTTCATATTGTAGAAATACTGATAGTGCTTGTTATCCATGTAATCGGAATAAAGCATGCTGCTAAAATGATCTGTAGTACCAAGGAGCTCAAGCCCCTGCTCTCTTCCTGCTCTGACATTTTCTTCAATAGTCGAATACGCATGTCTTGAATATAGTGTGTGCGTATGTAAATCAGTACGTAGTTCCAAAATATAACCTCTAACACTTAATACAATCTTAAATCTAATACACTTTTGAATCTGTGATCCAACAATGTATTCTTAACTTTGCATTGCTTCTTTTAGAATCCGGATCGTATGTCCTGCGCCTTCACCTGCATCAAATAATCCCTTCCAGCCAAGTGAAAGAAGCTTATCTGAATCAAGGCTTGAATCAGGCATTGGATTATCACCTGCGCGATCCTTTTTATCATCACTACTTATAGATAAATTTACACCAGCTGCGTCTGCAAATTGGCTCATCATACCATAAATCGATAAAACGCTTTCGGGATTCGAAATATTGTATGCGTTCCCGCTCATACCCTTATCAAGTATAGTCAGCATCGCCGACGCACAATCAAGCATATAACAGTATGACCTTCGTTGCAAGCCCGGACTGTTCATATTTAGATCATGTCCCTTGGCTGCTTCTAACGCGAAGGCTGATGCTATATGATCATCATCTGTTCTGGCTGTAGGACCGTAAACGTGACCGGGTCTTGCTATTAGTGCCCTGACATTTTTTTCTTTGGAAAAACATGCGCATAGCGTCTCACAACTTCTTTTGCCACACGCATAGGATGATCTTGGGCTAAGTATATCGATCCAGCCATAATCATCTTCCTTAAATGGTCCGCCCTCAGGCCTTGTTCCATATACTTCGGAGGATGAGACATACAAAAGGCCCTTTATGTGTGCGCTGTCAGCGTATTGCAAAAGGTCCTTTAAAAGAGCCACGTTAGTATATAAAGACGTAAGTGGGTATGAATTGATATCCCCCGGTGAAGATGGTCCTATACCATCTATTATATACGATATTTCGTCAGGTAGTTTACTTATTAAATCTCCCTGCTTTTCACTATCGTATTCTATGACTGACAGGTATCCTGAGTCTGCATATCTTGAGAATCTGTTTTTTAGCTTGTCGCCATCACGTCCTGCAAGGTATAGATGAATACCTGCATCTGTTTTTTCATTATATCTAAATAATATATCAGCGATGGCTGAACATATAAGGCCTCTGGCGCCTATTATAAGAACTGAACTTCCTCGCATATCATTCAGTATGTCCAGATTCTCTATTATGTAGTCCAGATCTGATATGTATAGGTTACTTTGGTAGAGATTCATCAATGCATTTTCCTCTGCTTATTCCACCTAACTCTTTTGCATGAATTACTTTCAATAAATATGTATTATTCGAACTAATACTTTAATTTTTAAGCCATTCAGATCTTCTTGCGGAAAGAAGGGCTTTAAAAATATCTATGTCTTCGATAGTAGTAAGCTTTACATTTTTTTCAGAACCTATGGAAAAATGCACCTGCTGCCCAATCTCGATCATAAGTGTACATGAAGCTATAGAATTAGTAATACCCTTTTCAAGAGCCTTTCTGTGAAGATCGCATATATCGCCAAGTTTAAATCCCTGCGGAGTCTGAGTTCTCTTAAGACCATCTCTAGGATAAGTTCCTGATGATACTTTCTCATCATCTGTTGTCAGCATGGCTTCTGCACAGGGGATTACTGCTATGGCATTGCCGCACTTTTTTGTAACCCTTATACAGTCTGATATTATCTCTGCAGATACAAGAGGACGTATAGCATCGTGAATTAAGACTATATCATCAGCGCTGTGACTTTTTTCAAGTTCGTATACACCGTTTCTTATAGATGCCTGGCCGCAGTCTCCGCCAGGGATGACGGTTTTTAGCTTAGTTATATTAAACTGCCTTGCATAGGCCATAAGGACCTGATCCCAGCCATCGATGCAGACAACTGCGATCTCGTCTATCTCCGGATGCTGTTCAAAAGCTTCCAATGTATATACTATTACCGGTTTATCATTAATAGAAAGGAACTGTTTGGGAATATCCTGATGCATCCTCTCTCCGCTTCCACCGGCTATTATAAGGGCTATTGTCATTGATTTATCTCCCGTCATGAACAAACTTTACCAATACTATTATTACGCAAATTAAAAATCACCTTTTGAATCATCCACCACACTATTTTTTCGCCCAACTATTTTGGCTGTCACTAGCGAAGCGAGTGCAGCTCCCAGCAAGCCTCCAAAGGTGTTGCACAGAAAATCATCTATCTCGCATTCGCCAACATTTAAAGCAAACTGCATACATTCTATTGTAAGTGAGAAAAAGGCCATTATCAGAGTAATCATAACAATCCTTGCAGGAATCTTAACAGGCCTCATAATGATACCTAGAATAAATGCAGGGACCATAAGCATAATTACGTTTTCAATCGCAAGCCATAAAAGCTGCGCTCTACCTGTGCGTCTAAGAATAATAAGCCAGTAAAAAGGCTGCGTCATTATTCCTCTTCCTTCTGATCTGTAACCGCGCATAAGGATCGTGAGTGAATAAACTATAAACATAAATCCAAAGAAAAGCGCTACAAGAATCCTGTCATGGAGCTTACGCCCGGGCATAAGCAGTATTAATACAAGAAAAAATATGGCCATGGTAAGGATCGCAATGTATCCCGAACTGACCATATATGAAAAATTAAAGTGATTTTGGATGTCACTAAAAATGTAGTCCATGTAAAGGATTCTCCTTAAAGCCAGATTTCATAAATATTTTAACATAAAAAAAGACCTCCCTGTATTGATATATACCCAGAATCCCAGATACATATCATATAGACAGAAAGGTTCCTTTCTTCTTATATATAGAGTGCACTATCGTACTCAAATGTTCTCAAAAATTTCTTAGCACGTTCTGTTTTAGGTTCTTTAAAAAATCCCTTTACATCCTCGGTCTCTTCGACGATCTCCCCGTTATCGAAGAAAAGGATCCTGTCTGCAACTGCCTCTGCAAAGCTCATTTCATGAGTTACTATAAGCATTGTAGAACCTGACTTTGCAAGCTTAAGCATTGTTTCAAGAACTTCGTGAACCATCTCAGGATCAAGAGCTGCTGTAACTTCATCAAAAAGTAGGATCTCCGGATGCATAAGAAGTGCTCTTACTATTGCAACACGCTGCTTCTGTCCGCCTGATAGTTGGCGCGGGAAGTAGTCTTTTTTGTCCAATAATCCGACTCTGTCTAAAAGCTCTGTTGCCTCGCGGATAACTTCTTCCTTTTTTCTCTTCTGAACCTTGGTAGGAGCAAGGATCAGGTTATCAATTACGGACAGGTGTGGAAATAGTTCATAGGACTGGAACACCATGCCAATCTTCTGACGAAGCTTCGTGATCTCTTTTTTGCCGGATTCTACAGGAAGTCCGTCTACTGTGATGACTCCGCCCTGAATCTCTTCAAGACCGTTAAGGCAGCGAAGGAAGGTACTTTTACCGCATCCGCTGGGACCTATGATAACAACAACTTCGCCCTTTTCTACCGAAAGATTTATATCTTTTAGTACAACATTTTTGCCAAACTCTTTATGTAAATTCTTGACCTTTAATAATTCGCTCACAGAGCCCACCTCTTCTCTAAATAAACTGACAGTCTGCTGATAGGCCAGCAAACAAGGAAATACAGGAGGAATACAACTGCAAATACTCCAAATGCCGCATTTGGTGATGCCTTCCTGTTGGCCTCGATTATCTGTTGGGCAACCTTTAATACCTCTACTATTCCAATCATCATCACAAGAGAAGTTGTCTTGATCATTCTTGTAATAAGATTTATGGAAAGAGGAATCAGCCTTCTGATCGTCTGAGGGAGTATTACATACCTGTATGTTTGAATCTTGTTCATACCAAGTGCAAAAGATGATTCGAATTGTATCTTACTTATACTTTTGATAGACCCTCGTACGAGATCTCCCATCTCAGCAGTTCCCCAGAAGCAGAACACGAATATAGCTGACGATTCTGCAGATAAGTCCCAGCCAAAGACTCTGGTGGTTCCAAAGTATACTATAAACAAAAGAA
>JAEEGF010354902.1_pt1 | contig 13924 bp, 12 predicted proteins | sample 9134171 | NCBI WGS metagenome assembly JAEEGF01 (sample SAMN16246542, study PRJNA631951) | gut metagenome | biome: gut microbiome; feature: rumen; material: AP-attached | host: Bos | place: Iran: Karaj | collected 2018-10
AGTTCTATCCCAGGTCCTGCTGCCGATGCAGCTCAGGTAGTTAACGTGGAGGTTCCCGACAACGACGAGCCTATCGTGGTAATCGACAAGGACAAGGAGCAGCAGTACAACCTCATCCAGGTTATGTACAAGACTGATCCTCTCCCCGATGAGATGAAGAGCGATATCAGCTACATGGTAGTACAGTATGCTATCCACATGGCAAGCACTATGCTCGATAAGCGTCTTGAAGAGAAAGCTCTTGATCCCGACTGCCCATATCTTCAGGGAGGTTCTGGATATGGAAATTATATCTTCGCCAAGACTAAAGACGCTTTCACTCTCTATATTCTGCCAAAGGAAGGAAAGGTTAAAGAGGCTGTTCAGGCTGTTACCGAAGAGGCTCTGCGTGCTGCAAAGCATGGCTTCACCGCTACCGAGTATGTTCGTGTTAAGGATGAGTACATGAGTAATCTTGAGAAGCAGTACAACAACCGCAACCAAATCAACAATGATCGTTTCGGTCGCGAGTATTGCTCTAACTTCCTCGAGAAGGAGCCTTATCCATCAATTGAATGGGAACATCAGATGATGAGCATGATTGCTCCAAACATTCAGGTTGACATGATTAATCAGCTCATGGCTCAGATGATGCCTACCGATGACAAGAACCTTGTGGTAATAAACTTCGCTCCCGACAAACCCGAAGTTGTTCTTCCTACTAAGGATGTGCTCATGGGCGCCATCAACGCTGCTCAGACTGCTGACCTAGAGGCTTATGTTGACAACGTGAAAGACGAGCCTCTCATCACCGAGATGCCCGCTCCTGGCAAGATCGTCAGCGAGACCGAGAACACAAAACTCGGCTACAAGGAACTCACCCTGAGCAACGGCGCAAAGGTTATCCTTAAACCCACCGATTTCAAGGATGACGAGATTCAGTATTATGCAGAGTCTCGTGGCGGTAGCGCACTCTATGGTCAAAAAGACTGGGCAAACTGCAAGATGTTTGACCTCGTAGTTGCTGCTTCAGGTTTAGGAAACTTCTCTAACAATGAACTCGAGAAGGCTCTCGCTGGCAAGAACGCCAACGTGGACCTCAGTCTCTCAGATAACTATGAGCGCCTCAGCGGTAACTCTACCAAGAAGGATCTCGAGACCCTGTTCCAGCTCAACTACCTCTACTTCACCGCCCTCACCAAGGACGAGAAGGCTACTGCAACCTATATGTCGTTCCTTGAGACCCAACTCAAGAACAAGGACAGCAATCCCCAGGCTGCTTTGAGCGACAGTATCCAGACTACCACCTATAACCACGACTGGCGCGAGAAACCTTTCAACGTTGAGGATATCAAGAACATTAACTACGACCGCGTTATTGAGATTGCCAAAGAGCGCACCGCTAATGCTGCCGACTTCACATTCTACTTCGTAGGCAGCTTCGACGAGGCAACCATCAAGCCTCTCATCGAGCAATATATCGCTTCGCTTCCATCACAACCTGGCGTTAAGGAGAACTTCAAGGAAGGTGCTAAGATTGTGACAGGCGACGTCAAGAACGAGTTCGCGCGCAAGATGGAGACACCTCAAACCACTTCATTAGTGATGTGGCACAGCTATGACGCTCCTTACACTATGGAGAACGACATCAAGGCCGACATCGCTGGTCAAGTGCTTGATGTAATTCTGCTTAAGAAGGTTCGTGAGGATGAGGGCGCGGCCTATTCACCTCATGCAAGTGCTGGCATGAATATGCAGGGTGACAAACCTTTCCTCCAGGCTCTCACTTATGTGAACATGAAGCCCGAGAAGAAAGACCTCGTTATCAAGATTATGCGTGAGTCGATCAGCGACATCGCCAATGGTCAAATCGAGGCTGACGCTCTCCAGAAGATTAAAGAGAAGATGCTCAAGGATTATGACACCAACGCCAAGAGCAACGGCCACTGGATTAGCGTGCTGAGTACATTCAAAGACTTTAACCTCGATTTCCAGAATGGTTACAAAGATGTAGTCAATAAAGTTACTGCTGCCGATGTTAGCAAGTTTGTCAAAGAGACACTCGTGAAGAGCGGCAACTGCATCGAGGTAACTATGAACCCCGAAGGAAACTTCACTCAGGAAGCAGCTAAAGCACAACCTGCAAAGAAAGCCGCTACCAAAAAAGCTGCAACCAAAAAAGCCAGCAAAAAAGGTAAAGGCAAACGCAAATAAGATTTAGCTATCTAATAGTTTAATAAAGATTGCGCCTCGCATTTCGCTTGGCGCAATCTTTTTATACTCAAAAACTTTATGATTTCAATCAATTTATATTATATTTGCAAGCAGAAATCAAATACTATTAATCTTTAAATTTTTAAACGCGTATGAAAAAAATTACTTTTCTACTTATTGCTGGCTTGGTGGCAATGATTGCCCAAGCTGGAGTTATCAACACCGACAAGTCTGCCAAGCTGCAAAATGCTAAAAATGTCGTAGTGAAAGCCGAGGGCGACATAGTGACTCCTCCCGCTGGTGCCGAGCAGATGCTCTACAACTTCCAGGGACACGATACCTATATCAACCAAGACAAGACTTTTGAGGTGTTTGTAGTTCTTGACAACAACGATGTTTACATCAAGGGGCTGAGTGAATATCTCACCGATGCTTGGGTAAAAGGCACTATTGCCGACGGAGTTGCTACATTCCCAGCCGCCTATATGGGAATATTTGAATTCTGGGGCGACGCTTACGAACTAAACTTTGATGGCGCTGTCTTCACCGTGAATGATGATGCCAGTGTTCTCACTGCGCCCGATGGTTACACCACCTCGGTCGAGGGTGAAATACTTGACGAGTTTATCAATGTAACTCTTACCAAGGCGCTGCCCGAAATCGCCACTCCAGCCACTCCAACCATTACCGATTTCACCGAGGACGATTATGGTCACTACGTGCTCATGAATATCCCTGCCAAGGACGTTGACGGCAACGACATCTTTGCTGCACTGCTCAGCTACCAGCTTCTCATTGACCGCAATGGCGAGCAGAGTGTGTATGAGTTCACTACCGACAACTATGAATTCCTTGAAGAGAACATGACTGTAGTGCCTTACAACTTCACCGACTATTACGATATCGACGTTGCCGGCAAGCAAGTATATATCTATGGTGATGACATGGATCAATGGTCGGCAATTGGTGTGAAGAGCATCTACACCGTGGGCGACAAGTCGCGCGAGACTCGCGAGAGCGAAATCTTCTGGTATCAGCTTACCCCAACTGCCATCAACGGCATCAGTGCCAACAATGTGGTAGAGACCAACTACTACGACCTACAGGGCCGCAAGGTTGACGCCAATGCCACTGGCCTGCTCATCAAGCAGATGCGCATGCAAGACGGAAGCGTAAAAGCTGTTAAGGTTATGCGTTAATCGTCACTTAACAAGACATATAACACAAGATTGCGCTCCATGGCGGGGCGCAATCTTTTTTTAATGCTGTGTTTGAAGTTTAATCATTAACTGCTCACTGTGTCGAGGTGCTCATCACGAGTTATATCGTCAAGTGCTTTTTATGCAGTGTTTATATGTGCTTTTCATGATTGTCTTGTAAGTAACCGCTTGCGCATGCGACTCAGCGACTCGGGAGTTATGCCCAAGTAGCTGGCAATGGTGCGATTAGTCATGCGGTTGTGTATGTCGGGGAAGCGCTCGGTAAGGGCCAGATACCGCTCCTCGGGCGAATGGCAGTTATCTTCAACAGCACTTTTTAATAGCTGATAGCATAGCGCCTCAGCGAGCTTAATGCGAAATGCGGGATCTATCGCCACATCAATCTGCTCCAAGGGAAGCTGAAATACAACCGAACTCTCTATCGCCACTATATCAAGCAGGCAAGGCGCATGGTGTCGCATGCAGCTGTAGTTGCCCACTAGGTCGCCAGTAAAGGCAAACGAGACGATGCGCTCATTACCATTGGTTAGTGTGCGGGAATATTTAAGTGCGCCACTCACGAGGAGCCCCAGTTTGGAAGTAATCTCCCCCTGATGGCACAAGAAGTCGCCCCTGTCTAGTTCAACTTTCTTGCCACGCTCAAGCAGCAGTTGCTTTATCGCGATATAGAAATCGCTATCAAAATAATCTAAATATGTCATCTAAAAAATCTATTTCTCTGCAAAAATATTGAGAAATACGCCACTAAGCATTACCCTAAATCAATATCGCTCAAAATGTTGATAAAAGATAAGATGGTGGGAGTGCATTCTCATTTTTTTAGACGCAAAATGGGTATTATTTGTTGCAGAGAAATGACTGAAACATAAAAAAACTTGATTTGAATCAAGTTTTCTTATCCCAAATCGGTCATTAGGATTTATGATAAAATCCACACTTTGATGTGATTTTGCTTAACCGATAAAGGTGTCGATATGTCGGCTTTTTTTGGAGTCGGTGATTTCGTCAAGGTTGATGAGGATGCCGCTCTCTTCCACGTTTCCAAACTCATAGTTGATGGCAGTGCCGAGCATTCGCATAGTGGGCGAAAGACTCATATAGGCGCTGATAAGCGGCGGAATGTTGATGTTTTTGCTGCGAATGTAGCTGTTGAGGAGCAGATAATCTTTCTTGAAATTATTGCCTTCGAAGAATGATGCCAGTTCTTTCATGTCGCCAATGTTGAGTGGCGTGATGGGAGTCACCAGTTTTTCATGATCAGGGAAATAAAGGTGCAAGAAAGTGAGCAGCAGGTTGCGGCAGTCAACGGGATAGTTGGTGTACATCGTCATCTTGCCAAAGAGGTACTTGATTTCAGGATGAATAATGGTGAGCGCTCCTAGTCCATCCCACAGGTTGTCAAGGGCAAAGATGCCTTTTGCGCCAACTTTACTCGACTGGTATTCGGGCCTCACAAACGAGCGTCCCAGCTCAATGGTATAAGGCAGATAGTCGTTAAGAAACTCTTGCGAGAAATGAAACATGTGAGACATGGCTATGTTGGGTGTTCCATCCTCGTTGAGACGCATATTCTTGCCCACGATATATCGGTAGGCACCTATAATCACTTGTTCGTCGGGGTTCCACACCAGCAACTGCTGGCATGCTGGCTCCATAAGGTCAAACTCGTCGATGTCGCAGTCCTTGCCTGTGCCACCTCCCGCTTGCCGGAACGATATCTCGCGCAGACGACCTATCTCGCGCATGGTATTTGGCGAGTTGTGGGCGTCGATGACATATATCTCGTTGCCAGCTTTGTTGGTCTTTCGCAGCAATCTCTCTGGTGTCAACTCCTGAATGATTAGCCTTACGTCAACCTTGTCAATTATTTCCTGAACCATATCTCTTTAATTCGTTTATCGTTATTCGTGGAAAGTGGAAGGGAGTTCGTTTATCGTTTTTTCGTTTATCGTTTATCGAAGACTGTGGCAAAAGTTGTTGAAGTGCAATCTCAAAACTATGAACTGTGAACTATGAACTGTGAACTCTTAACTCTCAACTCTTTAGGCAGCTTATAAACCAATTCTCGTATTCTCTCAGCCTCGCCGCGCACGTTCTTGGCATCGAGGTCCTGCCACTTGATGGGCTTTCCAAAATAGACGTCAAACTTCTGCCCCGAACACTTAAACATCTCACTTGGCAAGAAAATCATCTCAATGTTGAACTTGATTCCAAGCCACTCCCTTAGCTTAGCAAAACGGTAGAAGAACTTGCTGTTGCGACCGTCGAAATAGACTGGGATAATGTCGCGCTGGCTGCTGATGGCTTGCGAAACGACAAACTTCTGCCACTTCAGGTCGCCAATCTTGCCGCCCTTGAGACGGCGGGAGCAAAGCCCAGCAGGGAAGGTTATCATCTGCTTGTCGCCGTTATACTGTTTCTCAATCTCTTGGGCATACTCGCGCGACTGTCGTCCATGCTTGTTAATAGGCATAAACACGTTGTCAAATGGCTTTACCGCCATGAGCAAGTCGTTGACGATGAACTTTATCTCGCCATTGTAGCGGTGCCCTATGAGCGAAATCAGTGCCATGCCATCGAGACCGCCAAGCGGGTGATTGCTGGCAAAGATAAAGCGGCCATTATCTGGGATATTATTCTCATCAACAGCATTATATGAAACATTAAGATCGGCTAAGGCTATGTCGGCAGCATCCACACCTTTTTTATCGCCCATGTCGGTTAGAATCTTGTTCAAGCCATCCTGCTTGATGATGCGCTCCACCCACCTTATCACAAATCGTGGGATATACTTGTAGTGACGAGGCAGGCGCTGCCTTATCACGCTATCGACATCTATTCTTAATGGCTGTGAGTCCATAAGCAGAAAATTTTGAACTACAAAGATAATTATTATTGCTAAAAAATATCATCTATTTCGCTCAAAAACTTAATATTTTTCCAACATGGCAACTGAACTAAAGGCGCCCTCAAGTGAAAACGTGAAGAAACAGGCGGGGGGAGTGAGGGAAGACAATGTGTGTACCTCGCCATCGATGACCTCAAACGATGGAAATTCGTGCGACAACCCAGTGCCCGTCGCTTTAGCATAGCACTCCTTGAGGGTCCAGAGCTGGGTGAAATAGGCATTTTGGGCATCATCGTCATTAAGGGAATATAGCTTCTCTTTCTCTTTCTCGCTCATTGTGTAGTTGACAAGGCTCTCACGAGCGGTGACAATGGTTTGGACGTCAACGCCAAGCGGAACCTCACCAATGGCGCATGCCACCAAGTTGCCGCTGTGCGAGAGGCTGAAGTGTAACTCGGGATGTTGCTCAAAGGCCGGCTTGCCATGCTCACCCTCAACATAACGCATATCGCGCTCACGAAGCCCGCGGCACCGCAGCAAGTTGTCGAGCAGTAGCCCCGCGCCGGCACTGAGCATCTTGCCCCGTTCATAGCGATAGCGCAACGTCTTGTCACGGCGATACCGCGACAGTAGCCGCAGGGCATCGTCGAGCGCGCCAGGCGCTGCCAGCGGCGTGACATCGGCGACCTTTACCTCGCAGCCGTCAAGCACGAAATGCCTCAATATCTCTATGCTATTGCTCTCGGTCATCATTTCAAATTGTTTTGCAAAGATAATAACTATTATATAAAAATAGTGTAAACTGAGAGAAATACTAAATTTAATATAACAAAAAAGCCGTGTCTCCCGACGCGAAGCACCCGACAAGCGACGCAGCAAAGAGGGCATGCACTAGAGTCTCCACTTAAAGTATAAACAACTTAGCTATCTGAAATTTATGACTTGTTTTAAAAATCAGATTTATCAGATTAATCAGTTGTTCTTATTTCCTAACATGTATGTCTGTTTGTCTGTATGTCTAAAAAAACAGACAGACAAACTTAGCATACAGACAAATTATGTTCTTATATCTTGTTCTAGGGTAGAAGAAATGTCTGTTTTGTATGTATGTCTAAAAATCATGCATGCTTTTGCTGAAGATGAAGTTTATTTAAAAAAATAGTGTAATTTTGCAACGTTTTAGAGCAAATAACGAAATAATGAAACTCCTAAAAGACATAAAGCACAAAGTGATGACTTCGCCGCTGGCGCCGCTGGTGGCCGTGGCATGCAACCTGCTAATTGCCTACGTCATCTACTTCATAGCCCGCGTAGCCTATTTTCTTGAGAACTACAGCATCTTCTCGCAGGGCCTGCACGGCAAGTCACTGGTCGATGCTTTTGCTGGCGGACTTGCCTTCGACTCATCGGCAATCATGTACACCTGCGCTCTCTACATCATCATGATGCTGCTGCCACTGCATCTTAAGGAACGCAGTGCCTACCACAAGGTATGCAAATGGGTGTTTGTGGTGATTAACAGCATAACTCTGATAATGAACCTGATGGATGCGGTCTATTTCCAATACACCAGCCGGCGCACCACAAGCACCGTCTTCAGTGAGTTCAGCAACGAGGGCGGCAACCTGGCAGGAATCATGGGCATAGAACTGCTCAAACATTGGTATTTTGTGCTGCTGGCGGTAGTGTTGATATGGCTTATGTGGAAACTATATGCCATGCCACGACTGCAGTCAAACAAGTGCCGCAACTGGCGATATTATGTGACAATAGTGCTAAGCCTTGTGGGCGTGGCGCCAGCTATAATTGGTGGAATGCGCGGCGGCCTAGCACACTCGGTGCGCCCCATCACGGTGAGCAACGCCAACCAGTATGTTGACCGCCCCATCGATGCCGCCTTAGTACTTAACACGCCATTCTCAATCTTGCGCACATTGGGCAAGAACGTATATTCCGATCCGCATTACTTCGACAACAAACCCCAGCTTGAGGCAATTTACACCCCCGTGCACCAACCCGACAGCACTACTGTGTTCACTCCCAAAAACGTGGTCGTGATTATTGTCGAGAGTCTGGGTAAGGAATATATAGGCACCTTTAACCGCCATCTCGACGGCGGCAAATACCGAGGCTACACCCCATTTATCGACTCGTTGCTCACCCGCTCGCTCACCTTTAAATACAGCTACGCCAACGGTCGCAAGAGCATCGACGCCATGCCAAGCGTGCTATCGGGAATTCCCATGATGATAGAGCCGTTCTTCCTCACTCCAGCGTCGATGAACGACCTGAGCGGCCTTGCCCGCCAACTCGACGGCAAGGGCTACTACACCGCCTTTTTCCATGGTGCCAACAACGGGTCAATGGGTTTCCAGGCCTTTGCCCGTGCTACAGGCTATAATCAATATCTAGGCCGCGACGAGTATAGTCAGGACCCGAATTTTGACGGCGACAAAGACTACGATGGCATGTGGGCGATATGGGACGAACCATTCCTTCAGTTTATGCTAACAAGACTCAACGGATATAAGGAGCCGTTCATGGCAACCGTCTTCACTGCCTCATCGCACCACCCCTTCAAGTTGCCCGAGCAGCTTGAAGGACAGTACCCCGAGGAAGGGGGACAACCCATCCACAAGTGCGTGAGATACACCGATATGGCGTTGCGCCACTTCTTTGAGAACGCCTCCAAGCAGCCGTGGTATGACAACACCCTCTTTGTCATCGTCGCTGACCATACCAACCAGAGCTCACACGCCGAGTACCAGACCGACCTTGGTCTATACTCCATCCCAATCATCTTCTTCACGCCCGACGGCAGCGTGGCACCAGCCATGCGCGACGACGTGGTGATGCAGCAGGCCAACATAATGCCCACCATTATGGGAATATTGGGATATGACAAACCCTACCTTGCATTTGGATGCGACATCATTAACACTCCCGCCTACCAAACATGGGCATTTAACTACAACAACGGAATATACCAGTTCATGAAGGGCGACCTGATGATGCAGTTCGATGGCAGTAAAACCAAAGCCATCTACCGCTTCAAGACCGACCCCATGCTGCGCAATAATCTAGCAGGGAAAGTTCCTGAACAGGCAGCCATGGAGCGTGAACTCAAAGCCATCATACAGCAATATATAGACCGCATGAACGGCAACCGCCTCACAGCAGAAACATTACAGAATAAATAATACGAACTTATGAAACCTGTGTTTTTGATAGGGTATATGGGCTGTGGAAAGACCACGCTGGGCGAGCCGATGGCGCAGGAGCTGGGTTGGCGGTTTGTAGATTTGGACCTGTATATTGAGGCTAAAGAAGGAAAAACTGCAAAGGAAATTTTCATGACATGCGGCGAGGCGCATTTCCGGGAGTTGGAGCGTGAGGCTCTTCAAGAAGTGGCGACAGCTGGCGACAACACTATTGTAGCATGCGGTGGAGGCACGCCGTTGCAAGAGGGCAATATGGAACTGATGAACCGATTGGGCATAACGGTGTGGCTGCGCACGAGTGTGGAGCGCATCACCTCGCGCCTGGTGCTCCCCGAGCAGCGCTGCAAGCGACCACTGCTGAGCGGCATGAGCGATGATGAGATAAGGGCGTCGGTGGCTCAGGGTCTTGAGGTGCGCACACCATTCTACGAGCAGGCTCAGCTGCAATTTGACTCCACCCGTCTTGAGAGCGAAGAGCAAATAAGCGACAGTGCCCGCCAGCTCGCACAGCTGCTGCTCAGCTTAACGGCGAATTTTGCGAATTGAGCTAATTATTCCTGCACTGGTAGTCTCTTCTTGCCTGATGCTTGTTGATGAGGTGAGTGAGAACGAGGGGCAGCGCTGCAACTGCAAGAAATGGCAGCACACGCGTCATGATAATCCTCTTGACAAAAGCCCATTCTCCCATGCCCATCGCCATCACCACATAGAATATGCACAACGTGGCAACAAAGAGGAAACAGCCCGACACGAGCATTGTGAGCAGCCGCCACACGGTGCCCCATGCCCCATAGCCAAAGAGCTGCTTATAGGTGCGGTAGAGCATGACTGCCAGCAGCAATATAAACAAACTGCCCTGCACCTCATCACTCACGGTGGGGAAAGTGTAGTAGAGTATCACACCACTAATGAACACTACCATTACTATTAGGAGAAGCTGCATGCTGTTAAACACCTGTATGAAGAAGCCTTGCGGCACATTGTGATGACCGCAGCGAGGAGCATAGCGAAATGTTATCAATGTGGGAAAGATAAAGAACGAGAACAGGAGCATGCAAGCCCAGTCAAAGTGAGTGCTCATCCAGTCATATACCACGTCGAAATAATGGTCGGCAGTGAGAAGAACGCTGTTGTCGCTGCTGGGGGCAGTATTCACCCCACTGGCGGTGGCAGGCGTCAAGCTGTCACAAACGTTATAGACGAGCAGTGCCACCAGTGCCATTATCACTAGCATCTCCACGGGCGGGAAGCTCACCTGGCGACGGCCACTGATGTAGCTGGCAATCAAGTGCCCGGGCCTGACGATGAGCTGCCACAGCGTGCGGGGCAGCGACCGCGACCCCAGTCCCCACAGGTCCATAACACCCTCCTGAATAGAGTGCCAAGTGATGGGACCCTTGCCGGTGGGCAAGCCACAAGCCGGGCAATAGTTGCCGGCATAGTCCTCACCGCAGCAGGGACAGTGATGAAGCTGAGTCTTGTCGTAGGTGAAGCTCCTCACCTCTCGCTGCCACCGGCAGTATCTCTCTATGCGTTGTGCGAGTTTCATGGCGTCACGGTTTTTATGGTTGAGACTAAATCGAGCACCACCTCGCCGCCAAGCACCAGTCCTGCCGCGGCGGGCACCCACGCGTTGCTCGCAGGCACAGGGCGCTTGCCAGGCTCGGCATTGCCGCTTGCTGACAGGGGCTTGCGAGGCTGCTCCTTGCTGAAGACGCACTTGAAGTGCTCAATGCCCTCCTTGCGCAGACGTTTACGCATGATGCGCGCCAGCGGGTCAACATCGGTCTGGCTGATGTCGGCAACACTGAAGGCGCTGGCGTCGAGCTTGTTGGCAGCTCCCATGCTGCAAATAATGGGCACACCCAGCCGTGTGCATCGCCTCACCAGTTCCATCTTGGCACTCACGGTGTCGATGCAATCTACCACATAGTCATATTGCGAGAGGTCCACCTCATCGGCATTAGCCACCACATAAAACATCTTGAATCCCTGTGCCTTGCAGCTAGGGTTGATGTCGAGGATGCGTTCAACAGCCACATCCACCTTGTAACGACCTATGGTGCTGCTGGTGGCGATAATCTGACGGTTGATGTTGCTGGGGCTCACCACATCGTTGTCGTAGATGTCGATAGCCCCTACTCCACTGCGTGCCAGCACCTCAACGGCATAACCTCCTACGCCCCCAACGCCAAACACCGCCACTCGCCTTTGTGCCAACTGCGATATCGCTTTCTCGCCAAGCAACATTCTTGTCCTGGATAGAAAATCGTCTTCTTTCATGGCACAAAGGTAGTGATTTCTAGTTAAGGGGAGCAAAATAAAACCTAAAATGTGGAATCAAACTAACAGAATCAGCGGTTCTTAAGACTGTTGACTGCCTTACACAGCTGATCCATCGCCTGCTCTAGTCGTTGCCGTGGGGTACCCACATTGAGGCGCATGTGGCAATAGCCAGGCACGCCATAAATCTCACCATCGTTGAGAGCAAGATGGGCATCATTGGCAAAGAACTTCACTAATTGTGAATGGTCAAGGCCCAAGCGTCTGCAGTCGAGCCACATCAGGAACGACGCCTGTGGCTTAATGGCATAGATGTCGGGGATGTTCTCCTTGCAGTATTGAGCAACATATAGCACATTCTGCTCTATGTATTTCTTGCACTCTTCGAGCCACGGTTCACCATAACGATAGCCCACCTCGGTAGCGAGCAAGGAAGGAATATTGGCATTACACAACTCGTTAACCTCTACCCAGCGATAGAATTCGCTTCGCAATTCGGGGTTCTTGATTACTAGCCATGTACTTTTTAATCCAGGAATATTGAATGTCTTGCCCGGAGAGCCACAGGTAATGGTCACTGCTGCCGCATCCTCGCTCACGGTAGCCAGTGGGATGTGTTTGTGGCCAAACAGGGTGATGTCGCCAAACACCTCATCGCTGAAGAGAATCACATTGTAGCGGCGAGCCAGAGCAGCCACTTGCTGCAACTCTTCTTTGCTCCACACTATGCCAATGGGGTTCTGCGGGTTGCAAACCACCATAAGCTTAGGTTTCTGCTCGATGAAGACACGCTCCAAATCATCGAGGTCCATGCGATAGAAATGGTCGCCAGTGGGGACAAGATTGTTGCGCACAGCCAAACGGCGATTGCCCTCAATCACATCCTTGAAATCGTAATATACTGGTTCCTGCAGCACCACGCGGTCACCGGGTTGAGTGTAGAAGTTGAGGATCATTCCCAAGGCAGGCATGCCACCAGGCATGAATGTCAACTCTTCACGGCTGATTTCAAAACCGTTGCGGCGGCGTTGCCAGTCGATAATCGATTGCCAGTACTCGTCATAGGTGAGTGTGTAACCATATATGGGGTGGTCTCCAAAACGCGAGACTAATGCAGAACTGATTTCAGGACATACAGCGAAGTCCATGTCGGCAATCCAAAGGGGTAGCAAATCATCACGGCCAAAAAGGGATGTTAGCTGGTCTGTTTTTTTGCAGTGCGTGCCACGCCTATCAATAATAGTATCAAAATTGTATTGGGCCATAAGTAAAATTAATTATGAAGGTTATATTTAATACATTTTTTCAGACCGCAAATTTACATAGTTTTTTTTGATTTGCACCTTCCTTAAATAAAAAAGTGAAAATACTAGATTATAAATTCCAAAATAAGAGTATGTTATTTCGGTAATAAACCCTTAAACCTTGCCATAGACAACAAGTCTAAGTGACAAAGCATTTTTTATGCATAAATATCATCATTTTCAAAAAAAGTGCTTAAATTTGCACTGAAATAAATGTATAACACTTAAATTAAGATACAGCGATGAAAACTTTTACCAAAAATATTATTATGGTAGCCATCATGCTTCTTGCTATGGGAACTGGCAGCGCCGTAGCACAGAATCTGCGTGACGCCAACTACAACATTGTTGGAAAAATCGCAGCTAACGGAACCGTGCGCAACAGCAACTACGACCCCATTGGCTACTTCAACACCGACGGCACCATTGCCAACGGTAAAGGTAAGACTGTGGGACGCATCGATGCCAAGATGCAGATCTACAACAAGGCTGGGGAGCGCATTGGATTCATCAACACCGACGGCTCAGTTTACGATGGCGAAAGCAAACTGCTTGGCGACATCGAGGTGAAGAGCGGCAAAGTAACTACTCCCACTGGCGAAGTGCTGGGATTTGCCAATGGCATCTCAATACAACGAGTCGCTGCCTACTACTTCTTTGATTTCTTTAAGTAACTCGATTTGCGAGAGTTTAGAGTTTTATAGTAAATAAAAATAATTATGACACGTTATTTTCGATATCTTATAGCTGTTGTCGTAATCGCCACAGGATTCATTGCCTTTAATGCTGGCGCTCAGGCCATCCGTAACAGCAACTATAGCACTGTGGGATACATCCGCAGTGATGGCCGTGTAG
>JAEEGF012132630.1_pt1 | contig 13924 bp, 7 predicted proteins | sample 9134171 | NCBI WGS metagenome assembly JAEEGF01 (sample SAMN16246542, study PRJNA631951) | gut metagenome | biome: gut microbiome; feature: rumen; material: AP-attached | host: Bos | place: Iran: Karaj | collected 2018-10
AACAATGAATATGACGGAGAGAGCTATGATGCCCGAAAGCAACTCGGCCCATGGACCCAGACAGGCTATGATGCCTCACGCTGGATGACGGCCGAGCGCACGGCTATTCCCCAGGGAACACTACGCGGAGCCATGTCGCCCAACATGAAGGTGCTGGACCAGTTGCACCCCCAACGGATTACCCGCCAAGGCAACCGTCTGATCATCGACATGGGACAGAATATGGCCGGATGGCTGAATGTGCGCCTCGGTCATCTCCAGGAGGGCGACTCCGTCATCATCAGATATGCCGAGCGCCTCGACTCCACCGGTCGGATATGGGTGGAAAACCTGCGCCATGCCCAAAGTACAGACCGCTATTATGCCGACGGGAAAGAACAAGGCATCTGGTGGCACCCCACCTTTGTGTATCATGGATTCCGCTATGTGGAGGTGACAGGCATGCCTGATGCCACCGCCAATGATTTCATCGGGGAGATCGTCTCCGACGCGATTGCCGAGACCGGACATTTCATCACTTCAGACACCATCCTCAACAAAGTATACCACAATGCCCGTTGGGGCGTGCTCAGCAACTATAAAGGCATGCCTGTTGATTGTCCGCAACGCGATGAGCGCCAGCCCTGGCTCGGTGACCGTACCCGCGGATGCTATGGTGAGGCATACCTCTTCGACATCAACACCCTCTATGCCAAATGGGTACGTGATATCACGGAAGCCCAACGAGAAGACGGTTGCATCCCAGATGTGGCCCCTGCCTTCTGGAACTATTACAGCGACAACGTGACCTGGCCTGCCGCACTCCCCTTCTCTATGGACATGCTTTACCGGCAATATGGCGATGATGCCCCCCTGCGCAAATACTATCCCAACGTGAAACGCTGGATGGAGCATCAGAAATACCAGTACCAGCATGAAGGGCTGATCACCCACGACCGTTACGGCGATTGGTGCGTCCCCCCCGAGGAAGAGCATCTTATTCATAGCGAGGATTCAGCCCGCATCACCGACGGCACACTGATCTCCACCGCCTATTATTACTATCTCTGTCAGATGATGAAAGAGATGGCCAAGACGCAAGGGTTGACCAACGACATGACCTATTTCGAGGAAGAAGCCCAACTCACCCTCAAGGCCTTCAACCAACATTACCTGACCATCAAGCAAGGCACTTCCACCGTACCAGGCCACCTGCTCTATCCCGACAGCACGTTTTACAGCAACAACACGGTGACAGCCAATCTGCTCCCCTTGGTCTTTGGTATGACAGACGATGCATACGTGAAAAAAGAAGTGGAGAAAAACATCATCCGAGCCCTCATCAACCAGAACCTGGGCACCGTGACCTGTGGGGTGATCGGTATCGGATGGCTGATGCACGGTCTGAGCGCCATGGGCCGTACCGACCTCGCATGGCTGTTGGCCACCAACAAGAAATACCCCAGTTGGGGCTATATGGCAGAACATGGCGCCACCACGATCTGGGAGTTATGGAATGGTGACACGGCCAGTCCGAAGATGAACAGCGGCAACCACGTGATGCTTCTCGGCGACCTGATCTCATGGCTCTATGAAGACATTGCCGGCATCCGTGCAGATGCTCCCGGATTCAAGCATATCCTACTCAAGCCCGACTTCACCGTCGATGAGATCTACGACATCGATGCCGCATATCAGTCCATCTACGGTCAGATTGTCAGCCGCTGGAAGAAAAATGGCGGTCGTCTGTCCTGGCACATCGAGATCCCCGCCAACACCACCGCCACCGCCTATCTGGCAGATGGCAGTCACCTTGAACTGGGCTCCGGCAGCCATGACCTGACCTGTCAGATTCCCCAACGGGGGAAGCAAGTGGTGGTCGACGAGTTTCTTTACAAACAAGCCTCCTTCCCTGAATGCCATTCCGCAAGTATTGTGGAAACCCGCAAGGGAGACCTCGTAGCCACCTATTTCGGTGGGACCAAAGAAGGCCGGTCGGATGTCTGTATCTGGGTGAGCCGTAAGCCCAAAGGTGCATCAGAATGGACCGCCCCCGTGATGGCCGCTGATGGTGTATTCTCCCCCGACTACCGTGAAGCCTGTTGGAATCCCGTTCTTTTCGAGACTCCCAGCGGAGAACTGCTTCTCTATTTCAAAATCGGCGTCAAGGTGGCCAGTTGGAAAGGCTGGGTTGTCCGGTCGAAAGACGGTGGCAAGACCTGGAGCAAGCGCGAGCAGTTGCCCGACACGCTCTACGGTCCCATCAAGAACAAGCCCATCCTCAACAAGGGCCGGCTCATCTCACCCACCAGTGACGAGCGCGACGGATGGAAGCTCTACTTTGAGTTGAGTGATGACATGGGCAAGACATGGCGCCGCACTGCCTTTGTGGATGCCCCGGAAGGCGTCAAGGCTATCCAACCTACAATTATCGTTCTGCCAGACGGTCGTCTGGAAGCGCTTTGCCGCACCCGCAGCCGACAAATCGGAGTCACCTACAGCAGCGACAATGGCGAGACATGGACGACACTTCGTTTCCTCGACACCCCCAACAACAACAGCGGCATCGATGCCGTCAGTCTGAAAGGAGGCGGCTATGCCCTCATCTGCAACGACTGGCCCATCGAACCCACCAAAGAGAAAGGAGCCCGCACTCCCCTCTCCATCCTCCTCAGTGACGATGGAGAGCACTGGCGTCACTGGATCACCTTAGAGGACAGTCCTATCTTGCAATACTCCTATCCATCCATCATTCAGAGCAGAGACGGCCACCTCCATGTGGTATACACCTGGCGCCGCCAACGCATCAAGCATGTAGAACTGACGCTTGAATAATCCCATTGTCCTTAGGGCCCAAAATATCAGTAAAGCCCCTCCATAAAAATCCCTCCATTAAAGCCCCTCCATTAAAGCCCCTCCATTAAAGCCCCTCCAGCAAATCACCACAGCAAATCACTACAACAATGAAAAGAGCACTCCTATTCAGTCTGCTACTCCTGGCGTTAAAAAGCATGGCACAGTCTGCCTCTGTGGCCGGTTTCTATCCGCTCAAGGACAGTGGCCGCATCATCTATAATTTCAATGAGGGATGGCGCTTCCTATTGGGTGACGCCATAGGTGCCGAGGCCAAAGACTATGACGACAAGTCATGGCCGGTCATCTGTGCTCCACATTCCGTGCGCCTGGAACCATCAGAAGTCAGCGGCAGCCGAAATTACCAAGGCATCTGCTGGTACAGGAAACATTTTACCATGCCCCAAGACATGGCAGGCAAAGATGTCACCGTGCATTTCGAAGCCATCATGGGAAAACAGAAGATTTTTGTCAACGGAAGGCTGGTGAAGGAACATGAAGGCGGCTACCTGCCCATCACCATCCATCTCACGGGCAACGACCGTCCGGAACTCAATGTCGCCCCAGGCGAGACTTGCGTCATTGCCGTTCAGGCCGACAACAGCAATGATAAGAATTACCCGCCGGGAAAGCCCCAGACCCAACTCGACTTCTCCTATCATGGTGGCATGTACCGCGACGTTTGGCTTATCGGCAAGTCACCCCTTCATATCACCGATGCCGTCGAGTGCAATGAAGTGGTAGGCGGCGGTGTCTTCATCCATTTTGACAACATCTCGGAAAAGAGTGCAGATGTGCTGATCGACGTAGAGGTGTGCAAGAATGATGCCTCCACCATGACACCCCAGATTATTGCCCGCATCAAAGATGCAGAAGGCAAAGTGGTGAAGACCGCCAAAGCCAAGATCTCCATGCCCAACTATGAAGGTCTGAGCGCTACCGTCACCCTCGCCACAAAAATCGACAAGCCCCATCTCTGGTCGCCCGAAGACCCCTATCTCTATGACGTGGAGTTGCAGGTGGTCAACGGGAAGAAGAGCTGCGATGGCGGTATCGTGCGCATGGGTATCCGCAAAGCCGAATTCAGAGGTCGTGATGGTTTCTGGCTCAACGGCCTTCCCTATCACCAGTTGGTCGGCGGCAACCGCCACCAAGACTTCGCCTATGTGGGCAACGCGCTTCCCAACAGTCAGCAATGGCGTGACGCCAAGCGCCTGAAGGATGCCGGTATGACGATTGTCCGAGCAGCCCACTATCCGCAAGACCCCTCGTTCATGGACGCCTGCGACGAACTGGGCCTGTTTATCATTGTACCCACACCCGGCTGGCAGTATTTGAACAAAGATCCGAAATGGATGGAAAAGGTGCATCAGAACACCCGTGAGATCATCCGCCGCGACCGCAACCATCCCTGCGTGCTGATGTGGGAGCCCATCCTCAATGAGACCCGTTTCCCAGAAGACTTTGCGCTGAAAGCCCTGGAGGTGACCCGTGAGGAATATCCATATCCCGGTCGTCCGGTGGCAGCCGCCGACATGAACTCCGCTGGTGCGAAAGCCAACTACGACGTGCTCTACGACTGGGCCTACAACATCGGGAAAGGCACGCTCGACACCGACAAATGTATCTTCACCCGTGAATGGGGCGAGTATGTGGATGACTGGTATGCGCACAATGCCATCAACCGTGCCGCCCGTGGGTGGGGCGAGGAAGCCATGCTTCAGGCCGCATTGTCACTGGCAGACACCTACGGCATGATGTATCGCGGACAACGGCAGTTTATCGGCGGTTGCCAGTGGCATCCCTTCGATCACCAGCGCGGCTACCATCCTGACGCCTATGTGGGTGGTATCTACGACGCTTTCCGTCAAAAGAAATATGCATTTGATATGTTCCGCTCACAGATGAGCCGTCCTTATATGGTCGCATTCGCTCATGAGATGACACAATTTTCGAACAAAGATGTCACGATATTCAGCAACTGCGACAGTGTGCGCCTGACGGCCTATGACGGTGCCAAGAGCGTGACCCTGCCAGTCGTCCATCAGCCAGAGGGGACACCCAACGTCCCGGTGGTGTTTAAAGATTTCTGGGATTTCTGGGAGGCGAGAGACTACAGTTACACCAAACGAGACTGGCAGAAGGTGAATTTTTTGGCAGAGGGCATCGTCGACGGAAAAGTGGTTTGTACAGAAAAGAAGATGCCATCACGTCGCAGCACCAAGATCCGCCTGTATGCCGATGAGATGGGCAAACCATTGGTGGCCGACGGCAGCGACTTCATCGTGGTGGTGGCAGAAATCACCGATGACAACGGTCACGTGCGCCATCTTGCCCGTGAGCATGTCACCTTCTTGGTGGACGGTGAGGGCAGCCTTATTGATGACGGACGCATCATGGCCAACCCCCGCGCCACAGAATGGGGAACGGCACCGGCACTCATCAGAAGTACCCATCGGGCAGGCAAGATCCGTATCATCGCCCGTTCCACCTTTGAGGGTCCTCATGCCCCCAGCGCCGACACCCTGGTGGTGGAGAGCATCCCCTATACGATGCCGATGTGCCATAGCGAAGAGCAACGGCCCAACCAAGTAGTCGCCACAGGCAGACACCCCCTCTCACCCACCCCCAATGCCATGACCGATGAGGAGAGACGCCGGTCATTAGAGGAAGTGGAGCGGCAGCAACAAGATTTCGGCATCCAATCCACGAATCATTAATTGCTCCACGAAACATTCATACCTATACTAACAATAAACATCACTTTCATTTTCATTTTTTAACTATCAATGATTGTATTATGATGAAAAAAATCCTTTTTACGACAGCCATCGCCATGACCGCCATCAGCAGTAACGGACAGGGACTTACCTCGGGTATTGATCCCTCCAATCTTGACAAGAGTGTCCGTCCGGGCGATGATTTCTATCATTATGCTGCCGGCGGATGGTTGAAAACGCATCCTCTGGATGCAGAGCATACCGACAACGGTGCATTCACCGACCTATATGAGAAGAGTCAGGTAGACATCCAGGAACTCATCCTGCAGTTTGCCTCCTCCCCACAACCCAAAGGAACACTGGGACAGAAGATCGGTGCGCTCTATAATCTGATGATGGACAGCGTGAGACTAAACAAAGAAGGTTGGCAACCCATCAAACCCACCCTCGACCGCATCGCAGCCATCAAAGACCGTAAAGAATACCAGTTGGTGACCGCCCAACTTGACCGTAAAGGAGAGAACACGATGATGTATGGTATCGGTGTGGGAGCCGACCAGCGCAATGCCTCACAAAACATCGTGGGTATCGGCCAAGGCGGTATCGGTCTGGGCACCCGCGACTATTATCTCAATGATGATGAACAGACACGTCTTGTGCGGGAAGCCTATAAGACCATGCTGAAACATTTCTTCCAGAAAGTGGGAGCCGATGAGGCCACAGCAGAGAAGAAGATGCAAACCGTGATGACCATTGAGACACGCATAGCCAAAGCCAGTTACGACCGGGTGAAACTCCGCGACGTGGACGCCAATTACCACAAGATGACTTACAATCAATTGGTAAGCGATTTTCCCGGCATCGATTGGGGCAACGTGTTCCTTGCCACCGGATTCCCCGCCTTCCAATATGTGGACGTGGGCCAGCCCGAACCTATCCATGAGGTGGAGAAGATCCTCGCCGAGACACCACTCGAGGACCTGAAGACCTATGCTGAGGCCAAGGTCATCACTGGCGCCGCCAGCCAGTTGAGCGATGACTTCCGTGAGGAAGCCTTCAACTTCAGCAAGGTGCGTAGCGGTGTGCAACAAGACCGTCCGCGCTGGAAACGTGCCGTCTCACTGGTGAGCGGTGTCCTGGGAGAAGCTATCGGCAAACTCTATGTGGAGAAACATTTCCCCGAGAGCAGCAAACAGCGGATGATTGAGTTGGTGAACAACCTGAAAGTCGCCCTCGGTCAACGTATTGACGAACTGACCTGGATGAGCAGCGAGACGAAGTTGCAAGCCAAAGACAAGCTCAACAACTTCATCGTGAAGATCGGTTATCCCGACAAATGGAAAGACTACAGCGGATTGCAGGTCGACGAAAGCCTCTCCCTGTATGAGAATCTGGGCAACATCTCCGAATTCCTGCTCCAAGACGAAATCGGACGTAAGGTGAATAAACCCACCGACAAGAGCGAATGGCTGATGACCCCACAGACCATCAACGCCTACTACAACCCCACCACGAATGAGATCTGCTTCCCGGCAGCCATTCTCCAGCCCCCCTTCTTCGATCCCAATGCTGACGATGCAGCCAACTATGGCGCCATCGGCGGCGTCATCGGTCACGAGATGAGTCACGGCTTCGACGATCAAGGTTCACAATTCGATAAGGAAGGCAATCAGAACAACTGGTGGACCGACCTTGACAAGAAGAACTATGAGGAACGCACCAAAGTGCTCGAGGACTATTTCAACGGTGTGGAAGTTGTCTCCGGCAAGAAGATCAACGGCAAACTGACGCTTGGCGAGAATATCGGTGACAACGGCGGTCTTAACATCGCTTTCCGCGCTTTCCAGAATGCGATGAAAGCGCAACCCCTCGGCAACAAAGACGGTTTTACTCCAGAGCAGCGATTCTTCCTCTCCTGGGCACGTGTGTGGGCCAGCAACCAGCGTCCTGAATATCAGGAGATGCTCATCACCATCGATCCCCATTCACCTAATTTCGCAAGAGTGAACGCCGCCCTGCCCCATATTGATGCCTGGTATGACGCATTCAAAGTGAAGAAAGGCGACAAGCTGTTTATCCCCAAAAAGAAACGAGCCCATATCTGGTAACCGCCAGTCCCTTGCGGCATCCTCATGTCAGACCCTATCGGTCATCTTCTGTCTTTCACGGTATTCACTGGGTGTCTGTCCGGTTTCCCGCTTGAAGAATTTGGTGAGCGAAGCCGGACTGGGGAAATTGAGCTGATAAGCGATCTGCGCCGCTGTCTCATTGCTATAGGCCAGCCACACTTTCACCTCTTTGACCGCCGCCTGGTTGATCCACTGCATCACGGTGCGCCCGCTGACCTGCTTGATCAACGTGCTCAGATAATGAGGCGCCAGACATAACTTATCAGCATAGAAAGGAATATTTCGCTCATGTGAGGCGTGACGGCTCACCAAGGCGACAAATTTCCTAAGCAACTCCTCCCCATGACTGAGGGGCCGTTGCATGGTGGCCCTGCCAGGATGCGTATTGATATAGAGGAGCATTGAGTTGAGGAGCATTTTGAGATTATCTTCGGGGAATGGTGACAAGTGCGCCATTCGCCACATCAACTCAAAATGCCCCTCGACCACTTGTCGTGAGTGATCATCAAGATGCAGGCTGATCACCCCCTCCCCCAAGTGGATGACAGACGGCAAAGAATAATCGAATGAAATGGCATCAACCTCAAAGTCGGGAGAGTGTCCCTGCTTCTCGACCAACGTATCCGCCAGAAAGACCACCACGTCGCCAGCCTCAAAATGATAGTCCACAAAATTGAATGAATAATTTGCGCTGCCTTTTTTGACGAAGACCACCCTCCCCTCCTGCAGCCTGTAGGGTTGTGTGCTTCTGAGGAAATCCTTGCTGGCAAAATTGAAGTCATGCAACAGGAAAAACCTGTCGTGCAAGAACACCTTTCCATTTTCCTTCCAGGAATCGGTGTGGCTGAAGAGTTCGAGTGTGATGGTATCTATCAGCATCGCAAGAGGACATCAATTGCAGCAAATGTAGTAACTTTTAGTCATAATCCGTCTGAAAATCGGGAAAAACTTACAAAAAGGAAAGTATTTCTACGTATTGGTTAAGATTTTTCACAAAAAAACGAATAATTTTGCAAGCGTTTTTGATTGAAAAGAATATTAAACCAATCCATCATTACACATGAAATTGAGAAAAATTGCGACAGTCCTTATGCTGACCGTTGCCACATTGTCATGGGCCGGTGGCCTGATGACCAACACCAACTACCACATTGCCTTCGACCGTATGTTTGCTCGAGGAGCCTCCTTCGGCATTGACGCCATCTACAGCAACCCCGCCGGTCTGGCTTGGGGTCATGAGGGTTGGCAAATGTCGTTCAACTGGCAGAGTCCTCACCAAGACCGCGACATCACCACGACGTTCCCCCTGCTCCAACCGATGTATGGAGAAGCCTCCCATAAATTCCATGGCAAGGCAACCGCTCCATTTGTACCCGCCCTTTTTGCTTCCTACAAGCACGACCGCTGGGCGATCTCCAGCATGATAGGCATTGTGGGCAGCGGTGGTTTCGTGGAGTACAACGAAGGCGTACCGATGTTCAATGTGGTGCTCGCCTCCATGTTGGGCAGCATGAAGATCACCCCCGACCAATACAAGCTCGACTCACAGATGAAGGGCAAGCAATATATCTATGGTGGTCAGGTGAACTTCACCTACCGTTTGCTCGACAACCTGTCGGCAGCCATAGGACTTCGCGCCAATTACTACGACGGCTACTACCGTGGTCATGTGGTGGCCGACAACCATCCCATGTTGGGCGAGCTCGCCAATCTCCAACTCGATGTCGATCAGCGCGGCTGGGGCTTCACGCCGCTGGTGAGTGTCAACTTCCACCAAGGTCCGCTCACCTTGTCGGCTCGCTATGAGTTCCGCACCAAACTCAATAGTCCCAACACCACCAACGAGTTGAAGGCCGACATGGGCACGCCGCTGAAAACAATGGTGATGCAAGCCGATCCCACTGGAGCGACCCTCCAGACCATCGGTGCAGCCCTTAGCAGCAAGATGGCCCCCTACAAGGATGGTGAGAAGACCCGCTACGACATGCCCGCCCTGCTCTCTTTGGCAGCCGGTTATGAATTCACGCCGCAGTTGCGTGCCTCCGTGGAATATCACTTCTTCGACGACAAACATGCCAAGATGCTGAACGACCGTCAGAAACATCTGTCACATGGCACCCATGAGATTCTGGCAGGTGTGGAATACGACATCAACAAGACCTTCACCGTGAGTGCCGGTGGCCAGCATACCGACTACGGTCTCTCCGATGAATTCCAGACCAACACCTCATTTGCCTGTGACAGCTACTCCATCGGTCTGGGCGGTGCCGTCAACCTGAATGAGCACGTGCGTCTCAACGTGAGTTATTTCTGCTCACTCTACAATGATTATACCGTTGAGACCAGCAACTACCTGCAGACAGGCATTGCCGGCAAAGATGTATACTCCCGCACCAACAACGTGTTTGGCGTCGGCATCGATTATAAGTTCTAAATCATTACCTGATAACCATAAAATGGGGCATATCATGACGATGTGCCCCATTTTTATGGATGAATATAGACTTCTGTTTGAAGGTCAAGACAGTATCTGTTGGTTGGTCAAGGCTGCACCTGTTCGTTGGTCAGCGTTTTGGCAGGATCGAGATGTCGGAGTCTTTTCACCTGCTGCTTTTTCATGGCATGAATCTCAAAGGGCAGGTCATCGATATCCTCAGCCTTGATCACCACATTCATCCCGACGAACGCATAATGCTCGCGGAAATCAATGATATCGTCGTCGAGCAACCGGATGCAACCCTCGCTGGCCCTTCCCGGCACGCTCTCCGCATTGTTGGTGCTGCCATGGATGCCAATTCCCTTATGGCCATGGGTGTCGAGTCGGAGGAAATAATTGCCGTATGACAGGATAGGACCGCGACCATCTCCGAAGTCATGCTCCCAAGTGGAGGCGTCCTTGATTTCCGTGATCGTGAAGGGATGATCCAAAGAGCAATGCGGTGTTCTCATATCCCCCTCCTGCTGTTTGTCACCTTTCTTCAATGCGAAGCAACAGTCATAGCGAGCCAACAAGACCGTGTCGCTGCCCTGTGGTTCATAAACATAGAGGTAATAGTCCTTTTTCGACATGACGACAAAACAATTCTCCTGGTTTTTCATCTTGTCGGGTTGGCTGATGCGCTGGTCCTTTTCGAGGCGGATCACCCGATGACCATAGGCTTCAACCACATTCTCTTTCACATTCTCCGAGGAGAAAGGCAACGCCTCCTCCACCACTCCCTGAGCTTTGATATCCATCACATGCCCAGAAGCATCAACACCTGAAGAATTTGAATCTACACTCTTTTGTCCACATCCTACGACGACCGCCATCAAAAGCAGTAATGCAGAAGCCATGAAAGGCTGCGTTTTCTTTATGATCATCATCTTATGCTTCCTTTTTCATTTCCAACAGGCAAATTTAAACAAAAAAATCAATAATGAGCCCTTTTGCACCATCATTTCGCATTATTATTCCTTTTTTATCATAGAGGAGGGCATTTAGGGTGTTTAGGGAATTAGAGGGATATGACAAAAGAGTGCCCTCACATGTGGCTGTTTGAAAAAAAATGCTTATATTCGCAGCCGCAAGCAATTCTGTTGACATGACCGACGACATCCTCATCATCCCCGACGTTCATGGCCGCACGTTCTGGCGCTCAGCCATCCAAAGCGGTCCGTATGCCAAGATCATTTTCTTGGGCGATTATGTTGACCCCTATGATAGAGAAGGCATCACGTTTGCTCAAGCCCTTGACGTCTTCAACGAGATTATCGCACTGAAAAAGGCACAGCCCGAACAAATCACGCTGCTCCTCGGCAATCACGATCTGCACTACTATTCAGAGTTGTTTTATGAATACGGCGGCGGCAGCCGATACAACTGGATGTATGCCCATCAGTTAGAGCAGATATTTAATGCCAACCGCGACCTTTTTGTGTTGTCCTACGAGACGACTCTCGATGGACGCCGTCATCTCTTCACCCATGCCGGCGTGACCGCCCCTTGGTACACCAGTCATGAAGCGCTGATCGGCTCATTCGACGCCGCCCATCTCAACCATCTGCTTGAGAGTGACAACGGCATTATCGCCCTGGGTGATGTCGGTTACTATCGCGGTGGATTCTCTCCAAGCGGCAGTATGGTATGGGCAGACATCCATGAGATGCAGATAGACCAATATATGCCAGAGGTGTATCAGATTTTCGGACACACCCAACAGATTGACGGTCCGCATATAACAGCTGACATGGCTTGCCTGGATTGTCGCCAGGCATTTGTCCTTGACCCAAAAGGAATGCTCCATACCATCTGATCAAGTCACCCAATGAAAAAATTACACCATCCTTTACCCTCCTTCTCAACCATGCGACGGTTTATTCTCCCCATTCTGGCACTACTGGGCATCATGACCACCGCCACAGCACAGTCTTCTCTCGACAGTATTTTCCAACAGTTGGAGAACGCCCCTGTGCAAGAGAAAGTGTACCTGCATCTCGACAACACCTGCTATTACAAAGGCGACACCATCTGGTATAAGTCATATGTGGTGCGTGCCGACGACTTACAGTACACCGACATGAGCCGTATCCTGTATGTGGAACTGGTCTCCCCCGACGGTCTGGTGGTCCAGCGACAACATCATATTATCTCCGCCGACGGCTATGGAGCAGGCAACTTCGAATTGAAAGACTCCCTCTATTCCGGCTACTATGAGTTACGCGCCTATACCCGTTGGATGCTCAATTTCTGCGTGACGGAGCACCCTTTCTATCGTAAAGACCGCGAGCAATTCTATAACAGGCAGATGGCCCAAGACTTCTTCCGCCAATACGGAACGATATACAGCCGTGTGGTGCCCGTGTATGAGCGTCCTGAATCTGCAGGCGACTATTTCTCAAAATACATGTTGGGACGCCCCAAGACCCGTCTCGACCCCGAGGCGAAAGACCGTCTGACGGTGACCTTCTATCCTGAAGGCGGCCATCTGATCGCCGGTACCAGCAATGTTGTCGCCTTTGAGGCCAAAGATGAAGAGGGTCAACAAGTGCCCATCATCGGCAAGATGACTGTCGGCGGAAAGACTGTCCAAGTGAAGACCACCCATCATGGCCGTGGCACATTCACCGTCAACGTTCCTGCCAGCGGTTCCCTCACCGCCCATTTCACCTACCACGAGAAGAACTATCAGTTTGACCTTCCCAAAGCAGAGCCTGCCGGTTGCGCACTTCATGTGGATGCCACCGGCGATGCCCTGTCTGCCGATATCACCCTTCGCGGTCTGCCCCACAACGCGCCCTACGCTGCCGTGGTGCTCTGCCGTGGTGCTCTCCGCTACCATCAGGCCATCACTCCCGGCACCGACGGCCATGCAAGAATCACCTTGCCCGCCGACCAGTTGCCCACAGGAGTCAATGACCTGCTTATTCTGGATGGTGAAGGCAAGCCGCTGGCCGACCGGTTGTTTTTTGTCAACCACCATGACTACGACCTACAACCCATCACGATGGAAGGGGTCAAAGACAGTTACGAACCCTTTGAGCCGATTCATCTGACCTTTCAGGCACCATCCGACGTGCGTCATATCTCCATCGCCGTGCGTGACGGCGGCACCGATGACCCCACCTTCGACACCGGCAACATGATGACCGACCTGCTGCTCTCCAGTGAGTTGAAAGGGTTTATCGCCTATCCCGACTACTATTTTGAGTCAGATGATCAGGTTCACCGCCAGGCTCTCGACATCCTCATGATGGTGCAAGGCTGGCGCCGCTACCGCTACGACGACCTTGTCAGTAAGGTGCCCCTACGCTATGAGCCAGAAAAGAGCATGACCGTCGAGGGACATGTCTACAAGACGATTCCCTTCGACGAAATCCGTCCTTGTGAGGTCAGTTATTGGTTGCAAGGCATTTTCGGCTATTGTTCTGGAGATGAGGAGCATGATGACCCCAATGATCCCAATAACCTGAAAAACCAGATTGCAGAAGCAGAGGAAGGAGAGGGCACCAGTTTTGACGGTTCCATCGCCATGGAGACCCTCGGCGCAGAAAGTCAGACCGTCGACCCGACGAGTGCCGTCGACCCCCACTATGGCATCAACCACCGTGGTCTGAAAAAAGAAGTGACCATCGAGAGTGAACTGGTCCTCTTGAATGACATCGCCAACCTCGAGATGGAGACCACCGACGGCGGACATTTCGTCTTCAACGTCCCACCCTATTACGGCAACGGCATCCTCTTCCTCAGTGCCCACGATATCG
>JAEEGF011803623.1_pt1 | contig 13923 bp, 9 predicted proteins | sample 9134171 | NCBI WGS metagenome assembly JAEEGF01 (sample SAMN16246542, study PRJNA631951) | gut metagenome | biome: gut microbiome; feature: rumen; material: AP-attached | host: Bos | place: Iran: Karaj | collected 2018-10
GACATGTTCAGAGGCTCCATTATCGATTCCGAATACATGGGCCTTTCCACCATCGACCTGGTGAACGTGCTTCGCCCGGATGTGGCTACCATAGGCAATCATGAGGTGGACTACGGCATCGCCCACCTGCTTTTCCTTGAAAAATGCGCCAAGTTCCCCATCATCAACGCCAATATGTTCGTCACCATGAACAACGCAAGGCTCTTCAAGCCCTACCTGAACGTTGAGATCGACGGCATGCGCATACTGTTCATAGGAATTCTGACGGAGGAGGTGCTGGACTCCGCCAAGCACGAGAAGATCATCGGCACCTTCATCGACGTGGAGGAGGCGGCCAAGGAGGTGGGCATCATCTGCGACAACTACCGTACCTCCAAGACGGATCTTACTGTGCTGCTGACCCACATCGGCATCGAGGCTGACAGAAAGCTGGCCAGCCTTCTCAACCCCGACTGGGGCGTGAACCTGATCATCGGCGGCCATTCCCACACCTTTATGGATGCCCCTGAGGTGGTGAACGGCGTTCCCATCGTTCAGGCTGGCACCGGTACGGGCATCATCGGCCGCATAGATCTTGAGATCGACACCGAGGCCAAGACTGTGGAGGATTTCCGCTGGAGATGCGAGCCAATCAACGAGGACACCGCTGCCCCGGACGAGATCATGGCAGATCTTCTCGACAGCTACCGCACCCAGACGGACACCAAGTACAAGAGGGTGGTCACCCGCTGGGCAAGAAAGCTCACCCATCCCACCCGCATCCAGGAGACGGAGATGGGCAATCTCTATGCCGACGCCATGGCCTGGGAGGCCAGCTACGACCTGATGATCGTGGGATCCGGCAGCATAAGAAAGAAGGAGATGGGTCCCGTCGTGGAGTACCAGGACATGCTGGAGAACACACCCTACGACGACTGCATCCACATGCTGGAGGTGACCGGCGCCCAGCTGAGGCACATGGTCCAGTTCGTCATGAGGGACGAGGCCTGGGAGGGCCACACTGAGTTCTATCAGTACTCCACAGGCTTCCACGTGCGCTACAACAAGACAACAAAGAAGATCGAGGAGCTCACCTTCAGGGGCGAGCCTGTCAACGACGACATGAAGATCAAGATCGGTCTGCAGGATTATCACTACAAGAATTTCGACGCCTTCTTCGACGTTCCCCTGGAGGAGGTCAAGGCCAACATGAGGCCAAGGATCGTCGCCACCTCCTTCAACAACATCGTGGAGGAGTACTTCGCCACCAACGACAAGCTGGACGCCCACGTGGAGGGCAGGATAGAGCTGGTGGAGTAGCAGAAGGATCGATAAAAGCATTAAAGACCGCCCGAAAGGGCGGCCTTTTATTACAGCTTTCTGAAGGGTGCTGTCAGCTGGAACAGCACTTTTTTTGGTTTGACGATGAGGGCCTTGCCGATGCGAAGGACCCAGCTGAGGGGCAGCAGGAAGGGTGCCTTATCCAGCCAGGGGTACAGGGATCTCATCTCGTGAAGGGGCAGGAAGGTACGGGCCAGAAGGTAGCCGGCTCTGCCTCTTTTTTCGATGGCATTTTTGGCTCTTACGGTCTCGTTGCCGTAGGTGCCTGAATCTTTTACGATGCCCAGCATTTTTTCCTCGGCTTCCGTAAGGGGCTCGCCATTGAAAAGCTTCATGGAAAGGCTTCTGTTTTCCTTTTCGAACTCCGTAAGGCCCAGCTTTTCCAGCTCCCCGGCAAGATAGTCCCGGTCCATGGAGGCTTCCTTAGCCTTCAGATATACATAGGTGTCCAGAAGGGATCTGAGGCCTGTGCCATTGCCGCTGAAGTGCTTGTATTCATGGGTGAGCATGTAAAGATAAAAGTCCTCGTCTGAGAAGTGATAGCCGAAGCGCTTTCCCTCTTCAGGCACGAGCCGGGACTTCACGTCCCTGTAATAGCTATCAAATTTCTCCCCGTGGCTCAGGTTGAAAAGGGCTCTGTGGATCTCGAAACTCAGGGTGGGAGGCTTGGTGTAGTGGTCATGGACCCCCATGGGGGACAGCTCGGCCTCATAGCCCAGCTCCTCCATTATCCTCTGTATGTCTCCGAAGCGGTCCGGATCGCAGAGAATGTCGTTGTCCGCCATCTCCCGCATGCCTATGGCAGGATAGAGCTCCTTAAGCAGGGAGCCCTTCAGGGGCATGTACCAGATGCCAGCCTCCTCAAAGCGCTCAAGGATGGCTTTACGCTCCAGGTCGAAAAGGGCCACCTTTTTTACGGCCTTGCCCCTGGCCTGGACGAAGGCATCATCCGAGACACCGGCTCTTTCCAGTGCTGCGGCTGTGATGCCAAGCAGCAGGTGACGCTTCGCCGCCGCATAAAGGCTCTGCAGGTCCATGGCCTGCACCTGCGAAGGCTCCGGCGTCCTGCCGTTCACCATGCAGGATGCCAGATAAGCCACGTCTGTAATTGCTTTTTTGTATACTTCTTCTGTCATGGCCTGCTTCCCCACTGCTTTTCGTGGCTGACCACACGGTTTTCTGTAAATTCGAGCACTCTGTCGCAGATGTCCAGGGCAGCCGTCCGGTGGGTGACTATCACCACGGTCCTGTTTTCCAGCCTTCTGAGATTGTCCAGAAGCTGCCTCTCCGTCTCCATGTCCAGGGCGCTGGTTGATTCATCCAGCAGCAGCACGGGACTTTCGGAGAATATAGCCCTGGCTATGGCAAGGCGCTGCAGCTGGCCCTCGGAAAGGCCTGTGCCGTGCTCCCCCAGAAGGGTGTCCACGCCCTTTTCCAGCTCCATCACGAAGTCCTCGGCGCAGGCGGTCCTAAGAGCTGCCATGAGCCGCTCGTCGTCCCCGGCAGCCTCCGGCTCCGCAAGGCTTACCACATCCCTTATGCTGCCGTTCATCAGGGCGTTCCCCTGGGGCACATAGGCGAAAAGCCTGCGGTAGCTGCTGTCCAGCTCGCCACGGACGCCGCTTCTGTCCGTGTAGTAGCGAAGGCCGCTGTCCGGCTGGTATACGCACATCAGAAGCTTGAGAGCTGTGGATTTTCCGCAGCCGCTGGCTCCTGTAAAGGCCACATATTCGCCCTTTTTTATCTCCAGGGAGAGGTCGTGGAGCACCACAGGCACGTCCCCCTGCTTCATCTCGGTGGCACCCTCCGGGCCTACATAAAAGGTGAAGAGCACATCGTCGAAGCCTATGCTTTCCAGCTCCTCATCGTAAAACCTCTTTATCTCGTCTATAGGCCTTGCCTCCGGCATGTCCTCGCCGAAGCTCTCCGCCTCCATCAGCCTCTCGGCGCTGGCCAGCAGGGCGTAATAGCGGGGCAGGTAGCCCGTTATCTGGGCGAAGGGAGTCTGTATCTGGGAGATCAGCTGGGTGATGGCCGTAAGGGTGCCGAAGCTGATGCTGCCGGTGAGTATGCCGTAGCCGCACCAGCCAAGGCCCAGCAGGTACATGCCGTGCATGGCTGCTCCAAAGCCCAGGTTGCTCAGGTTTGAGAAGTGGCTTCTCTTCATGCGGAAGTCCTGATGCTCCTTCATCCTACGGTCTGCATCCTCCCGGGTCTTGCCCTCTGCGGCAAAGGAGCGCACCATCAGCATGCTGCTTATGCTCTCCTGAAGGAAGATCCTGAGCCTTCCGTCCGCCTCCTGCACGTTCTTGTGCATGCGCTTGAGAATGCGGCGGAACAGCCAGGTGAAGAGCAGCAGGGCGGCTCCCCCGGGGATGATGATGACCCCGAAGCGGGGCTCAAGTATAAGCATCACGGTCAGGGCGCTGATGAGCTTCACCGCCATGCCCGCAAGCCCCGGGACTATATCCACGCAGGCGTTGGCCGCTATGACGCTGTCATTTGTCAGGCGGTTCATCCACTCGGCTGAATGGACCTCGTGGACCTGCAGGTAGTCCCTGTGGAGCAGGGTGTCCATGAGCCTGCTCTTGAAGGTGTTTTCGAGGCTTGACCTGGAGAGCTCCGAAAGCCATCGGATGGCGGCTCTCAGGATCAGCTGGCAGGCTACCAGCAGAAGGGTCAGGCTCATGGCATGCCAAAAGCCCGCCCGGTTTCCTCCTGCGGCTGCATCGACTATCTCCCTGAGGAGGAAAGCGTAGAGCACGCCGGAAGCCCCGTGGAGGGACTGAAGCGCTGTGAGCGCTATAATATATAGCTTTTTCCTTCCCGGCACCTTCCAGAGCCAGGCCAGGGTGCTGTTTTTCATCGGATCAGCCTCCGTAAGCGCAGAAGAGCCTTCCGGAAGAAAACTCTTGCGGGATTGGTCATGAGTATAAAGGCGGTGTAAGCCCTGTAGGCGGGATCCTCCGTGCTGCAGCTTTTTTCGCCCCGCACGAAGCCGGTCATGACCCCCAGTATATCCTCGTCCTTTACGTATTCCTTCGTTACGGTGTTGTCCCCAAGGATCACGTAGTCCTTTGGGCGCACCTCAACTATGCGGTGCAGCACGTAGCGGTCCGGGGGACGGCGGTACAGCACCACATCGCCTTTCTTGCAGCGCCCGGGGCCCTTTTTCCTTACGGTGAAAAGGTCCTTGCCCTGCCTGAGCAGGGGCATCATGCTGACACCGACGTTGGTGTAGGTGAGGCTCCCGTTCTTTTCCAGATATTCTTCAAAGGACTGAGGCTCGTTCATGGTCTTTTATGTGACGCAGCGCGGCTTTAAGGCCGCCTCTGCTTATTCGTCGATGGCTCCGATCTCTCTGAGGGCCGTCAGTGTCTTTTTAAGGTCTGCTTCTATGACCCCCTCCGGGGCGTCAAAGCGCTCTTTAAGGGCGGAGAGGACTGCTTCCTCCGTGGTATCTTCCTTCAGGAGCTCCAGCACGGCGCCCAGGGTTTTGTTGCCTCTGACCACGCCGGAAAAGCCTGCGCTGCCCGTGGGCACCAGTATGTATTCTTCACCTGCCTTGTGGGTCAGGAATTCTTTGTTCAGCTTCATTTTCTGTCCTTTCAGGAGGTGCATCCTCCTGTCCTTTATAGAGAGGCTTTCCCCTGATCATCTATTGCGGGAGCCTGGTCCCGCTCATCGCTTCAAAGGCGGTCTTTGCCGCCGAGATGTCCATGTTGCAGGCCAGTCTCCAGAGGCTCACAGAGGCACCCAGCCTGTCCAGCAGGCCCAGAGTCTTCTGCATGGCCTCCCCGTCCAGAGGCCGGTAGCACTGCTGAAGCAGCATGGGCCAGGCCAGAGTCGGGCTCAGGGGCTCTATATGGTTTTCCGTCCCTCTTTGAAGTATGCATATGGCCTTAAGGGGCACGGAGATATTGCTGCTGAGCCGGTGCTTGCCGTCCCAGGGGGTGCCGTAGATGGTGATGCTTTCGGGGCCTGCACTGCCTGCCTCACCGCTGACATCTGCGCCGCCTATCCTTATTATGGGCTTATCGTCGTTGACCATCACTGCCCGCTCTCCAAGAAGCTCCCGCCAGAGCCTGGCGTGGGTGGACTTTCCTGTGCCGCTGGCTGCGGTAAAAAGATAGCCCCAGCCATCCACCGCAACGCAGGATCCGTGAAACAGCAGTCTGTCCCTTTCGGGCAGCCTTTCCGCGATCTTCCTGTAGACCGCCAGGGTCTCCAGATAGCCGTCTGAGAACTCCCGGATGGGTATGCCGCCCAGGCGGTCCTCCTGCTCCGAGCGCTGCCTCTCAAAGGCTATGTCCTCCGGCTCTGTCTCAACGCAAAGGTCCACAGTCCCATTCCCGGGGTCCTCAAGCCTGTAGTCCCTGCAGAGCCCGTGGACAGCCTCATGGAGGGAAGTCACCTCTATATTCAGCTCCGCCAGTCTGTAAAGCCCTGTCATCACTTATCCAGAACGTATTCCTTGAGTATCATGTTCTTGACCATCATAAACTCCTCGCTGCGGTCCTCCTCCCTTTCGGCCGAGAACAGCAGGCCCTGGGCATATCTTACCGCCACCGCCAGCATTATGTGGCTGGTGGAGGCGAACATCTTTTCCTCCGGCTGATCTGTGCGTATGCTTCCGTCCCTTTTTCCCTTTTCGTAAAGCTCCCGGAACATGTCCTCGAAGCTGCCTATGGCCTGAAGATAGGGCATGAGCTGCTGAGGCGTGGCACCCTCGTGCTGCACGAAGTTGTTGAAGTTCTGGTTAAAGCTCAGAAGATCCTTGTGGTTCTGATAGAGGTCTATGTAAAAGTCCAGGTAAAAATCCAGCTCCTGGGCTGCAGTCATGGAGGAGACATTTTTCTCCGCCTGCAGCTTTTTTATCATGGCTCCGTAGTCATGCCAGCGGCGGGTGGCAACGGCAATGACAAGCGTCAGCTTGGTGTTGAAGTAGCGGTAAAGGGTAGCCACTCCTATGCTGCAGGCCTTTGCCACCTCCTGCATGGAAACGGGCTCAATGCCCTTATCGGAAAAGAGCCTGAAGCTCTCAGCCAGTATGGTCTCCCGTCTGGCGGCCATTTCTATCTCATCTTTTTGTATGTTTCGCAAAGCTTATCCCTCCAAAGCGTTTTGCTTTATGTCTATCATGATAACTATTCTATCTTTATCAGTCCATGCCGTCAATAGAAAAAACCGGACCGCGCTGCGGCGGTCCGGCATGGGTCTGTCATATGTGATGCAGTCCCCGGTCTACTCCTTGACGGTGATGCCCTCCAGGATCTTTTCCTTGGAACGGCGCCTGGGATCGATCTTGATCTGCACTCTGTTAACGATGGCAACCAGCACGGCCTCCATGATGAAGTAGAGGACGGCGACTGCGATCAGTGCGAAGAAGGCAAGATAGGTGCGGCTTCTTACCAGGTCGCCCATCTTGGTCAGGTCCATTACAGCGATGTAGCCCACAACGGAGGTCTCTTTGATGAGGCTCACCACGTTGCTCTTGTAGATGGGCAGGAAGTGCTGTGCGGCCTGGGGCAGCAGGATCTTGAAGAAGCTCTGAAGGTCGCTGTAGCCCATGGCGGTGGCGGCCTCGAACTGGCCCCTTGAGATGGCGCCGAAGCCCACCTTCAGCATGCCGTACATGCCGCAGCCGAAGATGAAGGAGAAGCCGATGATGGAGATCCAGGTTCCGGAGATGTGGGAGCTTCCGAAGATGACAAAGCTCAGTATCATCAGGAATACTACGGTGGGGATGCCCTCGATCAGCCAGTTGATGACACCGGTGATGCCGTTGGCAACCTTGTTTCCGTGGCGGCAGGCCATGTAAGCCGCAAAGCCAAGGACGGTTCCGAAGATGATGGACATAACGGTGATGAACAGGGTCCTTCCCATACCTTCAGCGAAGAGCCTCCAGCGGCTGTCTCTGATGAAGGTCTTGTTGAAGGCATCTGCCTGGCGGGCGAAGAAGCCCAGCTCGCTCTCGTACTCGCCCTCGACCACGAATACCAGGTCGCAGACATAGTACCAGTCGGTGAGGACGGAGTTTTCAGCGCGCTCCTCGTCGACCACGATGTTCATGCCAAAGTCGTACTTGCCTGCGATGGCGCCGGGAGCTATGGAGTCGAACTCCATTGCCCAGAAATCCCACTGGTAGCCATACTTGGCGCAGAAGTTCATCATGAATTCCACATCGTAGCCGGAGAACTCGCCGTTGCTCTCAAAGGAGAAGGGCTCGTAGCCGCCCTCGATGGCGATGATGACGCTGCCGTTCTCGCCGGTGGTGGTGGGGATGTTTTCTATCTTGCAGGTGTTGGGGTTCCAGTTCTTTACCCAGTAGTCGTAGAGCTGGTCCAGCCAGCCGGAGGCCTTGCCCTCGGCGATGAATTCCTCCATCTCCTTATAGAGGCGCTCCTGCTTTTCGTTGTTTCCGATGATGACGGCGAACTGGCTCTCGCCGGCCTTCTCCTCCAGGCGCATAAGCTCGGGATGCTCGTAGCGCTGGGCGTAGAAGCCCACTTCCTCGATCAGATATGCGTCGATCTTGTTGGATTCAAGGGCGGGGATCATGTCGTTGGGCATCTTGTAGTAGGCCCATTCCTCACCTTCGATCTCATCCTTTATCTCGTCCTCGTAGAGAACGCCGGTCTGTACACCGATCTTCTTGTTGTCCAGCTCCTTGATGGTGGTGATGCCGTTCTTGGGGATCATGTCGCCGGAGGCGTATGCAAAGAGGGGCAGGGCGAGAGCTGCTGTGAGCAGCAGGGCCATAAGAACTGCGGCCTTGCGGCGGATATTTGTCATGTCATTGATCTTTCTCATGGCTTAGTCCTCCCATCTCAGGCTTATAGCGGTGTGGTTGTTGTACCACTTGGGGGAATTCTCCAGCACCTCGTCCACCATGGTGGTGGTGGGCTCTGCCAGCATCGCGTTGAACAGGATGTTCTCAGAGGTGGTGGGGTCGTAGTGGGTGCCCTTGTACTTCAGCTCCAGGGTCAGCACGTCGCTCTTTTCGGAGTAGTCGATGCTGGCATAGATGTTGGGCTCCTCGTCGTTGAGGAAGAGGTTGTTCACGCAGATCTCTTCCAGGGCGATCTGGATCTTGGAGGTACGGTCGTTTTCGATGAGCAGCTTCTCTGCGTAGAGCTGAAGCTCGGCGGCCAGGGCCTCGAAGTCGAAGTCTCGGCTCTCGATCCTGTAGGAGAGGGAGCTGAGGCGCTTGATGAAGCGGATGGTCTTTTCCTTCTTCGGGTTTTCGAAGATCTCCTTGGGAGTGCCCTCCTCGTAGATCTCGCCGCCGTCCATGAAGATGACGCGGTTGGATATCTTCTTTGCGAAGTCCATCTCGTGGGTGACTATCATCATGGTGCGGCCGGTCTTGGCTATCATGCGGATGATGGACTGAACTTCTCCTATCATGGAGGGATCCAGCGCGGAGGTGGGCTCGTCGAAGAGTATGATCTCGGGATCCATTGCCAGGGTCCTGGCGATGGCGATACGCTGCTGCTGTCCGCCGGAGAGCTCGTCGGGATAGTTCAGAGCCTTGGCCCAGAGACCTACCTTGTCCAGCAGATCCATGGCCTTGTCGTAGGCCTCCTGGCGGCTTCTGCCCAGCAGGCTGATCTGGGGATTCATGATGTTTTCGATCACGGTCAGGTGGCCGAAGAGATTGAAGGACTGGAATACCATGCCCATCTTCTTGCGGACCTCGTTGAGGTCGCATTTGCCGTCGTTGATCACCTGTCCGTCTACGACGATCTCGCCGGAGGTTGGGGTCTCCAGCATGTTGATGCAGCGGAGCAGGGTGGACTTGCCGGTGCCGGAGGGCCCGATGACGGCGATCACGTCGCCGTTGTTGATGGTCATGCTTACATCCTTTAGGGGAGTGACGTTTTCGTACTCCTTCCGAAGGTGTCTGATTTCGATCATTTTTTAACTACCTCTCTAAATAAATACAAAAAGCCCAGGCATAAAGCTCTGCGCTGCGATTTCTATCTTTATAAACTACCAAGGCTCCGGAGTGCTGATGCAGGTCCTTTGCGGGCTGCGTCGCCGGGCTTCCTCATGCCCGGACAAGCCTTAAAGTATTGAATTTTCCGCATTTTGGAACTATCAACTCCCAGTTGGTACCCCCGGTGCTGTACCGGGAACCTGCGTTTGAAAAGATAAAGCAAGTGCAAGTGTAAGGCCTGGGGGCGTAAAAGTCAATCGCTTTTTGGGATTTGGCGAAAATAGTTCGGAAGGCCTCTGCCGGGAGCTGAAGGCTTTGCGAAGAAAAAAGACTGCCTCCGGCGCAGTCTTTTATTTTATCGCTTATTAGCGATAGACGATCATGCCTTGATATCAAAGGAGATGACCACGGGGCTTGCCGCCGCAGCCCTCAGGGTCAGGGTAGCCTTGCCGGACTCTCCTGTGGTTCTGATATAGGTGCCGCCGGCGCCGCCTCTGAGCTGCATTATCTCCGGTCCTATGATCTCTATGGGGCCTTCAGCCTCCAGCACCACGCTTTCGTTAAGGAAGAAGAGCTGGTTGCCATTCTGGTCCTGCATGGTCACCCGGATGGCCGCGGCGTCATAACTGTTTTCCTCCTTGAGGATGAAGCAGCCGTCCTCGTCCATGGGGGCGCTCACGTCGCAGTCGAGATGGCGGGAGTTGGAGGCGCTCTTTACGACGGTCTCCACCACCTGTCCGTCCTTCACAGCCTCGAATTTGTACTCCTTGTGGCTGTCGCCCCAGCCCTGAACGTACTTGCCGTAGAGCTGGTAGGCGTCCTGATACTTGAGCCCGTAGCGAAGCATCACCTGGCCGGCCTTGGCCATGATCCTGGGCGGAAGCTTGGAGAAGCCGTGGATGGCAGCGTAGTTGAGGATGTCCCTGCAGAGCTCAGCCTCCTTGGGGCTGAAGTCTTCGCCTTCCTCCAGTCGCTTTCCTATGTAGTCGGAGATCATGATGGGGCCGTGGGTCAGCTTTTCGAATTCGCTGTCCTCGGGGGTGTATTCGTGGATCAGAACGCCGTTCTGGTACATGCGCACGCTGTCCGCGTTGCTTACGATATAGGTCTTTCCTATGTTGCTGGCGGGGTGCTCTCCTATGTCCATGGAGGAGCTTACGAAGAGCACGGGGGTCTCATCCTGCAGGGCGCTGTACACGTGGGCTGCGGGCTTGGGATTTCTGTACATGTCCATGACGCCGTGGTAGCAGATGCGGTCTCCGCTGCCGAAGTCGCTGTGGGTGTTGTAGTCGGCGAAGCACCAGCCGAAGCTTCCCGCAATGTCCTCCTGGGCTGCAGCGTCGTTCAGAACGCGGGCGTGGCGAACCAGATGGTCCCTCCTGTGCCATTCGTCGTCGAACATCTTGGTGGGGAACATGTGGCCGTTATACTCGCTTATGAGATAGCCCTTGGACAGGTCCGGGGTGACGTCCTTTCTGGGTGTGACGCCATCGTTGGTGCCGTCGTGGACGAAGTCGTTGTAGGCGTAGACATCCTCCAGCAGGCTGCTCTTTTTAAGGTAGCGGACGCCGCTGGTGGGACGGGTGGGATCCAGCCTGTGGGCAGCTTCGTTGGTGCTGCGGTAGAGGCCGTCGCAGTCCTGTGACTCATTGATGCGGACGCCCCAGAGTATTATTGATGGATGGTTGCGGTACTGGAGCACCATCTCCTCGGTGTTTTTGAGGGCCACCATCTTCCAGTCGTCTCCGCCTATGTGCTGCCAGCCGGGGATCTCGGTGAACACCAGAAGGCCAAGGCGGTCGCAGGCGTCGATGAAGTGCTGGGACTGGGGGTAGTGGGAGGTGCGGACCGCATTTAAGCCCAGCTCCTCCTTAAGGATGCGGGCATCCTCTATCTGTATGTTTTTAGGCATGGCGTAGCCCACGTAGGGGTAGGCCTGATGACGGTCGAGGCCTCTTAGCCTGAGCTTTCTGCCGTTCAGGTAGTAGCCGTCCGAGCGGAACTGGGAGCTGCGGAAGCCTATGGTGTCCGTTCTTTCATCCACCGGCTCGCCGTCCTTGAGGAGCTCGGTCTTAAGGGTATAAAGGGCAGGGCTTTCAACGTCCCAGAGCTGAACGCTCCTGAAGGACTGGCTGAGCCTGAGGGTGTAGCTTGCACCCTCGCCCTTGAAATTGATGGGCTTTTCGATGATGAAGGGATCCGCGGAGCAGCCGATGGCAGGTGTCTTTTCCGGGGCTGCTGCATCCTTTCCCGCTCCCGCGTTCAGGGCTCCGCAGATGCTGCCGCAGTCCTCGAGGAACAGGGTCTGGCGTATGCTCCAGCCATCGCCCTCAAAGCTTCCCGCGATCTTTATCTCGCTCTCCAGCCTGCCGGGGGCATCGGTCAGGATGCCGTCTGCAAGGCCTGCCAGCTTGCCCTTTTCGCCGTAGAACTTTGCCAGGGCCTGCTGGCTTATGGCTGCCTTTGGCATGGCGAAAACGTCAGCGATATATTCGGACTCCTTAACGTCAAGATAGACCTCCCTGTAGAGGCCTCCGTAGCAGAGGTAGTCGATGACGTAGCCGAAGGGGGGCTGGTCCAGGCTCTCTCTGTTGTCCAGCTCTATGGTGAGCAGGTTTTCTCCTCCGAAATCTGCCGCAGGCGCCAGATCCACGGTGAAGGCGGTATAGCCGTTTTTATGCTCTGTCAGCAGCTTTCCGTTCAGGAAGAGCTTTGCGTAATGGCCTGCCGCCTCCACGGTCAGAAGCAGGTGCTTTCCCTGCCATTCGGCGGGGATGTCCAGCTTCCGCTTATAGGTGCAGACCATCTGGTAGTCCTTTTCGTCGAAATAATCGTAGGGGATCTCCTGGTTTGTGTGGGGGAGCCTTACCATCTCGGTCCTTCCCTCGCCATCTGTGAAGATCCAGTCGCTGTTGAGATATATGCGCATGAAAATCCCTCCTGAATATGTTATATGAATTGAATCATCGTCTTAAATCGCCGCACCGGGCTGATGCATTGCTGCCGGGCTGATGCACCTTGCTTCGAATCCCTGGCCAAGGAGCATAAAACCGCTGATCGGCCATGAATGAGAGCTGTCATCAACTGCAATTATACTACACTTTGACACTGATTTAAAAGACCTGTATAATTGCGGGGTAATCGATTTTCGAGGGAGAGATCCGAATGAGTGATACTAAAAAAAGCAATAAACCGGTGATAACACTGGTCCTTATAATCGCGCTGCTGGCGGCTGCTTTCGGCGGCTGGAAATACTGGCAGTACTATACTGCAAAGAAGGCAGACGAGGCGGAATTCCTTGCAAACAGCCTGCGCGTAAAAATGGAGGATGCCCTTAAGGAGGCGGCCCTTCGCACCGGACTGGACCTTAAGACTGCCCCTGATCCTGAGGACAAGAGGGATCGCATGACTTCCGCCGTGATAAGCGATGAAGGCCTTTCCGAGGGCGACAGTTTTTCCTGCCTCCTGACGGATGACAAGGGCACGCCCGTGGTCCGGGTCAGGGTTCCAATGTACAGGCAGAGCAGCTATGACGAGACCTGGAAGATGTTCGGTGAGGCGCAGCTGGAAGGCCTGCTCTCGCAGCGCTTCCTTCTCCAGAATGACATGGAGCTTCTGGTGGACAGGGAGCCGGAGGATGGCATCAGCCCGGAGAGTGCAAAGGAAGAAAGCCCTTCGCCCCTCCCTGCCTGGGACGGTGGACATAGCTTTGCCGGTGATTACGATCTTAAATACTACGATATCCAGGGCCTTTTCAGAGAGGACCAGTGCCTTGTAAGGCTTTCGGACGGCAGCACCTTCAGTTCTTCGCAGGCTGGAGCAGAGCCCGAATGGTTCAGCAGGGATGTGGCATTAGGGGATGCCCTCTACTATCACCCTGCCGTTGACCCGGAGCTGGCAAAGGTCATCCGGGCTTCATTCTCCGAGGCCCTGGTCAGGCGGCTGGACACAGACCGCATAAAGGTAAAGGCCCTGCAGATCCAAGGGCCTGTCATGACGGATTATTATCATATGGGCATGTATGTTGAGGCTGCTCTTGATAATTCCGCCGCTCAGACCAAAGGCCCGGAGGAATACAAGGCTCTGGCGGAGCTGACCCTTGGAGCCGACGGAGTGTGGTACACCGCAGATGAAAAGGACCTGAGCGATGGCTCTGAGCCGCTGCCGGAGTACCTGAACTCAGCTCAGCTCACCGACGAACCCATCTTCGAGATTCCAAAGCCTGCGGCCAAGCAGTCGCCCTATTATATAAGGGTCAACCGCCTGCAGAACTGCGTCACCATCTACGGTCTGGATTCCAACGGCGGCTACAGCGTGCCTGTCAAGGCCATGGTCTGCAGCACCGGAAGGGAGGGCCACGCCACGCCTCTTGGCGATTTCGCGGTCCAGGACTTCAAGGCCAAGTGGTGCTTTATGATCGACGGAAGCTATGGCCAGTACGCCACGGGCTTCAGGTCCGGCGGCTACCTGTTCCATTCCATCTGCTACACCGCCAAGTCCCACGACGCCATGATGGTGGACGAGTACAATCTGCTGGGGAGCTACGCTTCCCTCGGTTGCGTGAGGCTGCAGACGGCGGATGCCAAGTGGATATTCGACAACTGCCCCGTGGGCACCGGGGTCACCGTATATGAAGACGAAGAGCCCGGACCTCTTGGTAA
>JAEEGF012434719.1_pt1 | contig 13922 bp, 8 predicted proteins | sample 9134171 | NCBI WGS metagenome assembly JAEEGF01 (sample SAMN16246542, study PRJNA631951) | gut metagenome | biome: gut microbiome; feature: rumen; material: AP-attached | host: Bos | place: Iran: Karaj | collected 2018-10
TACATGCACGTAACAAACGGTACCATTAACCAGTCGTTTACCTACGAGTATAAACGCAAACTCGAAGAGTCTGACGAGGAACTGTTGCTATCTGCCATAATAGAGATACGCGAACGTTTCAAAAGCAAGGCAAAGGAAATCATCGTTCCGTTTGAAATAAACTGGGAAATGAACGATGCACAGTTCTTCGTGCCGCAGCGTGGCGACAAGCATCACCTGCTGGAGCTGTCGCTAATGAACTGTAAGCAGTACCGAATAGACCGACTGAAGCAGGCAGAAAAGCTGAATCCTGAGCAGAAATACACCCGGCTGATGAAGGAACTGCAGGAGAAGCTCGGACTAAAGAAACTACCCTACCGCATAGAATTGTTCGATAACAGTAACATATCAGGCAGCGATGCCGTGGCAGGAATGGTAGTATATAAGGGCATGAAGAAAAGCAAGCAGGACTACCGAAAATACAACATAAAGACCGTAGAAGGTCCCGACGACTACGCTTCAATGCAAGAGGTGACGTTCCGTCGCTATCGTGACGATGAAGACCTGCCAGACCTTATAATATGCGACGGTGGTATCGGTCAGATGAACTGCGTACGCGAAGTAATAGAAGACCAACTACACCTCAATATCCCCATTGCAGGTTTGGCTAAAAACGACAAGCACCGCACCCAGGAACTGCTATTCCTGAAAGACGACGGGACAGGAAGGAAAGACACTGTAACGATTCAGCTCAAACCAGAGAGCGAGCTGTTCAAGGTTTTGACGCAGATGCAAGACGAGGTACACCGCTATGCCATTACCTTCCACCGAGACAAACGCTCAAAACACGCCCTACACTCCGAGCTCGACGACATACAAGGAATCGGTCCGAAGACAAAAGAAGCTCTTCTCTACAAATACAAGACGGTTAAAAATATTCGCGACGCCGCCGCAAGCGGCGGCTTAGAAGAACTCGCCACCGTCGTAGGAAACAGCAAGGCTAAAATTATTATCGAATACTTTGCCGCAAGCGGCAAAGTATAAGGAGTTTAGCCACCGCTTGTTTCACGTGAAACATGAAACTAATTTTCTTATAATGGGTGTTTCACGTGAAACAAAGATGGACTGAGAAGGCTGATAGTGGTTGCTATGATATAGCATCCAACAAGACAAAAAATGGGGGTATATAACCATACTGGCATATATAAAAAATGAACTATAAATAATAAACAAAAAATAAAGAAAACGATGGATTTAAAAGAAATTATTGCAAAAGCAGTAGAGAACGATACTGCCGACGTGAAAAGGTTTTTGTTCGGTTGCATGGACTACACTACTCTGAAATGTACCGACAGTGAGCAGTCAGTAATGGCATTTGTTGAGACACTGAACAAATGGGACAACGAAAGGCCAGACCTGCCCCACCCTGCAAGCGTATGTGTATATCCTTGCTTTGCAGAGATAGTAAACGATAGTTTGGATGTTGAGGGAGTAGGCATTGCGTGCGTAAGCGGAAGCTTTCCTTCATCACAGACTTTCCTCGAGGTAAAGACAGTAGAGACGGCACTGGCAATAAAAGATGGTGCTACAGAGATAGACATGGTAATGCCGGTAGGTAAATTCCTTTGTGGAGACTACGAGGGTGTTACCGATGAGATAAAGGAAATGAAGGCAGTATGCGGTGATAACGTAAAGCTGAAGGTGATACTTGAAACCGGATGTCTGGTGACAGAAGAAAATATACGCAAGGCATCGATGCTGGCAATGGAGGCTGGCGCCGACTTTATTAAGACAAGTACTGGAAAAGAGAAAGTCAGTGCCACACCTGATGCTGCCTTCGTAATGTGTCAGTGCATTAAGGAATATAACGAGAAGGAAAGCAGGAAGGTTGGATTCAAACCAGCGGGCGGCATTAATACCAGTATGGATGCAATAATATATTATACCATAGTGAAAGAGGTACTCGGCGAGGAATGGTTAACACCGGAGTTGTTCCGTATCGGTACTTCAAGATTGGCAGAGGTATTGATAAATGAACTATAAACTATAAGCATAACATGGTTCAGGCCAGTTTATAAAGGATTAAAACAGATTAATAAGGAAGCGTAAAAGCTATCACTTTACATGGTAATGTGATAGCTTTTACTATTTATATTTAACAGATGGTGGCTATGATATAGCCACAAACGGAACTAAAAATAACGGGTAAAGGGAAACGGAACTAATAATAACCGGCAAAGGGAATAAAAAAAGTGGCAAAGACATTGCCACTTGATATATTGAAAAATTACTTGTTACGCTGTATGCAGAAATCGAGATAAGCGGTAAGAGCCTGGTTGATTTTAGGGTCTCCTACCCTTTCATTGATATATTGTAGAGCATCTGAATGGAGTCGATGCATCTGCTGTTCGGCATAGGTGATGCCGCCATGCTCTATGGTGAAAGCAACGAGAGACTCTATGTCTGCAGGTGTTGCTTCATGAGCCTTTACACGCTGCGCAAGGGCAGTGACGGCAGGATCATTGGCTTCAAGAACACAGTGGATGGCAGGGAGAGTAAGCTTACCCTCAAGCATATCATTGCCCGTAGGTTTGCCAATCTGTGGCGAAGGGAAATAGTCAAAGATGTCGTCACGTATCTGGAAGATCGTGCCGAGGGTTTGTCCGAAATTAGCTGCTGCCTTAACATCATCATCAGAAGCACCTACAGACATTGCACCCATGGTACAGCATGCCTCAAAGAGAGCTGCAGTCTTCTGGCGTATGACACTGTAATAGGCTTGTTCGCTTATCTCCTCAGAACCGTTGCTGGTAAGCTGGAGTATCTCTCCATTAGAGAGAGTCTGGCCAAGAACTGAGAGATAGTTGACGATGTCTATCCTCTGCGTCTGACCTACATTTAGCAGTGCGGTAGAAAGGATATAGTCGCCTACCAAAACAGCTATCTTATTGTCATACACGGCGTTAACAGAAGCCTGTCCACGACGTTCACTCGACTCATCAACGACGTCGTCATGAACGAGCGAAGCCGTATGAAGGAGCTCCAGGGCTACCGCAGAACGATGAGTAACCTCAGAGATATCACCTAACGCTTTAGCTATCAAAAGGATAAGCATTGGGCGCATACGTTTGCCCGCACGCTGACGAATATAATTGAGTGCTTGCTCAAGGGTACCGTCGGCATGAGTGAGAGAGTCGTTGAAGAGCGAGATAAACTGCTCCAGTTCCGGCTCTATAGGTGCTTTAATTATGGAAAGATAGTCTTTCAAAATAGCTTAATCTCCAATTAGATTACAAAATTACAAAAAAAAATTGGCTTTTCGTATATAAGATGATGATTATTTGAAAAATTATTAGTAATTTTGTTGAATTATAGTAAATAGAGGAAGAGAAAAAGGGAGAATGAAAGGGGTGGCTATAATATAGCCACATACATAACGGAGAGAGAAAGAAGAAAAAAGAAAACCAAATATATTAAACAGGAAAAGAAGAATGGAAGACAAAAAGAAGGTACTGATTCTGATTGATGCCTATGCACTGATATACAGAAGTTATTACGCACTGATAAGAGCTCCGAGGATAAACTCTAAAGGACTGAATACCAGTGCGGTGATGGGCTTCTGTAATACGCTGAATGAGATGCTGACAAAGGTGCAGCCTGCTATCGGTACCCTACCCTCTCATATTGCTGTGGCGTTTGATCACGGCAAGACTTTCAGACATGAGATGTTTCCTGATTATAAAGCACAGAGAGAGGAGACTCCTGAGGATATCAGATTGTCTATTCCTATTATTAAGGATATACTTAAGGGGTATAACATTCCGGTGCTACAGGTTGACGGCTACGAGGCTGATGATATAATTGGTACCGTGGCTACATTAGGCGAAAAAGGGGGCATGATGGTGTATATGCTGACACCTGACAAGGACTACGCTCAGCTGGTAACAGAGAATATTCATATGTATAAGCCTCGACATGGTGGTGGTTATGACGACATGGGACCGAAAGAGGTTTGTGAGAAATATGGCATAGACTCTACAAGCAGAGTGATTGACTTGCTGGGACTGATGGGCGACGCCTCAGATAATTACCCTGGTTGTCCTGGTGTTGGAGAGAAGACTGCCGTGAAACTTATCAATGAGTTTGGCAGCATAGAGGGACTCCTCTCCCACTCTGCCGAAATAAAGGGTAAGTTGAGAGAGAAAGTGGAGGGAGCTGTTGAAGATATAAAATTGTCGAAGAGACTTGCAACAATACGAACCGACGTGCCGATGAACATTGCACTAAAGGAGATGAGTGTGCAAGAACCCGACAAGGAAAAACTGGGAGAGATTTTTGAGGAACTTGAGTTCAAGTCCTTCGCAGAGAAAATTCTTGGCAACGGAACCGGAGCTAACAAAGCTGGAAAAGGAAATCTGAAAAAATCAGCAGAAAAGCAAAAAACTGTTAATTCTCAACTCGATTTATTTGGCGCAGAGCCGTCCAACTCTCAAGAAAACGAAGAAAACGGGCAGGAATCGCAAGTTAAATACGAAGGCATAAAGGTTGATATAGTTGATAGTTTGGAAGATACGCTGAGAATTTGCGAACAAATGACGCAATCAAAAATTTTCAGTTTTGACGTAAAAACCACTTCAAACAACCCTTTTGAGGCAAAAATTGAGAAAATAACGTTTTGCAACCAAGAAAATGAAGTTTTCGAGATAAAACTGAATCCTGAAGAGAAAGATGACGAAGAAAAACTGGAAGAAATAAAAAAAGTTTTGAGAAATGCACAAACAACGAAAATTGTGCAAAACGCAAAATTCATCATTGAGGTGATGAAGTTGAACAACATCGAAGTGGAATTTCCACTTTGGGACACGATGATTGCCCACTACATCATAAATCCAGATTTACATCACAACAATCAATACATGTCGCAGGAATATTATTCACAACGTGCGGCGGTGATATACAAAGAGAAAGAAAATCTGGAGAAAGAAATAGAGCAGTCTGACATGACCCGACTCTTCAACGAAATAGAGATGCCACTTGTGCCAGTGCTGGCTGAGATGGAACTCAACGGAGTAAGACTCGACACCAAGGCACTGTGTGACGTAAACCGCGAACTGTCAGAAAGACTGGCGCAGTCAGAAAAGGAGATATACGAACTAGCTGGCGAGACGTTCAACATCTCATCGCCACGACAAGTAGGCGACATACTCTTCGGCAAGATGCAGATAATGGAGAAGCCGAAAAAGACGAAAACGGGACAGTTCGTAACCAGCGAGGAGGTGCTCAGTGCACTTCGTAACACACACCCTATAGTAGGAAAAATACTCGATTACCGTGCACTGAAAAAGCTGCTCGGCACATACGTAGAAGCCCTGCCAAAGCTCATACGCAAGGAGACCGGACACATACATACTACTTTTAATCAGTGTGTTACGGCTACCGGTCGACTGTCGTCGAGCGACCCAAACCTGCAGAACATACCGGTACGCAGCGAAGACGGAAAGGAGATTCGCCGCTGCTTCATTCCTGACGATGGCGAAGAGTTCTTCAGTGCCGACTACAGTCAGGTAGAGCTGCGCATCATGGCAAACCTCAGTGGCGACCAGCACATGATAGAAGCCTTCAACAGCGGACAAGACATCCACGCTGCAACGTCGGCAAAGATAAACCATAAGGCCATAGAAGACGTAACGAAAGACGAGCGACGCAAGGCGAAAAGTGCTAACTTCGGTATCATCTACGGCATCTCCGCCTTCGGACTGGCACAGGGTCTTGGCATAGAACGCAAAGAGGCTAAAGAGCTGATAGACGGCTACTTCCAGTCGTTCCCACAGGTAATGGACTTCATAGAGAAATGCAAGGCAACGGCAAAGGAGAAAGGCTATGCCGAAACCATGTTTGGCAGACGTCGCTACCTGCCCGACATCAACTCAGGCAACGGCACCGTACGCGCCTTTGCCGAACGCAATGCCGTCAATGCACCTATACAAGGCACTGCTGCAGACATCATGAAGATTGCAATGGTCAACGTATGGCGCAGACTGAAACGTGAGGGACTGAAAACCAAGCTGATACTGCAGGTGCATGACGAACTGAACTTCTCTGTTCCGGTAAACGAGAAGGAACAGGTGGAGCGCATCGTGATGGAGGAAATGCAGAACGCAGCCCAGATGGCAGTGCCATTGATAGCCGACTGCGGATGGGGCAAGAACTGGCTTGAGGCGCATTAAAATTCATAATGCAGAATGCATAATTCAAAATTACAATGCGAAATGAATTAAGAATTATGAATTATGAATTAAGAATTATGAATTAAAAATTAAGAATTATGAATTATGAATTAAAAATTAATGTTTCACGCGAAACATTTTGATATAGAATTGACAAAAAAACAAAGAAATGAGAAGGTTAATCATAGCAATAGCCTCGACATTTGCACTAATAGCTAATGCGCAGGATTACAGCAAGATGTCACGTTACGTAAGACAACTTGTGATGGAACAGGACAATGCCGTGCAGGCAGCTGGCGCAAAGGGTGTCTCCCCTACCCTTTCAACCACCGGAAACGAACTGTTGGCATTCGTAAAGGCACCAGAAGATGCCGTAAGCGGATACTGCATAGCACACCAGGGCGACATACACATCGTTAAGATACCTATAAGTGAGGTGGCAGCACTGTCTGAAAACGCCGACGTGGAGCGCATAGAAGCAAGCCAGAATAACTATGAGGCAAACCTCGACAGCGTGGCTTCATGCGCCGACGTGCAGCAGATATGGGAAGGACAGGCTCCGCTGACGCAGGCCTTCACTGGCAAAGGAGCTCTAATAGGAGTGGTTGACATAGGCATAGACTACAGTCACCCTACATTCCGCTCCATAGACAGCGACAAAATGCGAATAGTAAGGGCATGGGATATGCTCGACTTCTCTGATAGTCAGACATATAACGAAAAGAGACTGTTCCCTATCGGCAAACTCTTAACCGACACCGACGACATAATAGCAAAGGGAGCTACTGCCGACAGCAAAACCGAATGGCATGGCACTCACACCACTGCCATTGCAGCCGGTTCAGGCTATGACACACCATATCGCGGTATGGCACCCGATGCCGACATCTACTCCGTAGGATGCATCATAGGCTCTAACAGCAGCTATCTGCCTTCTACCATCAAGTCGCTAAACACCTCCACACTCAACACGCTTTCCTTCCAGCGCATCTTTGAGTATGCCGATACTATAGGCAAGCCTGCCGTGGTAAGCTACAGCATCAGCGGCACACAAGACATGACCAACGATGACGCCCTGCTCAACGAATATCTGGCAGGACTGACATCAACACCCGGTCATATCATAGTATCTTCAATAGGCAACAGTGGCACAAAACATCGCTATCTGCCTAAGACAGAGGACACTGACACCGTGGGTGGCATGATAGCCAAAAGCACCGAGAAACTGTTTGTGGTGAATATCAGCACGCAGAAACAGCTGAAACTGCGCATAACAGACTATTCAAGGGATGAAAGCAAGGAGAGAACAAAGGAGTATTCACTTGACTTCCTGCCAGGAAACAAGAAGAAGACAAGTTCATCAGGACTGAAATGGAATGACTATTACACTAAGAGTAACATTCCAGAACTTGACAGCATGAGCGTCTATATATTCAGCGGTACTGACGGATTCGACTCAGAACGAGTAGGTTACGACATCTTCCTCTATCAGGAGAAGTACACCTACAGCAAACTTAACTATGGCATTGAGATAATAGGCGACAACACACCTGCCGAGATATTCGTGCAGAACGGTGAGCTTATCAGCGGAACAGCCTACTCCCCTACCCTAACCGGTGCTCAGGTGGCAGGCAACTGCGGCAGTCCCGGCGCACTGCCAAGCGTCATCGGCGTAGGCTTTACGGCACATTGGGGCAAAGGCGGATTGCGCCATAGCATATCAAGCATAGGTCCGTCGCTTCACGGACACATAAAGCCCGACATCATGGCGTCTGGCTATAACGTAAAGTCTGCACTCAACAGCGTATATCGTGCCAATACCGGTGGCATACCATCGGTAAGGGAGTCAACATACAACGGCAAGCAATATGGCTGGACATCGCAGTACGGCACGTCGATGTCAACTCCTGCCGTGGCTGGCATCATAGCCATGTGGCTCGAGGCTAAGCCTACACTGACGCATGACGACATAATGGATGTGTTCGCCAATACGTCACGCCATCCTGTGGAGTCGCTCTCCTACCCTAACAATGAGTATGGCTATGGCGAAATCAATGCTTACCAGGGACTGCTCTACATACTCGGCATAGACCATATAGAGGGTTTGCAGGCAAACCAGCTGACGGGTGCCACAGTGGTGCCTGCAGCAGGCGGCATAACGGTCAGAATCGACAGTGAGGCTGACTCTGTCCTACCCTGCCGCATATACTCCACAGGCGGACAACTGGTTAGACAGTTCTGCATAGACAGAGGCTCTTCTGAGCATACCGTATCATTGCAGCAAGGCATATATGCCGTGCAGGTAGGCAATATGGGCAGCACGCTGGTAAGGGTGGAGTAATTCATAATTCATAATGCAGAATACATAATTAAGTTCCCTCACGATTCATGCCCCCTCCTTCGCGATTGGGTCTATAGAAAAATATTTTATAAAAGGGTGTTTTGTGGAATAATATTCTGATTGTAAAGCAATAATGTAGTAAAATGAAGAATTATTCGTAACTTTGCAAGTTCTTAAAAAAGTAGATTAGCAGAAAGGTATTAGATGAGCATAAAAAGACAGGAAATACTTGACATAATGCGTGAGCGCATCCTTATACTTGACGGTGCGACGGGAACATATCTGCAGGGACTGAACCTGACGGAGGAGGACTTCCGAGGGGAGAGGTTCAAGGATCATCCCGTGCCACTGAAGGGTTGTAACGATGTGTTGTGTCTTACCAAGCCTGAGGCTATCATTGGCATGCACAGGGCTTACATAGAGGCTGGAGCGGATATCATAGAGACTAACTCATTTAATGCCAACTGCTTCTCGCTTGCCGACTATGAAATGCAGGACCTTGTTTATGAGATAAGCAAGGCAGCGGCAGAGTGTGCGCGCAGGGCTATAGAGACAACCCTTACCCCTAACCCCTCCCCGAGGGGAGTGGAGGATATGCCTTCTGCAAAGCAACAGTGTGGAACAACAGATGACACTTCAAGAGATACCAACGACACCATATTAAGCCCCTCCCTCGGGAGGGGGCAGGGGAAGAGCATCATCATCGCCGGCTCCATTGGTCCTACCAACCGCACGTTGTCGATGAGCGGCGATGTGAATAACCCTGCACACAGAGATATTACCTTTGAACAACTCTATAACACTTACCACGAGCAGGCACGCGGACTCATTGACGGCGGTGCCGACATACTGCTCGTTGAGACTATCTTCGACACCCTTAACGCAAAGGCGGCGCTGAAGGCTATCACAGACCTTGGCGAGGAGCGCGGACTGGACATCCCTATCATGTGCAGCGGTACGCTGTCTGATGCATCCGGTCGCACACTGAGCGGTCAGACGGTGGAGGCTTACTGTGCTTCGCTGACACACGGCAACCTGTTGTCTATAGGCCTTAACTGCGGTTTCGGTGCCAAGCAACTGCTGCCGTGGCTGCGCAGACTGTCTGACATAGCGCCATGCCCTGTCAGCGTGCATCCTAACGCTGGTCTGCCTAATGTGATGGGCGGCTACGACGAGACACCTGAGACCTTCGCTGAGGTGGCTAAGCAGGTGGCGGCAGAGAGTTTGGTGAACATATACGGTGGCTGCTGCGGTACGTCGCCGGCGCATATAAAGAAGCTGAGCGAGACGCTGAAAGATGCCGCCTATAAGCCGCGCCCGTTGCCTTGTGACAGCAATGACGGCAAGGTGAAACCAATGGTGCTGTCAGGACTGGAGGCACTGAGGGTGGAACGTAAGGATAGCAGCAACAATGTTGCTGCCAACAAGGGAAGCTGGAAGGGTGAAGAGAAGAAGGAGGAAAACCCTTCGTTCTATAATATTGGCGAGCGCACCAACGTGGCTGGTTCGGCGAAATTCAAGAAGCTCATTCAGGCGAAGGACTATGAGACTGCGCTGACCATAGCACGTAACCAGGTGGACAACGGCGCACACGTCATAGATATCTGTATGGACGACGGTCTGATTGACGGCGTAGATGCCATGACGACGTTCCTCAACCTTATAGCCTCTGAGCCAGAGATAGCACGCGTGCCGGTGATGATAGACTCCTCCAAGTGGGAGATACTGAAAGCCGGTCTGCAGTGCGTGCAGGGCAAGTCGATAGTCAACTCCATCAGTCTGAAGGAGGGCGAGGAGAAGTTCCTTGCCAAGGCGCGATACATCCACTCCATGGGTGCCGCTACTGTGGTGATGCTCTTTGACGAAGAGGGACAGGCAGACTCATACGAGCGTAAGGTAACGGTGGCACGCCGTGCCTACAAACTGCTGAAGGACATAGGTTTCCCTACCGAGGACATCATCTTCGACCCTAACGTGCTTGCCGTGGCTACGGGTATGCCTGAGCACGACGACTACGGCCGCGCCTTCATTGCTGCCTGCGCAACGATACACAAGGAGATGCCCGAAGTACACATGTCGGGCGGCATAAGCAACCTGTCGTTCTCTTTCCGTGGTAACAACAAGATACGCCAGGCCATGCACTCCGTAGTGCTGCACCATGCCATAAAGGAGGGTCTTGACATGAGTATCGTGAACCCTGCCATGAACATGCGCTATGAGGACATACCTAAGGATATGTTGGAAGTGGTGGAGCCGGTAGTGCTGAATATAAAGAATACCGGAATGTCCGGAATATCCGGAATATCCGGAGAGACCGGCACCACCGAAGACTCTGACGACATCACTCCGTCAGAACGACTCATAGAGTATGCCGAGAAGGTAAAGGCTGAGGAGGATGCCAAGAAAGCTGCCAGCGGTGGCAAGAGCCCTGAGAAGTCTGTGGCAGACTGGCGCAAGGGCACACTGAACGAACGCATAGAATATGCCATGCTCAAGGGCATGACCGACTATATAGACGCTGACACCGAGGAGGCTTACCAGCAGGCAGGCACTCCGCTGGGCGTGATAGACAATTACCTGATGCCTGCCATGGAGGAGGTGGGCCGCTTGTTTGGCGACGGCAAGATGTTCCTGCCGCAGGTGGTGAAGTCTGCCCGCGTGATGAAGAAGGCTGTGGCAGTGCTGGAGCCATATATGAAGGCTAATCAGAGTAATCAGAGCAATCCGAAAAACTCTGAAAACAACATCGTCATCATGGCTACGGTGAAGGGTGACGTTCACGACATAGGCAAGAACATTGTGTCGGTGGTGACACAGTGTAACGGCTATGACGTGAAAGACCTCGGAGTGATGGTTGACTGCGAGACCATCGTCAATGCCGCACAGAAGGAGAATGCCGTGGCTATCGGTTTATCAGGACTTATCACGCCTTCGCTCGACGAGATGATACGCGTGTTGAAGGAACTGCGCCACCGTGGCATGACGACGCCGGTGATAGTGGGCGGTGCCACCACATCAACACTGCACACGGCGGTGAAGATGGCTCCTGAGTATCCTGACGGCATAGTGATACACTCGCCGTCGGCTGCCGACAACGTGGGCATCATACGTCACCTCATGGCCGACGACAAGGATGAGTACATAGCCGAACTGAAGGCGCAGCAGCGCATAATACGCGAGAACTACCTCTGTAAGGAGGCGCGCAAGGAACTGCTCACGCTGGAGGAGGCGCGCAAGCGCAGGCACATTAAAAAGGCTGACGAGATAGCCATACCGTCGGCAGAGGCACGCAAGCCTTTGCATACTGATAATCACTCACTGCTCCACCCGAAGGGCGGATGCCTGTGCTGCGACCCGCTGGTGCCGCTCATCAACTGGCATTTCTTCTTCTCCGCATGGGGCATCAAGGGACATTTCCCTGAGGTGCTCGACGACCCGGAGAAGGGTAGTGAGGCACGTAAGCTGTGGCACGACGCTCAGCAGTTGCTCGACAAGATAATACGCCTGCGCCTGTTGCGCTTGCAGATGAAGGCACAGATACTGCCTGCATGGAGCGATGATGAGGATAACATCATCATCAAGGCTGACGACGGCAAGGAGTACCGCCTGCCTATGCGCCGCTCGCTGAAGGATGAGGAGGAGACGAAGTGCCTGGCGGATTACTTGACCCAATCGACCCCCTCCCTTAATCCCTCCCCGAGGGGAGGGGAGGAGTTACGCTCTTCCGCTGAAAGTACAACCAACTATTCATCTGATAGCCCTGACTCTGCAAATGGTAATGTTACTCCTCCCCTTGGGGAGGAACCAAAGGAGGGGGTTGGGGTTGACTACGTCTGCCCGTTCGTGGTCAGTGCTGGCGTAGGTCTGGCAGAGCTGCAGGAGCAGTTCCGTGCTGACGGCGACGAGTATCATGCCATCATGGCGAAGCTCCTTGCCGACCGACTGACGGAGGCGATGGCAGAGAAACTGTCGAAGGACCTGAAGGACACGCTGCACTGGGGCACGAGCAACATACGCATGGCATTCGGCTACGGTGCCTGTCCGGAGCACAGGCTCAAGGAACAGGTGTTCCAGATACTCGGGGTAGGGGAGAGCATGGGACTGTCGCTCACCGACACCTACATGATAAACCCCGGCGAGAGCATCTGCGGACTGATATTCGCCAATACGCCCACCAAGTATTTTAACGTGTGAAAATTTGCAAGTATCACGGAAAATTCTTAAATTTGCAACAGAAACAGAAAAATAAACAAGAAAGTATGAACAGAACCAACACCTTAAATATGGCAAAAGAAACCATACATAATATTGCACCAGAGGCAATAGTAAAGGTGTATGGTTCAGAAGCCAGAGGTGATGCCAATATCAACTCTGACATAGACTTACTCGTAATGCTACCATTCGAACGTGGAACTAAATTTCGCAAGATGGAAAGAGCTATAACAGAAGCCCTGCTGTATGATGTAGAATTGAAAACAGGAGTAGAAATGAGCCCTTTCATAGTTCCGCAGAAGTGGTGGGAAAACCATCCAAATAATGAATTTAAGATTAACGTTGAGAATGACGGCATACTATTATGAAACAAACACTAAGCAATGAAGACAGAAGTGCGTTGGTAAAATACAGAATGCAACGTGCCTATGATACACTGAAAGAAGCAGACTACAATGCTCAAGGTGGTTTATACAATATTGCAATGAGTAGATTGTACTATGCTTGCTACTATGCTGCATCAGCTATCTTGATATCCATAGGAGTAAGCACTCAGTCACATTCTGCCGTTCGCACTATGCTGGCATTACACTTCGTGAAAGACGGCAAACTGGAGAAACGACATCTTACTACTCTGACATTATTGTTTCATAACAGACAATCATCAGATTACGATGATTTCATCTATAATGATCAACAAACATTTGATGAAAACAGACCACTTGCTCAACAATGTGTCGATGCATTGAATGATTTACTACAAAATGCATAGCCGGGCACTATCATACAACACAAATTATAATCCTAAAGACAAATGAAAGTAATAGATATAATAAAACAGGCGGAGCAGACAGGAAAGAAACGTTTCTCGTTTGAACTGCTGCCACCACTGAAGGGCGACGGACTTGACAAGATTAACAGTGCAATCGTGACACTGCTGCCGTATGATCCGGCATTCATCAACGTGACATCAAGCCGCGAACAGGTAAAGTACGTGGAGCGAGCCGACGGACTGATAGAGAAGCACATAGTAAGACGCAGACCGGGAACGGTGGGCGTATCGGCTGCCATAAAGCAGAAGTACGGCATAGAGGTGGTGCCTCACCTGATATGCGGCGGACAGTCAAAGTATGACATAGAGGATGCTCTCATCGACCTCGACT
>JAEEGF012234018.1_pt1 | contig 13919 bp, 9 predicted proteins | sample 9134171 | NCBI WGS metagenome assembly JAEEGF01 (sample SAMN16246542, study PRJNA631951) | gut metagenome | biome: gut microbiome; feature: rumen; material: AP-attached | host: Bos | place: Iran: Karaj | collected 2018-10
AGTAGCGGGTCCCCTTATGCTCGTGCGTGAAGTTGAAGGCGTAGCATATAACGAACTCGGTGAAATCGAACTCGCTGACGGCGAAAAAAGAAGATGCCGCGTACTTGAGATAGACGGCACGAACGCCCTCGTTCAGCTTTTTGAAGATTCAACCGGTATCAACCTTGCCGACAGCGTCGTGCGTTTTACGGGCAGACAGATGGAACTCGGTCTCTCGCTCGATATGCTCGGCAGAGTTTTTGACGGTCTCGGCAGACCTATTGACGGCGGTCCCGAAATTATCCCCGAAAAGAGAATGGATGTAAACGGTGTCCCCATCAATCCCGCGGCAAGAAGCTATCCGCAGGAATTCATTCAGACAGGTGTTTCCGCCATCGACGGCCTCAACACCCTCGTCAGAGGTCAGAAGCTTCCGATTTTTTCGATGAGCGGTCTTCCCCATGCTCAGCTCGCCGCGCAGATTGCGAGGCAGTCAAAGGTAAGAGGCAAGGATGAACAGTTTGCGGTCGTTTTCGCTGCTATGGGTATAACTTTCGAGGAGAGCGACTACTTTGTTCAGTCATTCCGCTCAACCGGTGCTCTTGACAGAACTGTTATGTTCTCAAATCTTGCCAACGACCCCGCAATTGAGAGAATCGCTACCCCCAAGATGGCGCTGACAGCCGCTGAGTATCTTGCTTTTGATAAGGGAATGCATGTTCTCGTTATTCTGACAGATATCACGAACTATGCGGACGCTCTGCGTGAGGTTTCCGCCGCGCGTAAAGAGGTTCCCGGCCGCCGTGGCTATCCCGGTTATATGTATACGGATCTTGCATCAATCTACGAGAGAGCCGGCAGACAGAGAGGCAAAGAGGGCTCAATCACCATGATTCCGATTCTCACAATGCCTGAAGATGATAAGACACATCCGATTCCCGACCTTACAGGTTACATCACCGAGGGTCAGATTATTCTTGACCGTGAGCTTTACAGAAAAGGCGTCAATCCGCCCATCAATGTTCTTCCCTCACTTTCAAGACTTAAAGATAAGGGTATCGGTGAGGGCAAGACAAGAGAAGATCATTCAAATACCATGAACCAGATTTTCTCCGCCTATGCCAGAGGTAAGGATGCGAAGGAACTTATGGTCGTTCTCGGTGAAGCCGCGCTTACCGATATGGATAAGCTCTATGCTAAGTTCGCGGATGAGTTTGAGAGCGTTTATGTTTCACAGGGTTATGAAACCAACAGAGACATCGAGGAAACTCTCGACATCGGCTGGAAACTGCTTGAAATCCTTCCGAGAAGCGAGCTCAGAAGAATCAGCGACGCCTTCCTCGATAAGTATTACGGCAAAGTCTGACGGGGTGATGATATGGCAATAATGAATGTCAATCCCACCCGTATGGAGCTCACCAATCTCAAGAGAAAACTTGTCACGGCCCGCAGGGGACACAAGCTTCTCAAGGATAAGCGCGATGAGCTAATGCGCATTTTCCTCGAAAAAGTCCGTGAGAATAAAGAGCTGCGCAAAGAGGTGGAGCAGGGGATTGCTCAGGCGAATACGGCTATGAGCGTCGCCAGATGCGTTATGAGCGACAAATCGCTCGATGTGGCGCTTATGCTCCCGACTCAGGAGATGTATCTCAATGTAGCTGAGAAGAATGTGATGAGTGTTATGATTCCGGTCTTTGATGTGAGGTTCAGGACCGCGAATGAGCACGATATCTATTCCTATGGCTTCAGTGAGACTTCGGGCGAGCTCGATATCGCTGTAAAAGCGCTCTCGGATATTATGCCGAAGATGATACGCCTTGCGGAAATCGAGAAATCCTGCCGCCTTATGGCGGACGAAATAGAAAAAACGCGCCGCAGGGTCAACGCCCTTGAGCACGTTATGATTCCGAGATACGAAGAGACGATAAAGTATATTTCAATGAAACTTGATGAGAATGAGAGAAGCACCACCACGCGCCTTATGAAGGTCAAGGATATGATGCTCAACGAGGCTCATCACTATAATCAGTAAAACGGATTCCGGGTTATATCGACCCGGAATTTCCGGTAAAGGAATGAGAATATGAAATATGTGCTGCTTGCTCTGCCCGGTATAGTTGCCGTATTCGCGGCTTTATTGATAATCGCGGTAATCAGAGCGATATCCATCAAGGCGAAACTTCCTGAAAAGGCAGTGAATGTCGATTATACTCCCGATGAGGAGAAACTCTATGCCGAAAAGCTTTCGGCAATGGTAAAGGTGCCGACTGTTTCTGCCGAACCCGATGAAACCGATCTTGAAAGATTTGAAAAACTTCACGCGGTTATGCGCGAAAAATTCCCGCTGATATTCAAGACTCTTGAAGTAACCGATATTGACCGCAACCTGATTCTTCGCTGGAAGGGTGCTGATTCCTCCAAAGAGCCTCTGCTCTTTATGGGCCATCAGGATGTGGTTCCCGCTCCTGACGATGGGACGTGGAAGTACCCTCCGTTTTCAGGAGAGATTGCCGACGGCAGGGTTCACGGCAGAGGAGCTTTTGACTGCAAATGTACTGTTTTCTCTGAGTGGCAGGCAGTTGAGGAGCTTATTGCCGAGGGTTTCACTCCGCCGAGAGATATCTACCTTACCTGTTCAGTAAATGAAGAGATTTCCGGCGGCGGAGCCGAAAAGGTTGTAAACTGGTTCAAGGAAAAAGGAATTCGCCTCGCTTTTGCTATGGATGAGGGCGGCGCGATAGTCAGCGGACTCATTCCCGGTATCAGCACCTGTGTTGTCGCTGCTGGCGTAGTTGAAAAGGGCAGTGCCCATATAAAATTCACTGCCAAGGGCAAGGGCGGTCATTCATCAACACCCGTCAAGAACAATCCGATTGCCCGTCTTTCCGCGTTCGTATGCGAGATAGAGAAGAAGAATCCCTTTAAAAAGCAATTTACTCCCATAGTCAATGAGATGTTTGCTCATCTTGCGCCTTATCTTACGTTCCCGCTTCGCCTTCTTCTCGGAAATCTCTGGCTTTTCAGACCGATTGTCGGATGGGCCATGCCGAAGGTTTCGCCGATGGCAAACGCCTTTCTCACCACCACCATCGTATTCACGATGAGCGGCGGTTCGCAGGCGGCAAATGTTATCCCCGCAGAAGCGTATGTTGTAGCGAATATCAGACCGTCAATCCAGCAGAATCTTGATTCCTGTCTTGCCGTGCTTAAAAAAATCGCCGCCAAATACGATCTTGAGGCAGAGGTTATCAAGGGCTCGAGTGCTTCGGGAATTACAGATTCCCACGGCGAGGAATTCAGATATATCGAAGAATGCATTCACGCCTGCTATCCCGGCTTCTGCTTTACGCCGTACTATATGGCGGGCGGCACAGACTGCCGCAAATTTGAGCCGATAACCGATAATTGCATCCGTCTTTGTCCGATAAGAGCTCAACCCGATCAGATGGATGCTATGCACGCGGCAAATGAGAGTATCAACACCGATGCGCTCGCTGAAGCGGTCAAATGCTATAAATATATAATTAAAAACCATAAATAATATAAATAAACAGTCCGCAGAAACCGGTAAGTTCTGCGGACTGTTTTTTGTTTGACGAATTACTTTTATTATCAAGAGGAGGTTATTGTTATTTTAATACGGAAATAACAGCCACCGCGGCTGCGACTGTTGCCGCTGTAGCGGCGTATTTCGGCAGGTCGCTTTCTCTCTCGTAAACGTGTCTGAGATTCTCGACCTTGACCGCGATTGCGCCCGCCCTGTTTGCGGCGAGGATGTCGCTCGAGAGCTTATCGCCAATCATCGCGATTTTTTCGACCGGCACGCCGAGACGTCGGGAGGCGTTTTCGATTCCTCTGGGGGATGGCTTGAGTGAGAGAGCGATGAAGCCGACATTGCACATCTGCTTTGAGAGAATGAACGCTCTGCTGTTGAGCGTATTTGAAACTATTATGACTTTAATACCCGAACGGAGCATATTTGCTGTCCACTCGCGAACGCCTTCTTCAAGTTTGAATGAGCCGAAGAAAACTGCGGTGTTGTCGAGGTCAACAGCTATCGCCTCGGCTCCCATATTCTTAATGTCATCGGGCGTGATATCAAGCAGATGCCTGAAATAGTAGTCGGGCATAGCTTTTGCTTTTCTGTCAAAAATCATTGCGTGAACCTTCCTTAATCTGTGAGCATTATTTCAGTTGAGTGCATTTCGCAGCCATCCTAACCGTGAAATACATTTTGCGTTCTACATATATTAGTGTAAAAATAAGGCTATTTTGTTGCATAAAAAGTAAACTTTTTGTAAATTTGCATAAATTATTATAATTATCATTGTGCATAATTCACACTGACTATTATAAAAATCATACCTTTTTAGTAAAAAAAGGCCTGCCCATATGGCAGGCCGTAAATCTATTCTGTATGGATGAAGCGGATTAACCGGCATTTCCGGCAATTGCCGAAAACAGCCTTGCAATCAGTTTTGCAAACATCATAAAGAAATTAAGCAGCATTTCTATAATGCTTCCCGCATTGGCCGGATCGGGCTCGGGCGGTTTTTCAGTTGCTGCTAGGTTGAGATACTTGGTAAGTACCATATCGACGTAGGTGCCGGGAGCATCCGGATTCGGGACAGAAACAGTTACTGTGCCGGTGATTGTAACCGAACCGGTTGCGACCGCTGTCAGAGTGCCGTCGGAAGCTACTGTCATTACCGCCTCGTCGGAAGAAGTCCAGGTTACATCACTGACTTTGCAACCGAGTGACACATAATAGTCTCTGTCAATAAACGCCGAAACCTGACCGGTTTCTCCGAGATAGACTGTGGTTTTAGAAGAGTGAACTCTGAAATCTTCAACCTTGGTGCCGTCTTTTATATAATAAAAACTGCGGTCTACGTAGCCACTGATACCGTCGCAGGTGCCTTTGCCGGTATACTGCCACATAATGTAATCGCCGTCCCATTTGGCGGTGTCTGAATAGGATGCGAGCCAGATGGGAGTGGAACCGAGCGCGGAGACATTGATTTTTGAAGTCAGCATATAGGGATTCGCATAGACGATGGCATCATATCCGGCTGCCTTTATTCTGTCGCAGAACGCGTTGCACATTGAGGCAATCTGATATGAAGTTAGATTTGCTTCATAGAATCTGCCTGTGTATGAGCCGCCGCTTGAAGCAAATTCGCAGTCATATGCGACAGGGAGCTTCAGGTCATAGCCCGAAATTATACCGAGAGTGTATTCCGCTTCTGCTATCGCCTCTTTATTATTGGTCGCCTGGGTATAGAAATAAACGCCCACATTGATTCCGGCTGCTATCGCGCCCCTGATATTCTCGGCGAATTTTGTATCGGTATTGAGCGTACCCTCATCGCCGTATCCTCTCCAGCCTGCGCGGATAATTGCGTATTTTATTCCGGATGCCGCTACCGCGGACCAGTTGATGTTGCCGTTATGTGACGAAACATCTATCATCTCCGCGATTGTGTAGCCGCCTGCAAGGAATTTATCGGCGTGCTGATAATCGGTATCCTCCTGGACAGAATTTGTTCCTTTTACCGTATTTTTTTCAAGCCTGCCGTCCAGAGGATCATCAAGTGCGGCAAATACGGCGGGAGTCAGCGCGGCGCCGAGCATAATCAGGCTGAGCGTTATGCACAGTATGGATTTGAAAATCTTTCTCATATTGTCCTCCGTTAATACAAATAGCATTTGTAAATATCTTATTTATTATACCATAATATTGCATATATTTGTTAATAAATCAATAATTTTTACCCTTCATAACCATAGCCGGATATGACTGTAAAGGCATAAAACTTGACAAAAATGTTTTTTTGTGGTATAGTACCCCTCGCTTGTATTATTTGATTGCTCACAAAAAATACAGAAGAGGTAAAGTTTTGACACAAAAATGTAAAAGAATTCTTTCGCTTGCACTGTGCGTGATGATGCTTGCAGGAGTGTTCGGAATAAACGCTTCCGCCACATCTGTCACGAGCGACGAAGCGGTTGCCTGGGTTAAATCGAATCTCGGACATCGTTTCGGCGGCGGCTACTGCGTTGATCTAATTGAGGCTTATTATGAGTTTCTCGGAGAATCTCCCAATGATATCTCAGGACGCAGCTATGCAAGCGTAAATCTGCCCGATGGATGGACCCGCACCCAAGGCGGCGTTCCGCAGAAGGGCGACATCCTGATTTACACAAACGGCTATAACGGCCATGTGGGAATCTATGAAAGCGATTATTCCACCTATCACCAGAATTGGTCCGGATGTATGTATACAGTTCAATACACCGGCCTTTATTCCTGGAGATGCTACTGGGGTTGCATTCACCCGAATTTCGGTGATGATCCTCAGACTGAAGAGACGGGAAATGAATCCGTTTCAACTTATCACGGCGCAGATGACAAGCCCGTTTCGGTATTTGCCGCGGCTGAACTTGCTCCGGATTCTCCGCTGACCGGTGCGGATTCCGGTGCTCCGGATGTTGCCGGCGCCTCCGACAAATTGTCATCAGTTATGGGATTTTTTGCGTTGCTCATAAAGGGCCTCGCGTTTATATCCTCACTCTTAGACAAAATCATAAAATAATACAAGAAGGACTGCGGGTTTCCGCAGTCCGCTTCATTTGTATTGAATAATACCTGCAAATATGATATAATTCCGATACAATAAATCAGGGAAAGAAGAGCCGAAAATGATTATCAGAATTGCGAGAGTGCAGGATGCGCCCGTTCTGCTTGAAATCTATAGATACTATGTTGAGAACACGGCAATCTCTTTTGAGATAACATCGCCGACCGAAGAAGAGTTTGCAGGCAGAATCGAGAAAATTCTCAAAAAATATCCATATCTTGTCTGCGAAGATGAAGGAAAAATCGTCGGTTATGCCTATTCCTCGGTTTTCAGAGACAGAGAGGCATATACCCATTGTGTTGAGAATACGATTTATCTCAACAAGGATTGTCTTCACCGCGGTTACGGCAGGGCACTTTATTCGGCACTTGAGAGAGCGCTTTCAATGCAGGGAATTTCAAATCTCTATGCCTGCATCGGTTATCCTGCGGAAGATAACGATGATTTCATAAATCTCAACTCACCTGATTTTCACGCTCATATGGGTTATTCGTTGGTCGGCAGGCATAATAAATGCGGGCGTAAATTCGGCAGATTTTATGATATTGTCTGGATGGAAAAGATTATAGAAACGGAAAATGTTGAAGGTATTAAGCCTTTTCCAGAAATTAAAAATGAATTTGAAAAGACATTATAACTTAAAAAATGCGCGGCAAAATAAACCTGCCGTGCATTTTTGCACTTTGAGATTACGGACAACACTTGAATTTTAACTATATATTTCTAAATTAGACTAAAGTATAATTATTAAAATTGCGGCAATACTGTAAGTGAGGTTCATTATGACACTGTCAAAGAAAATTCTGTGCGCTGCGATATCCCTGATTCTGATTCTGGGCGCGTGCATCTGCCTGCCCGTTTCCGCTGATGAATACGGCGGCAATGTGCCTGTAATCTTCATTCACGGTCAGGGTTCCCATCTCGGAATAAAGCAGGCGGACGGCTCATATCAGAGAATCAAGGGCGATGATATGTCGCTCGAGGGAACCGACCTTACCGGAGTGCTGAGCGAAAACTCCGATATGATTCTCAAAGCGATTGCCACTCAGGACTGGACCGATTTCTGTAAGATGGTTGAGGACTATATGGTCAGCCAGTTCGGCGAGCTTGCTCTGGGAACAGACGGTCTGCCCGTTGACGGCTCGGAGAGTGTAATCAACTATACAGAGGATTATGTCAGAAATAGGTATCTCTACGGCGAGAAAAACCTCAACTGTTTCTGGTTTGTATATGACTGGCGCCTTGATCCGACCGATAATATGGAGCGCCTTCATGATTACGCCGAAACGATACTCAAAGTGACCGGAAGCGAAAAATATGCGCTTGCCGGCAGATGCGAGGGTGCCTGCCTTCTGCTGACCTATTGGGAAACATATCATGATGAGAGAATCAGCGATATGATTTTTTATGCTTCTGCTGCTAAGGGCGCGATTCCGATAGGCGAAGCGTTCAGCGGAAATATGCATATTGACCCCGACGCTGTTGAGAGATGCGCTTATGAGACCGATATGGGCCTTAATATCGCTCTCGGTGAGGATATGATAATAACCGATGAGACGGTCAGGGATATACTGCGTATAACCAGCGACATATACGGCCTCGATTATGCATGCTGGGCGGTCAATAATGTCTATGAGCAGATCTGCGAAACCGTAACGCCCGCCGCCCTTAGAAAGACATTCGGCACCTTCCCCGGCTTCTGGGCAATGTGTGATGATGAATACTATGAAGAGGCGAAGCAGGTAATATTCGGCGGTGAGGAAGAAACTTATTCAAAAATGATAGAGAAGATTGACAACTATCATTACAACATCATGAATAAGGCTGAGGACATAATCAAGAACGCTCAGGAGAGCGGAGTCAAAGTTTCGGATATAGTCAAATACGGCTTCCAGAGTTATCCGCTTACAGAGCATTGCGATATTCAGTCGGATACGATAGTCAGGGTTGACCGTGCCGGATTCGGCACAACCTGTATGGAAATCGGCAGAACTCTCAGCGATTCTTATCTGAGAAATTCTTTTTCAGACGGAGATTACAGATATATTTCCCCGGACCTTGCGATAGACGCCTCCACAGGTCTTCTCAAGGACAGCACCTGGTTTATAAAGAATCTTAAACACAAAGATTTCCCCGAAAGCATCGACAGCCTCATTTTCCATATTGTGAATACGGAAAAGCCCGATGCGTCAAATGACAGAGAATATCCGCAGTATTTATTCTACAGCGACGAAGATGATAAACTTGAGCCGCTCGTTTCAACCGAGAAGCAGACGAAACTCGATGAATACAATGAAAATAACGCAAAGAGCTTTGCCCGTATAGTCAAACCCGTTTTCAAAGTATTATTCAAAGTCATTACATTTTTATCAAAAATCTTTATGCTTCCCGCAAGAAGCTGAGCAGAATAACAAAATGCCCGGAGGAAACCCTCCGGGCTTATAATATTTATTGGGATTACTGCTTTGCTCCCTGGTCAAATTTCTCAAGAACCTTAACGGAAACCGCGAAGCAGTCGGCAAGGCCGTCAACATTCATGTTGTCATAGGAGTCTTTTCTGGTATGGTAATAGCTTTCAAGCTTGTGGTTGAGGCCTGTGATACCGGTGGCTCTGAAGCCTGCCTGAGCGAATGCCGCTGAGTCAGTGGCGCCGCCGAGCGGGGGAACCATACCCTTGGAGCACTTGATGCCGAGCTCCTGAGCGCATTCCATAAAGAGGTCGGAGACATCTTTGTCTGCTTTTACGGTGCCGTTGAGGTCGCGGTAGTTTGTCATGAGATATTTGGGATCATAGATAGTGTCGTAGGAGTAAATGAAGGTCGGCACATCGTCGAATTCGCCCTTGTGAGCTTCGCACCAGGCCTTGGCGCCTCTGAGACCCGCTTCTTCGGAGCCGGTGAGAACAACGCCGATTTCGGTGTTTTCAAATTCGATTTCTTCATCCTGAAGAGCCTTGAGAACTGCGATACCCATATAGCAGCCGGAAAGGTTGTCGTTTGCGCCGTCAACAACTCTCTTATAGTTTACCATAAAATACAGACCGGCAAGGAAGGGAACGAAAAGAAGTCCCCAGAGAGCGGCTTTGAATAAGCCGGTGGTTCCGTCAAATCCTTTTACGGCAAAGAGGATTGAAAGCACAAGATAAAATACCGCGCCGACGCCGCAGATGATGGCGTGGCTTTCAAAGCCGACGCCGCCGAGAGCATAGTTTACGGGCCATTCCCATGCAGCGTCCGGATGACCGTTGAAGATAATTCTTCTCTTGACTTCGCCGGTGGGCTTCTTGAATGCGGTTACATTGTGGCCGGTCTTCTCTTTGAAGAGGAAGTCGACCGCTTTCTTATATACGCCGAACTGAAGAAGAACGATAACGAGGCCGAATACGATAAGAACGGCGCCGATAATCGGGAACGCGATGCTGCCTGTCGCCTTGCCGACAAACAGAGCGATGATTGCAAGCAGAACGCTGGTGATAGTGATATAAATCCAGCCGTAGAATGATCTCGGATTCTCTTTGAAGGATTCAACCTGAGCTTCGCAGCCGAGTTTTTTGAGAACGCCGGCCATGTATTCGCAAGCCTGCTCCTCACCCTTGCTGCCGGGCTCTCTCTTCTCAAATTTAGTGCAGATATGCCTGATTTCTTTAACCATATACTTGGCATACGCTTTTTTCTTGTCATAGATATTGGTGAAATCCATAAATATCTCCTTCCTGATAAATATACATTTATTATCTGCTTTTTTATATAATTAGTCAAGAAAAAAATACACTGCGATATAATATTTTATGTAATTGACAATTTTTACCTCTTATTATATAATAAAATTACCAAAACAAGGTTAAGAAGGAAGAAACCAATGACCGAACTTGAAGCGGCTGTGAGAGCTAAAGAACTCAGAGATATTCTCAATTATCACAGCAGAAAATATTATGTTGAAGACAGTCCCGAAATCGAGGATGACGAATATGACAGGCTTCAGCGGGAGCTTGTACTTATTGAAACGCAGTTTCCGGCGCTGATTACTCCCGATTCCCCGACTCAACGTGTCGGCGGAAGCGTCGAAGGTATGTTTGAGCCGGTGACTCATACCGTCCCGCTCGAGAGTCTGCAGGATGCGTTCAGCATCGATGAAATAAGAGCTTTCGATTCAAGAGTGCGCGAGATTTTTCCCGATGTCGAATACTCCGTTGAGCCCAAAATCGACGGCCTCTCGGTCGCGCTTGAATACGAAAACGGTGTATTTGTAAGGGGCTCAACCAGAGGCGACGGTAATGTCGGCGAGGATGTGACCGCGAATCTCAGGACGATAAATTCAATCCCTCTGCGCCTTAAAGAGGATATACCCTTTATCGAGGTCAGAGGCGAGGTATATATGCCCCGCACCGTTTTTGCAAAACTCGTTGAGAAGCAGGATGAAAACGGTGAGAAGCCCTTCAAGAATCCGCGAAATGCCGCTGCCGGCTCGCTCCGTCAGAAGAATCCCGCTGTCACCGCATCCAGAGGGCTCGATATATTTGTTTTCAATGTTCAGAGAAGCAGCGAGGAAGGGTTGACCGGCCACAAGCAGTCCATAGAATACCTGCGCTCTCTCGGATTCAAGACAATTCCTTTCTGTAATAAATTCAACAATATTGATGACGTTATAGCCGAACTTCACAGAATCGGCGAAATCCGCCCGTCTCTTTCCTATGATACTGACGGTGCGGTTATCAAGACAGATTCATTTGCATACAGAGCCGAAATCGGCAGCACCGCAAAATTTCCGAGATGGGCGGTTGCATTCAAATATCCGCCCGAAGAAAAGGAGACGACGGTCACCGATATTGAGGTTACCGTCGGCAGGACAGGCGTTCTGACTCCGACCGCCGTATTTGAGCCCGTTCTCGTTTCAGGTTCGACCGTCGCGAGAGCTACTCTTCATAATCAGGACTATATCGACGAGAAAGATATTCGCATCGGAGACCGGATTATCATCCGCAAGGCGGGCGAAATTATCCCGGAGGTAGTTAAAGTCGTATCTCACGCCGATGGAAGCGAACCCTTCAGACTGCCGGAAGTCTGCCCCTCCTGCGGCGCACCTGCCGTTCGCGAGCAGGATGAGGCGGCTGTCAGATGTGTAAACCCCGAATGTCCTGCCCAGCTGCTTCGTAATCTGATTCATTACTGCTCGCGCGACGCGATGGATATTGAGGGACTCGGCGATGCTGTGCTCGAGAAACTGACAGACTCCGGTCTGATTTCCAAAATCAGCGATATTTATAAGCTGACAAAAGAAGATTTTATGACTCTTGAGGGATTCAAGGACAAATCTAGTGAGAATCTCGTGAATGCGATTGAGAATTCAAAAGCAAACGATCTCTCTAAGCTCGTTTTCGCTTTGGGAATCCGCCATATCGGGCAGAAGGCAGGTAAAATCCTGGCGGATTATTTCGGCACACTCGATGCGATAATGTCCGCTTCGCTTGAAGAGCTTACCGCGATTGAGAATATCGGCGGTATTATGGCTCAGAGTGTTGTGAATTTCTTTTCTCTTGAGCAGACAAAGAGCGAAATCGAAGAACTCAGGGCTGCGGGAATCAATATGAACTCCCTGCGCGAGAAGGCGGATGACCGCTTTGCAGGTAAGACCTTCGTTCTGACAGGTACGCTTCCGACGTACTCGCGAAATGAGGCCAGCGAAATAATTGAAAAATTCGGCGGCAAGACCTCATCTTCCGTTTCCAAGAAAACCGATTATGTGCTCGCCGGCGAGGAGGCGGGCAGCAAGCTTACCAAGGCGCAGTCGCTCGGAATAAAAATCATCAACGAAGATGAATTCAACGAAATGATAAAATAGAATACTGTGTTTATACGGTGAGAGGGATGGGCAGTCGCGCGCGTTTGCGTGAGGAAAGTCCGAGCTTCACAGAGCAGGATAACGGCTAACGGCCGCCGAGGGTGACCTTAGGGAAAGTGCAACAGAGATATACCGCCTGTTTAACAGGTAAGGGTGGAAAGGCGAGGTAAGAGCTCACCGGCGCGCGGGGAACCGCGCGGCCCTGCAAACCCTATCCGAAGCAACACCGACCGGAGGAGGGAGTAATCCCGGCGCTTGCTCGGCGATACTCCGACGGGTGGCTTGAGCCCTGCAGCAATGCAGGGACCAGACAGATGATTGCCTTAAAAGACAGAACTCGGCTTACAGTCCCTCTCACTTCTTTTTTAATATGGATGATTTGATAACTCTTGAAGGCGTTATAGAAAACGTAACACATCAGAATACCGAAAACGGATTCACTGTCTTTGAATTTTCAAGCGGCGGTGAATACATTACTGCTACGGGAATCCTTTCAAGAGTGTTTATCGGAGAGAAATATACATTCTGCGGCAGATGGGAGACGCATTCCGTTTACGGAAAGCAGTTCAGGGTTGATTCGGCAGTAGGGAGTGTTCCCGAGACAGCGGAGGAGATGTTTTCATTCCTTGCATCGGGTATTATCAAGGGGGTTGGTGAGAAAACCGCCCATAAGATAATCGCAATGTTCGGTGACAGGAGCTTTGAAATCATAGAAAATGAGCCTTCGCGGCTTGCTAAAATCAACGGGATTTCTCCGGGAAAAGCTGTTCAGATTTCCCAGCAGTTTGCAAAGCTGAATGCCGAGAGAACCGAGATAATTTCCCTTGAAAAGCTCGGACTCAATACCAACGAAGCAATGAGAGTATTCAAAAAATTCGGCGGCAGATCTTCGGGAATCGTTGAAAGAAATCCGTACCAGCTCTGCAACAGCGATGTCGGCATAGATTTTGAGAGAGCCGATTCCATTGCTTCCGGATTTGCGGTGCGTCCTGCAGATGAATACAGATTCACCGAGGGAACAATTTATATTGTCCGTCAGAATATTTACCGCAACGGTCATACCTGCATTCCTCGAAAAAAGCTTGTCAGGACCTGCATGGATTATCTCGGCTGCAGCGAGGACGATGCCGAAATCAATATCGACAGGGCGGTAGAAAACAAACGCCTTGTTGCCGATAAGGTTTTTGCAAAGGAAATGATTTTTCTGCCTGAGATGTATGAGGCGGAGAGAGGCGCCGCGGAACAGCTGATTTTTATAAGCAGATATGCCGGTAAATCTTTTGATGATATCGATGAACAGATTCGTTCTTCCGAGGTGCTCGGAGGAGTGGTATATAATGATTTACAACGCAGAGCTGTCAGGACAGCGGTTGAGAAGGGAATACTGATTCTGACCGGCGGTCCGGGTACAGGCAAGACAACGACAATCAGAGGCATAATGCGTGTATTTGAGGCGCTCGG
>JAEEGF010760507.1_pt1 | contig 13918 bp, 9 predicted proteins | sample 9134171 | NCBI WGS metagenome assembly JAEEGF01 (sample SAMN16246542, study PRJNA631951) | gut metagenome | biome: gut microbiome; feature: rumen; material: AP-attached | host: Bos | place: Iran: Karaj | collected 2018-10
GTTTCTGCTGAAGATCTTTATCTTAATGAAAAGATTCCATTTGCATTTAACTATGTAGATAAGAACCTTGATGTAACACACGATAACGATGACCAGGGTGACCATGGTACACACGTATCTGGTATCTCAACAGCTAACTACTATGTTCCTGACGGAAGCGACGAAGGTGGCTACGGAAGACAGCAGGTTGGCGTTGTAGGTATTGCTCCTGATGCACAGCTTATTACCATGAAGGTATTTGGATCAAATGGTGGTGCATACAGTGATGACTACATGGCAGCTATCGAGGATGCTCTCCTTCTTAAGGCTGATGTAGTTAACCTTTCACTTGGTTCAAGTGCTGCTGGTTATTCTTCAGATTCTGAGGATTATATCAATGATATCTTCAAGAAGCTCGAGGGAACAAGCACAGTAGTATCCATCTCAGCTGGTAACTCAGGACGTTGGGCTGATGATTCATCATTTGGAGTTAACCTTAGCAAGGATGTTAACATGGATACAGTAGGATCACCTGGATCTTACACAAATGCTCTTACAGTTGCCAGTGCTGTTAACAACGGAATGGTTGGTAACTACTTCGCAACAGCTGATGGCAAGAAGATCTTCTATTCAGATGGTAGCGATACATACGCTCCTAAGTTCGAGACACTTGATGTAAACGGCAATGGAACTGAGTATCCATTCGTTCTTATTGCAGGTAAGGGTCTTCCTGAGGACTACGAGGGTATCGACGTTACAGATAAGATCGTATTTGTTCAGCGTGGTGAGATCACATTTGGTAACAAGCAGATGAACGCTGAGGCAGCTGGTGCTAAGGCTTGCGTAATTTACAACAATCAGCCAGGTACAATCAGCATGACTCTTCAGGGCAGCACAGCTGTTATCCCTTGCGTATCTATCACACTTGCTGATGCTGAGAGTATTGCAGCTTCTTCTGAGCAGATTGCTGAGAAAGCCTTTGCTGGAACACTTACAGTAACGGCTCAGATCGGTGTTAAGGTTGATACTGCTGATGGCTATACAATGAGTGACTTCTCATCATATGGTGTACCTGGAACTCTTGATCTTAAGCCAGAAATCACAGCACCAGGTGGAAACATCTATTCAACAAGAGACAATGGTACATATGGCCTTATGAGTGGAACATCTATGGCTGCTCCTTCTATTTCTGGTCAGAGTGCACTTGTAGAGCAGTATATCCGTGAGAATGGTCTTGCTGACAAGACTGGTCTTTCAGTTCGTACACTTGCTCAGTCTCTCTTAATGGCAACAGCTATTCCTCTTCACGAGGGCAACGATGCAAGCGCTCCTGAGTTCTCACCTAGATCACAGGGTGCAGGTCTTGCAAATGTATACAATGCAGTAACTTCTCCTTCATACGTTCTTGTTGGCGACAAGGCTGGCAACGACGGTAAGGTTAAGGCTGTTCTTGGAGATGATCCTGAGAAGACTGGTAACTATAGCTTCTCATTTGATCTTTATAACCTGACAGATGTTCCTCAGTACTATGTACTTGATTCTTCTGTATTGACAGAGGAGCTCTACAATTCATCTGGCGTAACATTCTTCATGGGCAGATCACATGTACTTAAGCCATCAGTATCATTTACTGCAAGTAATACATCTCTTGTATATGATATTAACGAAGATGGTACAGTAGATAAGGCAGACAGAACTCTTTTCCTTCAGGCTATCAATGGATCAGTAGATGTTCCAGTACTTGAGCAGAACCAGGAGTACTTCGATCTTAATAAGGATGGGGTTCTTAATACTAAGGATGTATATCTTTTTGAAAGAGATCTTTATGGAAGAGTGGATGTAGCTGACCTTGGTCTTGAGCTTGTTAAGGTTACAGACAGCACAAAGATCAATGTCCAGATTACACTTTCAGATTCTGACAGAGCATATCTTGCAGGATTTGAGAATGGTATGTACGTAGATGGTTTCGTTTATGTAAAGGGTAATGTAGATCTTTCAGTTCCTTTCCTTGCTTTCTATGGAAGCTGGATGGATTCATCAATGTTTGATAACTATGATTTCATGGAAGCAATGCACAACAAGAATTATGGCGGACAGACTTATGTAGGAATGTCTAAGACTAACTTCCTGTCAGTGTTCCCATATGGTGATTTCTCATCAGATAATGAGATGTACTACATTCCTAATCTCTTTACTGATGATGCTCAGTATATTCCAGACAGAAATGCAATTAGTTCAGTTAACGGAACAGCACTTGGAAGTATGTACTATACACTTATCAGAAATGCTAACAGAGTAATCATGACTATTACTGATAGAAATACTGGAGAGAAGTATTTTGAGAATACACAGTATGAGAACTATGCAGCATTCATTTACCAGGGTCAGTGGCAGAATACTATGGAGTATCAGGATCTGATGTGGGCTGGTACAGACAAAGATGGTAACCCTCTTGCAGACGATGTAGAAGTTGATGTTACTATCGAAGCAGTTCCTAGTTACTATGATGATGTAGAAGATGCTTCTACACTTACAGGTAAGGGACTTTACATTACAACACCTATTGCTATCGATAACACAGATCCAGACATTGTTGATGCTTATAAGTTAGAAGATGGCAGGTTTGAAATCGTTCTTCAGGATAACAGATATTCAGCAGCTGTTCTTGTACTTGACAGAAATGGAGACATCCTTAATAAATATTCTGTAAACCAGACAGAAAAGGGTGCTGAGGTTCCTGTAGCTATCGAAGCTCCACAGGATGTATTCTATGTAGAAGTATTCGACTATGCCCTTAACGGTTCAGTATACCGCTTCAACAACACAGGACATGCTGATACCAAGTATGTATCAGAGATATCTGTAGACCAGTCAGAAGTTACTGTAAGAGAGCGTGGCAGAGTTCAGGTAAATGCAACAGTTGGTCCTAACTGGCTTGAAGAAGGCTATGATGAGGTTGAGTGGTCATCTGAGGATACAAAGATTGCTACAGTAAACCAGAATGGTGTCATCACTGGTGTTAAGGAAGGTGAGACTGTTGTTAAGGTTACAACAGTTTATACTGATGAAGAAGGCAACCACCTTACAGCAGAAGTAAAGGTAACAGTTACAAAGCGTGGTGGCAGAAATGATGAAGAGGATCCAGAGGATTCTGCAACAGTTGAAAGTTCAGAGGATGCTTCAGCGGTTGAAGCCAGCACAGATGAGACAGTAGATGAGGCTGTTGAGGATTCAACAGAGGAAGTACTGTTTGATATCACAAATGAAGAAGAGAAAGAAGAAGCTGTAGAGGCTTCTTCAGAAACTAGTGTAGAGGATTCAGAGGCATCTGCAGAGGCAGCTTCAGAAGAGGCTACAGAAGGAGGAGAGAATGATGATTAAGACTATTAAAAGAGCATTCGTTCTCGGAATGACTTCACTTATTCTTTTTACTGGACTGCCTGCAACAGCTGTACATGCGGCTGACAGTGCACCAGTTCATACAGTAGCAACTGTTTCAGGTAAGGAAAGTGATCCTGTTGTTACATATGAAGTTAAGCTTGATAAGACAAGAGTAACTGATGGAAGATTGGCAGTTACATATGATCCAGCAGTACTTACACTTGTTAAGGCTAAGGGAAATGTCAATTTCGAAGAAAAGGATTTCAATAAGGATTATAAGGATGGCGATCGTGCTGGTGCGTCATACGCTTTTGTACATGATAATGGTAAATATGTAAAGGGTGATCTCATTACTCTTACATTCAAGGTAAATGTTGGTGTTGAGGCACAGGAAACTGCTCTCAGAGCAGAAATCTTCATGCTCAGCGATGGAGAAAAGGATGTTGTTTCTGATCTTTTCCTTGAGGATGTTGTTGAAGTTGGAAGACCTGAGCTTAAGGCTCCTCAGAACGTAACACTTTCACAGTCAGCTCTTGGCGTGGAAGTTGAATGGGATGAGGATCCAGCTGCTGACGGTTACACAGTTTACCGTTCAGAGATCAAGGATAGGGGATACAGAGTAGTTGGTTCAACTAAGAGCAACAGCCTTACAAACTATTGGGTTAATAAGAATAGAACTTATTACTACAAGGTTGTAGCTTACCAGCAGTATGAGAAGAATGATAAGGTATACTCAGAGGAATCTGAAATTGTATCTATCAAAGTTCAGAGCTTACTTGCAACTATACTTGGCAACTAATTTTTAGAAAAAGATGGGAGTCTGTTCTTTTAGAGCAGGCTCCTATTTCTTTTTATATATAAGGAAAAGAAATTAACAGTTATTTTACAAATGTAATGTTGACATCAGAGCTTCATAGTGATAATTTATGATACAGAAGATGTTAGCACTCAAATGAAGTGAGTGCTAACACTCCAAAAAATATACCATTCCAATGAATTTACCGGTGAATGCAGAGGAAGGGCTTATGGAATTAGACGAGAGAAAAAGAAAAATTCTTCATGCTATAGTTAAGAACTATTTGGAGACAGGCGAGCCAGTAGGCAGCCGTACAATTTCCAAGTATACAGATCTTAATCTTAGCTCAGCTACTATCAGAAATGAGATGGCAGACCTTGAGGAAATGGGGCTTATTCTTCAGCCTCACACATCAGCTGGTCGTATCCCTTCAGATCAGGGCTACAGAGTATATGTAGATGAGATGCTCAGGGATAAGGAGCAGGAAGTTGAGAACATGAAGGAGATGCTTCTTGATAAGGAAGAGAAGCTTGAGAATCTTCTCAAACAGGTAGCCAAGACACTGGCGATTGATACTAATTACGCCACAATGATCTCAGCGCCTCAGATCAGGAAGAACAAACTTAAATTCATACAGGTATCCAAGGTTGATGATGAGCACCTTCTTGCTACTATCGTAATAGAAGGCAATGTTATCAAGAACAAGATCATTCCAGTTGAGGAAGTTCTGGATGACGCGACAATGCTCAAACTCAACATTCTCATGAATACAAGGCTTGATGGTCTTGCAGTTGAGGATATTAACCTGGGACTGATTGCTGCAGTCAAGCAGGAAGCGGGAATACACAGTGAGATTATTGGTAATGTCATTGATGCAGCTGCTGAGTCTATAACAGCTGATGAAGATCTTCAGATCTACACAAGTGGCACAATGAATATCTTCAAGTATCCTGAGCTTACAGATTCTACCAAGGCAAGCGAACTGATCAGTACCTTTGAGGATACCAAGGATCTGTCCAGTATTGTAGAGGGAACTCTTTCAGCTGAGACAGAGGAGACAGGCATCCAGGTTTATATCGGTAATGAGACTCCGGTTCAGGCTATGAAGGATTGTAGCGTGGTAACAGCTACCTACGAGCTTGGAGATGGTATGAAGGGAACCGTTGGTATCATCGGTCCTAAGAGAATGGATTACGACAAGGTAATCTCCACACTTAAGAATATGAGACATGCGCTTGATGACTTGTACAAGAAGAACTAGCTTATGGAGCGCAAATTGATATAGAAAGTTTTTTAGGAGGCAGTTGATTTGAGTAACACAGAGAACAAGAAGCCAGTCAGCGAGCAGGACAAAGAGGTCCTTGAGAATATCATGGAAGAACTTGAGGCAGAAGCCAAAGAGAAGGCTGAGAACGAGGCTGTAGAGGCTGAGAAGGCCGAAGCAGAAGAGTCTAAGGCTGAGGAAGCTGATACAGAGGAAAATACAGAAAAAGCTTCTGATGAAAGCGCTGAAGGCAAGGAAGATAAGGAACACAAGAAAAAGAATCCTTTTGCCAAGAAGGATAAGAAAGATCCACTTAAGGAAAAAGTTGACGAACTCAATGACAAAGTTCTCCGTCAGATGGCTGAGTTCGATAACTTCAGGAAGAGAACAGAAAAAGAGAAGGCTCAGATGTTTGAACAGGGCCAGAGTAATGTCCTTGAGAAGCTCCTTCCTGTAATAGATAATTTTGAGAGAGGTCTTGCAGCAGTTCCAGAAGAAGAAAAAGATGGAGCTTTTGCAGATGGTATGAACAAGATATACAAGCAGCTTGTTAAACAGCTTGAGGATCTTGGAGTAACCCCTATTGAAGCTGTGGGTAAGGAGTTCGATCCTAATCTTCACAATGCAGTAATGCAGGTTGAGAGTCAGGAGTATGAATCAGGAGTAGTTGCACAGGAACTTCAAAAGGGATATATGTTCCACGACACCGTGCTCAGACATAGCATGGTAGGTGTTACCGCATAAATAATACTGGAGAGATCCAGCGACATGAATAATTGATAAGTTAAACGGAGGAAAAAAATATGAGTAAGATTATCGGTATCGATCTTGGTACAACAAATAGCTGCGTAGCAGTTATGGAAGGCGGACAGCCAACAGTTATCGCTAACGCAGAAGGCGCTAGAACAACACCTTCTATCGTAGCTTTCACAAAGAATGGTGAGAGAATCGTTGGTGAGCCAGCTAAGCGTCAGGCAGTTACAAATGCTGACAACACAATCGCATCAATTAAGAGAGACATGGGTACAGACAACGGCCGTACAATTAATGGTAAGAAATATTCTCCTCAGCAGATTTCAGCTATGATTCTTCAGAAGCTGAAGGCTGATGCAGAACAGTATCTCGGCGAAAAAGTTACAGAGGCAGTTATCACAGTTCCTGCTTACTTCAACGACGCTCAGCGTCAGGCTACTAAGGACGCTGGTAAGATCGCAGGTCTTGATGTAAAGAGAATTATCAACGAGCCTACAGCAGCAGCTCTTGCTTATGGTCTTGATAACGAGAAAGAGCAGAAGATCATGGTTTATGACCTTGGTGGTGGTACATTCGACGTATCTATCATTGATATCGGCGATGGCGTTATCGAAGTTCTTTCAACAAACGGTGATACACACCTTGGTGGTGATGACTTTGACCAGGCAATCATCAACTGGATGGTTCAGGATTTCAAGAATAAAGAGGGCGTAGATCTTTCAGGCGATAAGATGGCTATGCAGAGACTTAAGGAAGCTGCAGAGAAGGCTAAGAAGGAACTTTCTTCTTCTACAACAACAAACATCAACCTTCCTTTCATTTCAGCAGGCGCTGATGGCCCTAAGCACTTCGATGTAGACCTTACAAGAGCTAAGTTCGAAGAGCTTATCCATGATCTTGTTGAGAGAACAGCTATTCCTGTTCAGAACGCTATGAAGGATGCAGGTCTTACAAACTCAGATATCGGCAAGGTTCTCCTTGTTGGTGGTTCAACACGTGTTCCTTGCGTAGTTGAGAAGGTTAGACAGCTTACAGGCCAGGAGCCTTCCAAGAACCTTAACCCTGATGAGTGCGTAGCTATCGGTGCTTCTATCCAGGGTGGTAAGCTCGCAGGAGATGCAGGCGCAGGTGATATCCTTCTTCTTGATGTAACACCTCTTTCACTTTCTATCGAGACAATGGGTGGTGTTGCTACAAGACTTATCGAGCGTAACACAACAATTCCTACCAAGAAGAGCCAGGTATTCTCAACAGCTGCTGATAACCAGACAGCCGTAGATATCAACGTACTTCAGGGTGAGAGACAGTTCGCTAAGGATAACAAGTCACTTGGACAGTTCAGACTTGATGGAATCCCTCCGGCAATGAGAGGTGTTCCTCAGATCGAGGTTACATTCGATATCGATGCTAACGGTATCGTTAACGTATCAGCTAAGGACCTTGGAACAGGCAAGGAGCAGCACATCACAATCACAGCCGGTTCTAACATGTCTGACGAGGATATCGATAAGGCAGTTAAAGAGGCTCAGGAGTACGAGGCTCAGGACAAGAAGCGTAAGGAAGGCATCGATGCAAGAAACGACGCTGACTCCTTCGTATTCCAGACAGAGAAGGCTCTTCAGGAAGTTGGCGACAAGATCGACGCTTCTCAGAAGCAGGTAGTTGAGGATGACATCAAGGCTCTCAAGGAAACACTTGAGCAGACCAAGGATAAAGAGCTTTCAGACTCAGAGATCGATTCTCTTAAGAGCCAGAAGGAGAAGCTCATGAACGATGCTCAGGCACTCTTTGCTAAGATGTATGAGAACGTTCAGGGAGCAGCAGGTGCTGCAGGTGCAGGCCCTGATATGGGTGCCGGCGCAGGCCCTGATATGAACGCAGGAAGCACATCTTCAAACGATGATAATGTAGTTGACGGAGATTACAGAGAGGTCTGAGTTAAATGGCGGAACAGAAACGCGACTATTATGAGGTCCTGGGCGTTGGTAAGAATGCCACTGAGGACGAAATAAAGAAAGCATACAGAGTGCTTGCCAAGAAGTATCACCCGGATATGAATCCGGGTGATGCGACTGCAGCCGACAAGTTCAAGGAAGCATCCGAAGCTTATGCGGTACTTTCTGACCCTGAGAAAAAGCGTCAGTATGACCAGTTCGGACATGCGGCCTTTGAGGGCGGCGGTAATCCCTTCAGCGGTGGATTCGACTTTAACGGTGCAGACTTTGGCGACATCTTTGGTGATATATTCGGTGACTTCTTCGGAGGCGGACGTGCAAGAGGCGGAGCAAGAAGTGGCCCTTCAAAGGGTGCCAATCTTCGTGCCAGCGTGCGCATAACCTTCCTTGAGGCTGTGTTTGGCTGTGAGAAAGAGCTTGAACTCACCATCAAGGATCCATGCCCAACATGTCATGGAACCGGAGCTAAGCCCGGAACATCACCACAGACATGTACCAAGTGCGGCGGTAAGGGACAGATTGTATATACACAGCAGTCCTTCTTTGGCACTGTAAGAAACGTTCAGACATGTCCTGAATGTGGCGGTACAGGTAAGGTCATCAAAGAGAAGTGTGCCGACTGTCACGGAACCGGATACATTGCAAGTCGCAAGAAGATCAAGGTTACAATTCCTGCCGGTATTGATAACGGCCAGAGTGTAAGAATAAGAGAAAAGGGTGAGCCCGGAGTCAACGGCGGACCAAGAGGAGACCTTCTTGTTGAGGTTGTTGTATCTGAGCATCCTATTTTCCAGAGAGACGGTTACAACGTTTATTCAATGGTTCCTGTATCCTTTGCTATTGCAGCACTGGGCGGAACAGTTCTTATAGATACTGTCGACGGTAAGGTGGCTTATGATGTTAAGGCCGGAACCCAGACAGACACAAGAGTAAGACTTCGCGGAAAGGGTATCCCATCCCTTAGAGACAAGGAGCAGAGAGGTGACCACTATGTAACACTTGTGGTACAGGTTCCTGAGAAGCTCTCCAAGGAAGCTAAGGACCTTCTTAAGAAGTTCGATGAAAAGACAGGCGATTCTCTTACAGCAGCTGAGAGACTCATGGGTAATGAAGATAGTAACTCCGGAGGCTCAGGCGGCAAAAAGAAAAAGAAATTTTGGGAATGATCGCGTGAATTGTAGATAAGCAGCTGCATCGGAATATGCGGCATGCAAACATGTTTGCTAATGCCGACATATTTCGATGCAGATATTTGTCGAAAGACGTGTGCTTCGAAAATGCTTGCATTTTCGAAGATGCTTATCTACAATTCTTTTTGTTATATAAGGAGATTTTATTATGAAATGGATGCGTTTCCGTGTTAGAACAAATGAAGAGTCAGAAGATATTATTGTAAGTTACCTTGAGGACATCGGTCTTGAGGGAGCACAGATTGAAGACAATGCGCCTTTATCTGCAGCAGACAAGGAGCAGATGTTCATCGATGCACCTGAGCTTGAGCCGGATGAGACAGAAAACGGTATCGAGAGCGGAGTTGCTTATCTTAGCTTTTTTGTAGAGATAGATGATGACAATATGCTCACTGTTGAACTTCCAAATGACGAGGGAGAGATAGAGAAAGTTAAAAAGACTCCTGAAGAGATGCAGGCGGCCATCAGAGAGAAGCTTGATGAACTTAAGTCTTTTTCTGATATAGGCGACGGCACAATATCCGTTGATGTCACCGAGGATATAGACTGGATCAATAACTGGAAACAGTACTTTCATAAATTCTATATTGATGATATACTTGTTATTCCATCCTGGGAGAAAGAGAGCGCAGAGGACGAAGGCAAGGCTAACATGGTCCTTCACATCGATCCCGGAACAGCCTTCGGTACAGGCATGCATGAGACAACACAGCTCTGCATCAGGATGCTCAAGAAATATGTGACAGCGGACACAGAGCTTTTGGATGTAGGAACAGGAAGCGGAGTTCTTTCAATCCTTGCCCTTATGTTCGGAGCTAAGCACGCTGTGGGGACAGACCTTGATAAATGCGCAGTTCCTGCGGTAAAAGAGAATATGGAGAACAATGGTATTTCTGCCGATAAGTTTGATATGATGATCGGCAATATCATTGACGATAAAGAAGTCCAGGACAAGGTTGGATACGATAAGTATGACATCGTTGTCGCAAACATCCTGGCAAACGTACTGGTTCCTTTGACACCGGTCATCCTTAACCAGCTTAAGAGCGGCGGAATCTACATCACTTCAGGTATCATCAACACCAAGGAAGAGGAAGTAAAGAAGGCGCATCTTGATGCAGGTCTTGAGATCCTCGAGATCCATCATCAGGGAGACTGGGTTTCAATCACATCGAGGAAAAACTGATGTTTCATTTCTTTGTAGACAGCTGTCAGGTGAGCTCTGACCTCAAGAAGGTCGAGATAACAGGCAGCGATTACAACCACATAGTAAACGTCCTTCGCATGAAGGTGGGAGAGCAGTTCTCAGTAAGCATCAGAGAAGAGGATGAAGGGCGAGAGCTCTTTTACGAGATAGAAGAGATCAGGGACTCGTCCGTCATCGGCAATCTGTGCTTTATCGAAGAGCTTGGGAACGAGCTGCCCTCTAAGATATATCTTTTCCAGGGACTTCCCAAGGTTGATAAGATGGAGCTCATCATCCAGAAGGCGGTTGAACTTGGAGCCTTTAAGATCGTACCCATGAAGACCAAGAGGTGCGTAGTTAAGATCGACGAGAAGAAAGCCCCTGCCAAGATAAAGAGATGGCAGGCAATTTCCGAGGCTGCTGCCAAGCAGAGTAAGCGTGGCATCATACCGGAAGTTTTAATGCCCATGACCATGAAGCAGGCCATAGAGTACTGCGGGAGCGAAGGCATTGAAGTGCGCCTTATTCCCTACGAGAATGCAAAAGACATATCGGTGACCAGACAGATTATTGAAGATATTAAACCCGGCCAGAACATAGCTCTTTTCATCGGCCCCGAAGGGGGATTTTCCGAGGAAGAGATAGCGCTGTGCTCAGAGAATAACATAAAGCCCATCACACTGGGCAAGAGGATCCTGCGTACAGAGACAGCCGGATTTACTGCAATAGCATGGCTGATGTATCACCTTGAAAGCTGAGAAATAAAATGAGAGCATATTTAGATAATTCAGCCACCACAAGAGCTTACGACGAAGTAGCACAGCTGGTGGCCAGGATAATGACAGAAGAATACGGAAATGCATCCAGTGTCCATCACATGGGCACGGTTTCAGGTAACAGACTCTTTAGTGCAAGAGAGACCATAGCGGATACTTTGAAGGTTGACCCTGCGGAGATCGTATTTACCTCCGGAGGAACAGAGTCCGACAACACAGCAATAATCGGAGCTGCCAGGGCCAATGCCTGGAGAGGCAAGCACATAATAACAACTTCAATTGAGCATCCGGCTGTATTGGAGAGCTGCCAGGAGCTTGTTAAGGAAGGGTTCGAGGTAACCTATCTTCCTGTTGATGAGACCGGAGTTGTAAGGCTCGATGACCTTAAGAATGCCATAAGAGAAGATACCATTCTGGTGTCCATGATGTTTGTAAACAATGAGATCGGCGCAGTTGAGCCAATCGCTGAAGCCGGCAAGCTCATTAAATCTATAAATGAACAGATAGTATTTCACGTAGATGCTGTGCAGGCCTACGGTAAGTTCAGGATAAGACCAAAGTCCATGAACATCGATCTTTTGGCTGTCAGCGCGCACAAGATCCACGGACCAAAGGGCGTTGGCTTTTTGTACATCAAAAAGGGTACAAAGATTGTTCCCATCTGCTACGGCGGAGGCCAGCAAAAGGGCATGAGATCCGGAACCGAGAACGTCCCCGGAATCGCAGGAATGGCCCTGGCTGCGCAGATGTGCTACGATGATTTTGATAAAAAGATAAGCGCTCTTTACGAGCTCAAGAAATACCTGATGGAGAGCCTTACTGAGAGGATTTCCGACATAAGGCTTAACGGCCCTGAGTGCGAGAAGGGAGCTCCGCATATTGTGAGTGTCTCAATCAAGGGACTGGCAGCGGAGACCATCCTTAACATGCTAAGCAGCAAGGAGATTTACGTTTCAGCCGGAAGTGCATGTACTTCCAACAATCCGCATGTGTCGGACACACTAAAGGCTATCGGGCTTGATAAGAGTCTTTTGGAATCAACCATTCGTATCAGTATGTCCACGCAGACAACCAAAGAGGAGATCGACTACCTTTTAGACGTTCTCTCTTCACAGATAGAAACCATGAGAAAGTTTTATAGGCATTAAGGAGTAGAATATGCAGTACCATGCTTTTGTTATCAAATACGCAGAGATAGGAGTTAAGGGCAAGAACAGATACATTTTCGAGGATGCTCTTGTTAAGCAGATAAAAAGAGTTCTTGCAAAGTGCGACGGAGAGTTCAAGATCTCCAAGGTAGCAGGAAGAGTATATGTTGAGGCCACAGGCTTTGATTTTGACGAGACAGTTTCTGCACTTCAGAGAGTCTTTGGAATAACCGGAATCTGCCCTGCTGTGACAATAGAAAGAGACGGAGAGAACAACCTTCCGGATGTAGACGGAGTTTGCAAGGCAGTTGTTGACTTCGTTGACGGAGTATACCCGGACAAGAACCGTACCTTCAAGGTTAAGTGCAGAAGAGTTGATAAGAGCTATCCTATGGATTCAATGGAGATGGCAGCTGAGATCGGCGGCAGGATCCTTGACGCTTACCCTGAGATGAAGGTTGACGTGCATGACCCTCAGATCCTTATAAATGTTGAGATCCGTGAGAAGCTCAACATATTCTCTGAGATCATCCCCGGACCCGGAGGAATGCCCATCGGTACAGCAGGAAAGGCAATGCTTCTTCTTTCAGGCGGAATTGATTCACCTGTTGCAGGTTACATGATCGCCAAGAGAGGCGTTGATCTGGAGGCTGTTTACTTCAATGCACCTCCATACACAAGTGAGAAGGCCAAGCAGAAGGTTGTAGACCTGGCAGGTGTCATTGCCAAGTACACAGGCAACATCAAGCTTCACGTAATCAACTTTACCGATATTCAGATGTACATTTATGAGAAGTGCCCACACGACGAGCTTACCATCATCATGAGAAGATACATGATGAAGATCGCAGATATCCTGGCAGCAAGATTCGGATGCATGGGACTTGTAACCGGTGAGAGCATTGGACAGGTAGCTTCCCAGACTATGCAGAGCCTTATGTGTACAGGTGAGGTGGTAAAAGACATGCCGGTTTACAGACCACTTATCGCCTTTGATAAGCAGGACATCGTAGATATCTCTGTTAAGATTGATGCCTATGAGACATCTATCCTTCCTTACGAGGACTGCTGTACTATCTTTGTTGCAAAACACCCTGTAACAAAGCCAAGGCTTGATATTATTGAAAGACACGAGGAGGACCTCTCAGAGAAGATCGATGAGCTGGTTCAGATTGCGCTTGATACAGACGAAGTAATTGAGATAAAGAAATAAAGCGGTATTTATGCAAAAAAAAGACCATCCCAAATTGGGATGGTCTGTAATAATCTTCTTAAGAAGATCTAATCAAAAATTGATTAGACCATGTAGGGCTTGAGAACCTCAAGGATCTCTTCAGCGCCGTCTTCTGCATGGATATTAAGGTCGATCGGCTTTGAAAGATCGAGTGAGAAAATACCCATAATAGACTTAGCATCGATAACGTATCTTCCTGATACAAGGTCGAAATCATAATCGAACTTCGTAATATCGTTTACGAAAGATTTAACCT
>JAEEGF011282626.1_pt1 | contig 13918 bp, 13 predicted proteins | sample 9134171 | NCBI WGS metagenome assembly JAEEGF01 (sample SAMN16246542, study PRJNA631951) | gut metagenome | biome: gut microbiome; feature: rumen; material: AP-attached | host: Bos | place: Iran: Karaj | collected 2018-10
CGGCAATAAGCGGGGGCAAAGGCTTCGCCGTTGCAGAAGGTGCAGCCTGTGGCGCCGAGGGTGCCGTCGCGGTTGGGGCAGGAGAAGCCGCCATCGATGGCAATCTTCTGCACCGTAGTGCCGAACAGGCGGCGGCAATAGTCAGCGTAGGTGAGGTAAGGCATCGATTTATGATTGGAGATTGTCCAGGTTGTTGCGGATGTATTGTGCCAGCAGGGGTACAAGGGGTTCGGAATAGAAGGCCTCATGCGTGGCGTTGTCCTGCTTATCGAAGAGGTTCAGGTCAAGCAGCTTCTGGTAGCCGTCGTCGGTCTCGCTCTGCACACATTGGTCTATCTCGTCCCGGTGCCGTAGATACACCTCGCGGGCTTCCTGCACGATGGCCGCATGGCTTGTTGCCCCGATGGCGACAAGACTGTTGTAGAGCAGGGTGCCGTCGTCTGGGGTGTCGTGCTCGTTGGCCTCGTAGTAATAGAACCACTCGAAATAGCGCGGAGCCTCGAGATGGTTCAACACAGAGGCGTAATAGACCACTTGCGTGTATTCATTGGTGATGTCATTGGGTTCTCCCACATCGAACCATTCGACGAGGTCGAACTCGCTGAAGTCTGCCGCCGCTTCGGCGGTGAGGCGTGGATGAGGCGCCTTTTCTAAGGATTGTTTGAAGAGCTCAACGGCATCCGACTCGCGTTTGGCCAGCAAGGCGAAGAGGGTCAAGGCGGCAATGGGTATCCAGACCACCGTGATGATGTCAACGTAGAGCAGCTGCAGCAGGGCCACGATGGCTGTGCCGCCCAGCACAAAAGCGGAAAGCAGGGCGACGGTGACCCACGGACCCCACGTGCGTGTCCACACGTAGGTGTAGGGATTGTGGCCTCTCCTGCCGCAGCGGGGACACTTGTATGGGATTATCTCGCCCTTTTGGTTTCGCAGGTCTTCGGCGGTGGCATAGCGGCCTTTCAGGTAGATGCGCTTCCCACAGTTGCAAAGAGTGTATAGTCGCATGGTGCGGTCGGTTAAAGCAAATCCCTGCGGGGGAGCGTCCTCCACAGGGATTTGACGGGTGAGGACAATAGGTTACTTCACGATGAGCTTCTGCATCTTGCCGCCTGCGATGCCGTAGGCATACAGACCGGCGGGCAGGTCGCTGATGTTTACGGTGCCGTTGCCCTCAACAGGCATGCTGCGCACGGTGCGTCCCTGCATGTCCACGATGGCGAGGGTGGCGGGCTGCTCAACCGCGTAGCGGATGGCGAAAGCACCCTGTGCGGGATTGGGGTAGGCCACAGTGCGGAGCTCTTCGGCCACGTTGTCGATGCCGACGGTGTTGATCTCCAAGCGGATAGTTACCGTGCTGGTGACAGTGCCGTTTGTCACATTGACAGAGTAAACACCATAAGGCTGTGCAACGGAAGCATCGACGTCAAGGTCGAGCGCGAAAGTGTTGTCAACGGCTCCAGCTTCCAGGTTAAACGGGTCGCTGTTGAGGCGGGGGAGGCATGCGCCGCCGACGCAGAGAGCCCAGACGTTGATGCCGTTTTCTTCAACGGGGGTTACGGTGGCCACCAGATTCATCAGGGCGGTGTTGCCGGTGTTCTTCAGCTGGACGTCGGAGCAGGCAACGGATCCCGGTGCCAACTTCACGGTGAAGGAAGCGCCGTCGTTGTAGGTCTGGCCGTTGTAGATGAAACCAATCTGGCCTTGCACATTGGCCAGGAACAGGCTGCTGAGCAGCAGGGTCAAGGATAAAAACTTTTTCATGTTTTACTATTTTAATCTGTTTATATTTCTTGTTGGATTAGTTGAAGAGTTGAGGATTCGTCCCGTGCCGTCGGTATCGGCGGGTGTGGAGCGGGAGGCGGTATGCTTATGCCAAAGCGAGCAGTTCGTCCACCACCTTTTTCACCCCGGTGCCGGCCTTCTCCTGGAAGATGGTGATGGGACGCGAGATGGGCACGGCCTTGGGGTCAACCAGATAGCAGGGGCTGGTGCGCGGCACATAATGGATGAGTCCGGCGGCGGGATAGACATTCATCGAGGTGCCTACCACCACGAAGTAGTCAGCCTTTTCGCACAGCTCGGCGGCGGGTTCGATGTTGGGCACCGCTTCGCCGAACCATACGATGTGGGGGCGCAGCTGGGCTCCGTCGGGGGCTTTGTCGCCCAGGTGTATGTCGCGGTCGCCGATGTCGATAATCAGGTTGTCGTCGCGGTCGCTGCGGGCTTGGGTGAGGAGGCCATGCAAATGAAGGACATTGGTGCTGCCTGCCTGTTCGTGCAGGTTGTCGATGTTCTGGGTGATGATGTGCACGTCGTATTTCTCTTCCAGGCGAACCAGCTGGCGGTGTCCGTCGTTGGGCTTGACGGCGAAGAGCTGGCGGCGGCGCTCGTTGTAGAAGTTCAGCACCAGTTCGGGATTGCGCAGGTAGGCGTCGTAGGTGGCCACGTCTTCCACGCGGTATTGCTCCCAGAGACCGTCGCTGTCGCGGAAGGTGCTGATGCCGCTCTCGGCGCTGATGCCGGCTCCAGTGAGGACTACTACTTTCTTCTTGTTCATGGTGTTTTGGTTTTGTGTGTTTTTAGGAGGACCTAAGGTTTTTTAGGTTTATTTCTCTATTATGGTAAAAACTGTGCGGCGGTTCTGGCGGCGTCCTTCGGGGGTGCTGTTGTCGGCCACGGGTTGCGACGGGCCATAGCCTTTGTAGCTGAGGCGTTCCGCTGCCACCCCGTGCTGCACCAGATAGTCATAGACCGCCTTGGCGCGCTGCTCGGAGAGTTTCTGGTTCATGGCCTCGCTGCCCACGTTGTCGGTGTGGCCGCCCAGCTCGATGCGCATGGTGGGGTGCTGCTGCATCATTTCCACCACTTTGTCAAGTTCTACGATGGAGATGTCCAGCAGGGTGTATTTTCCTGTCTGGAAGAAGACATTCTTCAGCGTGATGCTTTCGCCCACCTTCAGTTCCGGTGCCACCTCGGTAATCTCTTCCTTATAGACGACGGGCTCGGGACGCACCGTTTCGGGCAGGGCAAAGGAGTAGAGGTCGAGCTGCCCCTGACCGCCGAACTTGTCGCTCGAGAAGATGGCCGTGGTGCCGTCGGGGCTGACGATAAGCGAGCTCTCGTCGCCGCGGGTGTTGATGGGATAGCCCAGGTTTTGCGGCTCGCTCCAGGTGGTGTCGCTTGTGCGGCGGCACATAAAGAGGTCCATGCCTCCCATGCCTACAAGTCCGTTGCTGGAAAAGTAGAGCGTCTGGTTGTCGAAAGAGATAAAGGGGCTTTTCTCGTCGCCCGGGGTGTTGATGCCGGGACCCATGTTGACGGGTTGGCTCCAGCGGCCTTCCACCAGCGTGCTGCGCCAGATGTCCATGCCGCCGTAGCCGTCCTTGCGGTCGCTGACGAAGTAGAGGGTCTGCCCGTCGATAGAGAGGCAGGGCTGCGACTCCCAGCCGCCGGTGTTGACGGCGGGGCCGAGATTCTGCGGTTGGCTCCAGCCGTTGCCCTTGCGGTAGGAAATGTACAGGTCGCAGCGTCCGGCACCGTCTTTGCGCCCGCAGGCGGTGAAGTAGAGTATGCGGCCGTCCTGCGAGATGCAGCCGGCGCCCTCATTGTCGTCGCTGTTGAGGGGTTCGGCCATGCGTATGGCTTTGCTCCATTTGCCCTCGGGGGTGAGACGGCTGTAGAAGAAGTCCTCGGCCATCGAGGGGCGGTTGTAGCGGGTGAAGAGGAGCATCTTGCCGTTGGCGGTGAGCGTGGGCAGGTACTCGTCGTCGGGACTGTTCACGGCAGGCCCCATATTCTCAGGAGTGAAGGGAACGGGGTTGGCCAAAGCCGTGCGGCGGAAGGCGATGCACTTCAGGTCGTGCTCGGCACCGGCACCCCAGCGTTTGTGCTTGCCCTTGTCTGTGCGCAGGAAAGTCTGCAGGTGGGCCTCTGCCTGGTCGAGGCTGTCGTGGTCGAGATACCAGGCCGCCATAGTCAAGTGCACCTCGGCAAAGGTGGGTGCGGCCTTCAGCGCTTTCTCAAAGTGCTCGAAAGCTTTCTTGGCGTTGTCGGAAAGCAGCATCTGGCCTTTCTCGAACTCGGCGACGGCCTTCTTGTTGTCAACAGTGTACTGGGCCAGCACCACAGGTGCCAGCATCGACAGCACAGCGAGGAGTATGATACGTTTTATATTCATGACATGAATATAACGAAAAACATGTCGGTTTATTGTGTTGTATGTAAAGATTCAACAGGCAGCGATAACCACTAATGCAAAGGGTTTCCTGCTGTGCAAGCGGAAACCCTTTGACGGATGGAGAATGATGTTATTTTACCAGATTGAAGGTGTCGCTGGCAATGACGAACTCCTCGTCGGTGGTCACCACTACGACGGCCATCTTCGAGTCGGGGGTGCTGAGGATGATGTCCTCGCCCATGACGTTGTCGTTCTTGGAGAGGTCAACCTTGATGCCGAGGCACTCCATGTTCTCCAGGATAGGACGGCGCATGAACCAGGCGTTCTCGCCGATGCCGCCGGTGAAGAGCAGCAGGTCGCAGCCGCCCATCTCGGCCATGTAGCCGCCGATGTAGCGTTTCACGCGCTGGGCAAACATGTCGAAGGCGTAAGTGCAGCGCTCGTCGCCTGCATCGCGTCCGGCGCGGATGTCGCGCATGTCCTGCTTGCCGCCGCTGATGCCCACGAGGCCGCTCTGCTTGTTGAGAATCTTGGTGATGTCCTTCCAATCCTTGCCGTTCTCGGTAATCTCTTTCTTGATGATGAACTCGATGACGCCGGGGTCAACATCGCCGGGACGGGAACCCATGATGAGGCCCTCCAGCGGGGTCATGCCCATAGTGGTGTCGAAGCTTTTGCCCTGCTTGATGGCGCAGATAGAGGCACCGCTGCCAAGGTGGCAGCTGATGATGTTGAGTTCTTTCCAGTCGCGGCCAATCATCTTGGCAGCCTTCTCGGCCACAAACTTGTGGCTGGTGCCGTGGAAACCGTAGCGGCGCACGCCGTATTTCTCATAATACTCGTAGGGGAGGCCGTAGAGATAGCTCTTGGGGGGCAGGGTGCTGTGGAAAGCGGTGTCGAACACAGCCACCTGGGGCACGCCGGGCAGCACCTCGCGCATGGCATAGATGCCAGCCAGGTTGCCGGGGGTGTGGAGGGGTGCTAAATGGGTGAGGGACTTGATAGTATCAATCACCTCGTCGGTGACGATGACGCTGCGGTCAAAGGCCTCGCCGCCGTGGGCGATGCGGTTGCCTACAGCTCCGATCTCGTCATAGCTCTTGATGACACCCATCTTGGGGTCAATCAAAGCCTTCAGCACAATCTTGATGCCCGCCGTGTGGTCGGGGATGGGAAGTTGCTCGTAGTGCTTTTCACCATGATACTTGTGGGTGAATTCACCCATTTCCAGACCGATGCGCTCCAACAGGCCCTTGGCCATCACCTCGGCGTTGTTGGCCATGTCCACCAACTGATACTTGATGGAGGAACTGCCACAATTGAGAACCAATATTTTCATAGATGTTATTTAATTGTTTGATTGTTATTATTTTCCACAAATAAGTTGCTTTATTTCGAATTTTCAAAGATACAAAGAAATCTCCAATACGCAATGTTAAATCTTGAACTTCTTCTGCAATACATTGTCATCTATTCAGTTGCATATCGCAGTTACAGCGGGGCTACATGGGTGTGCAGGACGTTTTATGAATTTTTAACCCTGCGAATTGTAAGAAAACACCCGTTTGTGCGTTTATAGGAACAAAAGATTCACGCCGCCTCCCCGGTGAAAGGTCCTGCCGGGAAGTACGGATTTACAAACAAACGGACCCGCATTAATATCATAAACAATGAAGAAATTTGCATTTTGTGCTGCAGCTCTGGCTATTCTGTGCCTGATGTCTGCCTGCTCGGAAAAAGAGGGTGTCTATAGCCCGAAAAAGAAAATCGCCAAAGTCTATCAGGCTTCCACCAACATCTACGGATTTCATGAAGAAGTGTCCGGTGAATGGATCTACGACACCAACTCGTCGCCCAAGACCCTCGCTGAGGATTGGACATGGGACGGCAACAAGCTTTCGAAAATCACTTTCTATGAGACAGGTAGTGTGGTTTCGAAAGGTGAGGTGTCGGACATGTTCACCTTTACCTACGATGGCAAGCAGGTTACTCGCATCGAAGGCTACGATCAGTACATGACGATATCCTACGACGGTAGCAAACTGAAACAGGTGCAGATTTTTGATAAAGAAGACAACGATCTTGATGGCACCTTGGAATTTGTCCACGACGGAAAGAAAATCACCAAAATCAATGTTACTATCAATGATGAAGACTTGGTAAAGAGCCCTTCGGCAATGAACCTGCAGAAAGTGCTGTTCCGCGGCATCCTGCCCACCATCGACCAGGCCGACCGTGTTGTGGCAGCCATGGACAAGGTCGTGAAGAGCAACGGCACCAAAGCCCAGACAACAATTCCTATGGAACTCACCTGGACGGGTGACAACGTCACCGGCATCTCCATGAACCCAATGGGCCCAATGGGCATGACCATGAACGGCACGTATGTCTTCGACAACAAGAACAACCCCTACCAGAACTTCCTCTTCGGCATAATCGGCACGATGGAAGACGGATCTATGATTATTTTCAACAAGAACAACGTCACCAAGGCGGTTATGAAAACGCAGATGTCCTTCATGGGTCAGACCTTCACCGAGACCCAAGAGGCGAATTACAGCTACACCTACGACGGCAACTGGCCTATCACCCGCACGATGAAGAGTGTTGACACGGATCATGAGGATGAACCCTACTCCAGCGAGGCGGAAGTTGTCACCTATTTTGAATACAAGTAACAGACGGGTTGAACACCCGAACCCTACAGAAGCGGGCTCCCCATTGGGCAGCCCGCTTCTTTTGTTCACATGCAGCAAAAGGAGAAAACCATAAAAATTGACGAAAATGATAAAACGTTGATTCCTCGACTTTTCTTCGCTCGTTCTTCGTTCGTTCTTCGGTTGTTCTTCGCTTTTAAAGCGAAGAACAACCGAAGAACAAGCGGAGAACAACCATAGAACAAGCGGAGCTTCACAGGCCGCATGGCGGTGGAATGACAAAGTTTAGTAATTCAAAAAAAAGTCGTACCTTTGCATTTTGTTTTATATTTATAAATTATGCAACCATTGTTGATTTACAATACTCTTTCGCACCAGAAAGAGCTTTTCAAACCCCTCACGCCCGACCACGTGGGCATGTATGTCTGCGGTCCCACCGTCTATGGCGACGGTCATTTGGGCCACGCCCGGCCTGCCATCACTTTCGATGTGCTGTACCGCTACCTGATGCATTTGGGCTACAAGGTGCGCTATGTGCGCAACATCACCGATGTGGGTCACCTGGAACACGATGCCGACGAAGGCGAGGACAAGATTGCCAAGAAGGCCCGCTTAGAGCAGCTGGAGCCCATGGAGGTGGCGCAGTACTACACCAACCGCTACCACGAGGCCATGGACAAGCTGAACGTGCTGCGCCCCAGCATCGAGCCGCTGGCCTCCGGCCATGTGATGGAGCAGATTGAGCTGGTGCAGAAAATCCTTGATGCCGGTTATGCATACGTGAGCAACGGCAGCGTCTATTTTGATGTGCGCAAGTACCACGAGGATTTCAAGAGCTACGGCCGCCTGAGTGGCCGCGTGATTGAGGAGATGCTCTCCACCACCCGCGACCTCGACGGCCAGGAGGAGAAGCGCTTCAGCGGCGACTTCGCCCTTTGGAAGAAGGCGCAGCCCGAACACATCATGCGCTGGAACTCCCCCTGGAGCGTGGGTTTCCCCGGCTGGCACACCGAGTGCACGGCCATGGGCACCAAGTATCTGGGCGAGACTTTCGACATTCACGGCGGCGGAATGGACTTGATGTTCCCCCACCACGAGAGCGAGATAGCGCAGCAGACCTCGGTCTGCGGCCACGGCCCCTGCCGCTACTGGATGCACAACAACATGATTACCATCAACGGTCAGAAGATGGGCAAGTCGTTGGGCAATTTCATCACGCTGGACGAATTCTTCACCGGCAGCCACAAGAACCCGCAAACGGGCGAAGAAATGCTTGACCAGCCCTACTCGCCCATGACCATCCGTTTCTTCATCCTGCAGGCTCACTACCGCAGCACGGTGGATTTCAGCAATGAGGCCTTGGTGGCCGCCGAGAAAGGCTACAACCGCCTGATGCAGGCCTACAAGACCCTCGGCCGTCTGCAGCCCTCGAAGAGCAGCAGTGTGGATGTGAAGGGTTACCGCCAGCTGTGCTATGACGCCATGAACGACGACCTAAACACCCCCATCGTCATCAGCCACCTGTTTGATATGGCCAAGGTCATCAACACCGTCAACGACCGCAAGGCCACCCTCACCCAGGCCGACATCGACGAGCTGAAGAGCGTTATGGACACCTTTGTCTTCACCGTGATGGGTCTCCGTGATGAGGCCGCAGGCGACAACACCGCCCTTGTGGATGGCTTGATGCAGATGATTCTCGACGTGCGCGCCACCGCCAAAGCCAACAAGGACTGGGCCACCAGCGACAAGATTCGCGACAACCTCAATGCCCTTGGCGTAACGGTGAAGGACGGCAAGGACGGAGCCACCTGGGAAATCTGATTTTTGCAGGATGTACAGCTATCAGTATCCCCGTCCAGCCCTCACTGCCGACAGTGTCATCCTTGCCCCCGATGCCGAAGGGGAGTACCGGGTGTTGCTTGTCCGGCGGGGGAATGACCCGTTCAAAGGGATGTGGGCGCTGCCGGGCGGTTTTATGGACATGGACGAGACCCTTGAGCAGTGTGCCCGCCGTGAGCTGAAAGAGGAGACCGGCGTTGATGCGCCGGTCCGCTTTGAGGAGTTGGGGAGTTTCAGCACTGTGGACCGCGACCCGCGGGGACGTACCGTCACAGTGGCTTTTCTCGCCGTGATACCTATGGCCGAAGCACGAGGGGGCGACGACGCTGCCGACGCGCAGTGGTTCCCGCTCAACGCCTTGCCGCCGCTGGCTTTTGACCACGAGGAGATTATGCAGCGGGCAATCGACCGCATGGGGCTCTCACAATAAAACAGGTTTTCTGCCGTTATCCATCCATTATGAGCGAAAAGAAGAAAACTACATATTCTCTCGGCATCGTACTCCTTGCCCTTGCCATAGGGTTGGCTGCAGGTTTTATGACTGCCCCAAAGGTCAAGCCGCAAGACGTACCCAACGTTACGGGCATAAGCAAGCTGGGCTCGCATCTCGTGGCACTGGAATACATCATTGCCAATTACTACGTCGATGAGGTGGATTACGATTCCCTCACCACCAGCGCAATGACGGCGATGCTCGAATCCCTCGACCCCCACAGCTCCTACCTTACCCCCATTGCCAACAGCAAGGAAAACGAGATGATGCAAAGCCGTTTTGAAGGCATAGGTGTGACGCTGCACAGCATGAACGACTCGGTCTTTGCCTCAACCGTTCGTGCCGGCAGTCCCGCCCATCGTGCCGGCATCCGGGCTGGCGACCGTATCATCAAGGTCGATACCACTGTGGTTACCGGTACAGGTATGAGTGAAGAACTCTCATCTGTTGTAAATCTCATCCGGGGTCCGCGTTACAGCACCGTCACTTTGGGCATCCAGCGTCAGGGGTCGGACAAAATCAGGGAGATTAAAGTAAAGCGCGACGTGATACTCCATCCCACTGTTGTGGCCGCCATCATGATTGACAAGCACACGGGCTATGTCAACATCTCCCGGTTCTCCGAGACCACTGCTTCCGAGTTTCATGCTGCCTTGCTGCAGCTGACCAAGGAGGGCATGACCCACTTGGTTCTTGACCTTCGCGGCAACCGGGGCGGCTCGTTGGAGACCGCCATCGCCGTTGTCGACGAACTGCTTCCCAAAGGCGACCTGATTGTCTATACCGAAGGTGCCCATAGCCCCCGCAACAATCACTATGCCACCAGGGGAGGCCTCTTTGAGGAAGGCAAGCTCACTATACTTATCAACGAGTTCTCTGCCAGCGCCAGCGAAGTGGTGTCGGGAGCCATTCAGGACAACGACCGCGGTACCATTGCGGGTCGTCGCAGTTTCGGCAAAGGCCTTGTGCAGCGCCCCTTCGACCTGCCCGACGGCGATGCCATACATCTCACCATTGCCCGCTACTACACCCCTTCGGGCCGCTGTATCCAGCGTCCTTACGACAAGGGCAGCGACGCCTACTACATGGATTACCTGACCCGCATCTTTAGCGACTACCGCTCTGCCGACTCGCTCTACAACGCCACAGTCGATACAACCCAGACCTTCCTCACCAAGAAAGGCCGCAAGGTGTATGGCGGCGGCGGTATCCAACCCGACATCATCCTGCCTTACCTTATCGACACCAACTGGGTGTATTACAACCGCCTTGCCGACAAGCAGGTGCTCGAGCAGGTAATCTTCAACGAGCTCTTTGTCCACTACGACCAGATTGTCAAGAAATACCCCACCGCTGAGGCGTTTGTCAAAAACTACCAAGTCGATGACGCCACCTTCGAGCGCATCATCCAGTGCGCCGAGAGCAAGGGCATACGCCGTCACCCAAGCTGTATCAAGAAGTACGGCGCCAATATCCGCAACCGCTACAAGGCACTGATGGCTATGACACTCTACAACGACGACGCCTTCTATCAGGTGGCTCTTCCCTACGACACCGAGCTGCAGCGTGCCCTTAGACACAATACCACGAAAAAGAAATAACCATCCCATAAAACAACACACCTTATGAAACGTCTTTTCATCATCATTCTTATGACAGGGATTGCCGGCGGCCTCTTCGCCCAGAAGACCACCCTCAGCGGCACCTTCACCGGGCTTCCGCAGGGCGCCCGTCTTGTCCTCAGTGAAGCATCCGACAACAAGCTGAAGCCCGTTGATACCGTGCGGCTCGATGGCAAGAACTCGTTCAAGGTCACCCTCAAGCATAAAGAGCCCACACTCTATGTGCTGCAGACTACCGCCCGCGACGGTGCCATGTGCCACCTGCTGCTGGAGCCCAAGGACAAGGTGACCGTCAACATCGCCTATATCCCCGAACGCCGTGCGTTCTGCATCGTCTCTTGCAAAGGCTCCCGCAATGTGGAGCTGTACCGCCAGTTCAACGACTACCTGCTGGCAGCCAATAGCCAGGAGCTGCAGGCTCAGCTGCCCGACCGCATCGAGCATTTGCTTATGGCCAACAAGCACATCCTTATGAGTGCCTTCCTCGTCACTTTCTTTGAAAGCAATTTCGACAGCTATGTGCCGCTCTACATGGAGGTGCGCGACGCTTTGGTCAAGGACTATCCCGAACACCCCTTTATCAAACACCTCAACGAGCGTCTCAGCGGTGTTGTGCTGCCCGGTATGGATGCTCCCGACATTGTCATGACCGACCCCGAGGGGGTTGAGCGCAAGCTCTCCGACCTGCGCGGACAGATAGTGCTTGTCGATTTCTGGGCATCGTGGTGCGGCCCCTGCCGCCGCGAGAACCCCAATGTGGTGCGTCTATACGAGAGATTCCACGACCAGGGTTTTGAGATTTACAGCGTATCCCTCGACAAAGACCGTGAGGCGTGGCTCAAAGCCATCCGCGACGACCGGCTCAGCTGGCCCAACCACGTGAGCGACCTCAACGGCTGGACCTCGTCGGGCGGCAAGACCTATGGCATCCGTTCCGTACCCTCCACAGTCCTCATCGACCGCGAGGGCAAAGTGGTGGCACGTAACCTGCGCGGCTCCGACCTCGAGCGCAAACTCGAACAACTCCTCGAACAATAATCTATAGACCCTATAAAATCTATATTCCCCATCTATGATAACCAAGACAATGATAGAAATGGCCTTGAGCCATGTGGATGATCCCGACCTGGGGCGCAACCTCATCGAGCTGGGCATGATTGAGAATATTGCCATCGACGGCAAGAAAGTCTCTTTCGACCTTGTGCTCACCACTCCCGCCTGCCCCATGAAGAAACGCATGAGCGACGACTGCATCAACGCCATACATGAATATGTGGACCGCGAAGCCGAAGTGAATATCAACCTTACCTCCCGCGAGGTGAAGCAGCCCGACCCCCATGAGCTGGTGCCTGGCGTGAAGAATGTTATCGTTGTGGCCTCCGGCAAAGGCGGTGTGGGCAAGAGCACTGTGGCCGTCAACCTCGCCATCTCGCTGGCCAAGACCGGCGCCTCGGTGGGACTGATTGACGCCGACATCTACGGCCCCTCTATCCCCATTATGTTCAACCTCGGACAGGAGGATGTGGTAGGCGAGCAGCACGACGACAAGACCTACATGCTGCCCATCGAACGCTACGGCATCAAGCTCATGTCTATCGGCTTCCTCGTTGATCCCGACAAAGCGCTTGCTTGGCGCGGCCCCATGGCTTCCGGCGCCCTCAAGCAGCTCGCCACCGAGACCTGGTGGGGCGAGATTGACTATCTTGTTGTCGATATGCCTCCGGGAACTGGCGACGTGCAGCTCACCCTTGCGCAGACCCTCCCCGTCACCGGCGCCATCATCGTCAGCACTCCCCAGCAGGTGGCTCTGGCCGACGTGGTGCGCGGTGTGGAACTCTTCCGCAATCCCGGCATCGACATCCCCGTGCTGGGCTTTGTGGAGAATATGGCCTACTTCACTCCCGCCGAGCTCCCCAACAACAAGTACTACATCTTTGGCAAGGAAGGCTGCAAAAAGCTGGCGCAGGAGATGAACATCCCCCTGCTGGGTGAGATACCCCTGGTGCAGAGCATAGCCGAGAGCGGCGACAACGGCAAACCCGTCGCCCTGTGGTCCGATGCCGAGACCCCCGAGAGCAAAGCCTTCATGCAGGTGGCCGAGAACACCATCCGCGAAATCTGCAAGCTGAAGTAACGCCTCCGGCCCCCTCAGCCATCCCAGTCACCCAACCCCTAAAAACATCAAAACAATGACAGATCAAGAAAGACCCCTCGTCGAAGCCCGCGTCAAGAACGCCCTCGAACAGATACGCCCCTACCTCCAGCAGGACGGCGGCGATGTGGAATATGTCGATATCACCAACGAAGGCGTCGTCATGGTGCGCCTGCAGGGCCATTGCGGCTCCTGCCCCCACGCCATGCAGACCCTCAAACAGGGCATCGAGAGCGCCATCAAGCGCGTCATCCCCGAGGTGAAGTCCGTCGAAAGGGTGTAATGCCCACCTAAAGGAAACGACTATGATATACACCAAGACCGGCGACAAAGGCACCACCTCGTTGGTGGGAGGCACCCGTGTGCCCAAGTTCCACCCCCGTGTGGAGGCCTACGGCACCGTGGATGAGCTCAACGCGCACATCGGCCTGCTGGCCGAAATGATTAAGGACACCGACGGCACCCAGTACGGCCTGCTCAAGGAGGTGCAGCGCAACCTCTTTATCGTGCAGACCCTTCTCGCCACCGAGAAGGAGGTGCCGTTCCAGCTGCCCCAGCTGCCCGACACCGCTGTGGCCGATATGGAGCACAGCATCGACGCCCTGCAGGCATCGCTGCCCCCGTTCCGCAGCTTTGTCATTCCCGGCGGCAACATGGCTTCGGCCCAGTGCCATGTGGCACGCACCGTCTGCCGTCGCGCCGAGCGCCGCATCGTGCAACTGGCCCAGGAGGCCGAGGTGGACAGCCTGCTGGCATGCTACATCAACCGCCTGTCCGACTACCTCTTTGTCCTCTCGCGCCATCTCGTGCTCTCGCAGGGAGCCGAAGAGTCCGTATTCCGGTAGTAGATTATCCCAAATCGGTCATTAGGGTTTATGCCAGATTAGTATTTGTTTCGAGCAGATTGGCCGCATCGCTGGCGAAGACGTAGCGGGCTACGGCGAGACAGGGATGTGGACAAGATGCCGAAAGAAA
>JAEEGF010501540.1_pt1 | contig 13916 bp, 13 predicted proteins | sample 9134171 | NCBI WGS metagenome assembly JAEEGF01 (sample SAMN16246542, study PRJNA631951) | gut metagenome | biome: gut microbiome; feature: rumen; material: AP-attached | host: Bos | place: Iran: Karaj | collected 2018-10
GCACCAAACATCTGTCTGAATGCAAGACGACCAATACGGCCAAAACCATTGATTGCTACTTTTACTGCCATTTTAAGTTCCTCCTAAAATGAATTTAATAAATAGGTTGCTGTTCCTATATCAATCTGAATTGATAATAATTTATCAGCAATCTCAATTCTAATAGACTTTTGCCTATAAATCAAGTCAGAATATTAAAAATAAGGTGGATTTACTAATAAAATATTAGTAAACTGTCGATATACAAAATTTGTGTCTAAATACTTTAACAATTACGAAAATTGGAGAACAATTATGCCAAATCTTGCAGATTTTCATATGCATACCCACCACTCGGGAGACAGCAAGGCCCCCATGGAGGATATGATCAGAAGCGCCATGGAGAAAGGTCTTTTGCATATCTGCTTCACAGACCATCTCGACCTGAACTTTCCCGACTGCTACGACCTTCCCCCTGAGCCCTTCACCCTGGACATAGATTCCTATTCAAAAGAGCTGACGGCTCTGCGAAAGAAATACGAAGCCAGCATAAAGATCGGCTTTGGCATTGAAATCGGAATGCAGTCTGATGACGATACATTGCAAAAAAACAAAGCCTGCATATCTTCGCACGGCTTTGACTTTGTAATAGCTTCTATTCATCTGATGGATCACAAGGATCCATATTACCCTTCTTTCTGGGAAGGAAGTACTCAGGAAGAGATCATATCAAGGACTTTTGACGTGACTCTTGAAAATATCAGATTGTTTGATGACTACGATGTCCTGGGGCACCTTGATTATGTTGTGCGCTACGCTCCCGGCGGAGCTGACGGTTACTCCTATGAGAAATATAAAGACAAGATAGATCCTATTCTCGAGCACCTTGTAGCACACGGCAAGGGACTTGATTTTAATTCCAAGGTTCTTGGCAACGATCCTGAAGGTACACCAAATCCCTGCCCCGAGATTATAAAGCGTTTTAATGAGCTTGGCGGCAGGATCATCACCTTCGGCTCCGACGCCCACACCCCTGAGAAGATCGCCTGCGGCTTTGAGCGGATGAGAGCCCTGGCTCTGAATGCCGGATTCACGGAGTACTACACTTTTGAGGGCAGGAAGCCCGTGGCTCATTCATTATGATATTAAAAAACTTGTCCTGCACAATCTGCAGGACAAGTTTTTTGTTGAATCCGTACTCTCCCGGAAACAAGGTATCTTTTTTACTCAATATGTGCTCATGGTAAAGTTCTGTACCCAGTGCTTTGTTTCTTTTACCATATGTGGCTTGGAAGGATTGGTAAATTCAAACTGATGGAAACAGCCAACACTTATTCCACGGAAGGCATAAGTAGGTGTGTCAAAATCCTTTCCTGACAGTCCGGAACCAAATAGCATGTTCTGGTTGTGTCCTTCTGAATTTTTCCAGGCATTCATTACACGTGATGCCGAAGATTGTCCACTGGCAATATTTTCTCCGGAGCCACGGGCAAAGTTCGGATGAACTCCACCCCATTGCGTGTTATTAGGTCTTGTATGGCTAAAGAGTACAGATATTTCTATAGCTCTTAAATCAGATGCCGCCTGAAGACTCTCATTGTAGCTAAGACCATTAAGGCCGTTCTCAATCCTGTATTCGCTGGTAAGCGAAGCAACCTCGTGTGCTGCATCGTGGTCAAGCCATCCATATACAGTTATTTCAGACCCTGTGGCATCATATACAGTAAATGCCTGATATGGATGAACCTTTATAGAATCCATTATCTTACCGCAGTTGCTGCAGACATAATCATATTCGCCCCAGGTATCAGCATCTGCTTCGACATGCACAATTTCTTTTACCGGATACTCGAAATGATTGCACACCTCGGTAAGAGGCACGATTCTGAGAAAAGCATCACAGTACTGGCAGTACTCTTCATAATTTCCGTCAGCTTTCTCTTTAAGGAATTTAGAATTATGCTGACATTCACGGACCATGGTTATCTTCTCATCACAAATATCACAGATCTCCCATAATGCACCTCTGATAACATATTGATGAGTACTTTCATGGTTACATTCAAGCTTGGGAATCGTCTCGATCACATAGCTGTATCCACAGTCGTCGCATACCTTCAGCTTGCGGCCTTCTTTATATACAGTTGGCTCTTCTATGGTCTCCGTGAAGTGTCCATGGTTATCATAGTCATATCCGCCCTCAATGTTAACTTCGTATGAATAGATCACAGTGTCACACTCTGTGCAGATAAGCTTTCCTGTAGCATACCAGTTGCAGGTAGCGGGCTCTTCTTCAATAAACAGTTGTGAAGCCTGAGGGTGAGGACAGCGGAGCTTTCCTGTAGTTCTCTCCTCTACTACCTGACCGCAAGTATCACAAACGAGTCGCTCCAGACCCTCGCTTGTAAGAGTGGCTTCCTTAATCGTCACCCATGAACCTCTATGCATCTCAGGTCCGCTGGATCCATAGGATAACATACCGCATTCAGAGCATTCTTTCTCGTAATATCCGCCCTCTGTGCAGGTTGCCTCCTTAGAAACAATGGTTACCCAAACGTGCTCACAGGGAAGGGGGTCAATCCAATGATTTTTTGAAACAGCTCCGCAGTCAGTGCAGACATATCTCTCCATGCCCCAGGTTCTTTTGGTGGGCTCAGTAATGGTAATCCACTCATAGTTGTGTTCAGTAACCTGTAGTGTCTCCCTGCTATCAACATGTCCGCAGACTGAGCATTTTCTTTCTGACAATCCAGTCCTTGTGCATGTAGGCTCAGTGCGAACCTCAATGTAGTCGTGAGCTGATTTCTCAAGCACAGTGCGCTTTACATCGCCGCAGTTCTCACAGATTGACTCTGTATAGCCTTCCTCTGTGCAGGTAGACTCCCTGGTTCCTGCAGCCTTGTAGTTATGCCCAAGAGCTGGGATAGGCTCTGTCTTTGTTCCCTTGCAGACAGTGCATCTTTCAACGATTCTTCCGGCCTTGTCACAGGTCGCATCTGTTTGGCTGTGGAACTGCCAGTTGTGGTCAAGGGCAGGGATTGTCTCTGTCCTGTTTGTACCGCAATTAACGCAGGTGTACTTCATGGTTCCTGCTACGCCGCACTTTGCATTCTTTATTACTGTTCCATCGTCCCAGCTGTGTTTACAGATCACCTCTGTTTCCTTGATAAGTCCGCAGACTGTGCAGCTGTTCTGTCTCAGGGTTGCAGTTTCTGTCTCGGTCTCACTCCACTGATAATTGTGGATGAAGTGCAGGCCTGATACCTTCTGCATGGTGTACCACTTGGCGTAGAAGGTCTTATTTCCTGTAGTTCCGGCTGTGATGCCTGTTGCCTTTTTCTTGCAGTTCTTATCTGTGTACCAGCCCTGGAAGGTGTTTCCGAACTGGGAAAGGTTTTCAAGGGTTACTGCGTCAGTAACGCTGTATGTTGTAGGGTTAGTGTTGGTTGCAGCTGCAGGATCTACGTAGGTTATGGTGTATGTCTCTTTCTCCCACTGTGCATAGAGGGTGACTGTTGCAGTGTAGTCACCAAACTCCTGACCCGTGATTTTCTGCTGGTTGGCGATCGGTGTTCCGGACTCTGTTCTCCAGCCCAGGAACTTATATCCTTTAATGGCAAAAGAGCTCTTGGTGAGCGCTTTGGACTGGCCATAGCTGAGGGTCTGCGGATTCATCCTGCCGCTTGGCTTTACGTTTGCAGGAACCTCAGCGGGCTTGTTTAGGTCAAAGCTAACCTTGTAGTTAACTGAGTTCCACTTGGCATAAAGCTGAAGGTCGCCCTTGGTATTCTTGGGGATTGTAGTTCCAAGCTTGCTCTTGAGCGCGCTGTCTTTATACCATCCGGCAAAAGTATAGCCTGCCTTGGCTTCAGGTTCAGGAAGCAGAAAAGTTGCGGTCTTGCTGTAGTTGTACTGAGCATAGTCATCGCCGTAGCTTACAGCTGTGCCATCTACGTAGTATGTGATGTAGAAGGTCTCTACCGCCGCGTCGAGTTTCCAGCCTGCGTAAAGGGTGATATCACCTGATGTCCCCTTAGAAAGCTGGTTATTCTTTACAATCTTCTTGCAGGCTGCGTCGGTGTACCAGCCTGTGAAAACGTATCTGTCTTTTACAGGATTCTGAACATTTAAAGTAAGAGGCGCAGCTGCATTGAACTGATAGGTAACAGCCTCAACTGCACTGCCTCCGTTGGTATCAAAGGTGATAGTGTAGCCGGTTGCCTGCCACTGAGCATAGAGTGTAACCTTGCCGTTGTTTGTTGCGATAAGGTTCTTAACGGTCTCTCCGTCGTCAAAGATGAAGCCACTGCCGTCAGCTGTTGTGCTCCAGCCGGTGAACTTATAGCCTTTTCTTACGAACTTGTTAGCCGTCAGCTCTTTTTCCGTATCATAAACAAGAGCGAGGTTTGCCATAGAACCTGTAGCATCCTTGGCGTTCTTGTTGAAGATTACTGTGTGTTTATTTGGTGTCCACTTTGCCGCAAGAACATAGTCTGTCGCTGCATTCCTGGCAATGGATGCGATCTTGGTCTTGTAGGTGTTGTCGGTGTACCAGCCCGCAAAGGTGTAGCCTTCTCTTGCTACCGTGGGAAGCTTAACTGTATCTCCGTATGAGTAGCTGATAGTCTCGGGAGCCTCCACATCACACATGGTGTCAAAAGAAACAGTGTAGTCCCTTCTCCATACTGCATAAAGAGTTACTTCTCCGTTCTCAAAGGTGGTGTTGTCATTTACCTCCCCCCGGAGAAGCCCTTTAACATTGAGCATCTCAAGAAGGATGTTACTGTCTACAACCTGCTTGTCCCGGAAATACTCTTCTGAAGAATCATAGCCATCTGCAGGCACAACTGACCACCCTGCAAATACATAATTCTTATTAACTTTCTTGCCATTGATAGTCTCAGTTACGGACTTCTTAAAGGCATTAACCTTAAGTGCCTTCTCAACGCCATACTTGAAGGTGTCAGGTGTCATCTTGCCTGAGCCGCCGTTGGCATCGTAGTTTACCTTGAATTCACCGGTGATCCACTTTGCGTAGAAGGTAAGGTTGCCTGTGGTTCCGGCCTTGATCTCTGTAACTTTGGTCTTGTAGGTATTCTCTTTATACCAGCCGTCAAATACGAAGCCGGCCTTGTTAGTTGTGGGCGCTGCAAGGGCAATAGTGTCCTCAGCAGTGTATGTTGCAGGGTTCTCAGCGCTGTTCTCTGAGCCGTTGAGATTGTAGGTGATGGTGTACTCGATGGGCACCCAGTATGCGTACAGTTTCACCTTGGCGTTGTTCTCTGTTGCAAGGTTGATCACTGCCTCGGCGTCTTCGAAGTCTATGAGTTCTCCTTCTGTCTCTGCGCCATCAGCGTTCTTCATCCATCCGCCAAAGGTGTAGCCTTTTCTTGCGAACCTGTTGACGTTAAGCTTCTTCTCCACGTCATAGGTCATGGCAAGGTTTGCTGTGCTGCCGGTGGCCTTGATGGAATTGCTTGCATCATTCTTGTTGAAGATGATGGTGTATTTTATGGGAGTCCACTTTGCGATAAGATCGTAGCTTGATGCGCTCCTGGCTGTGATACCTGTTATTTTTGTCCTGAATCTTGCATCTGTGTACCAGCCTGCAAAGACATAGCCTTCTCTCACAGGAGTCTCAAAGGCAACTGTATCACCCTTGTTATATCCAAAAGAAACAACCTCTTCGTCGCCGCCGTTGACATCGAAGGTTACTGTGTAGTCGTACTGAAAATCACTTGCTGTAAGGATCTCCGGAAGCTGTTCCGGGTCCTGCTCAATGATGATTTCTTCTGCTTCTTCATTTTCAGCGCCATCATCAGAATCGTCGTCATTAAGGTCATCCTGATCGTCAGCGTCATCGTCATTATCGTCGTTGTCGTCGTCCTCGGTGTCAGGATTGGCATCATCGGGATTTCCTGTGTCGTCGGGGGTTCCATTATTCTCGGAATCCTCCGGGTTGCCGGGCTCCCGGCCATCCGGTTTTTCTTTTGTCGGATCCTGGTTATTCAAATTTTCATTTGCCGGGGCATCCCCTCCGGGCTGCTGTCCGTCTATGTGCTCGTGGTCATGGCCATCGCAGTTCTCGTGGTCGCCTTCATCGTGTCCGCTTGTCACAACAGGAGTTGTGTTTTCGTTTTCATGCACGTCAAAATCCTCAGCTGCAAAGGCTGTGAGCTGAGCCTGAGGCACCTGAACAGCAATCATGAATATGGCAAGAAATCCTGCTATTGTACGCTTAAAATTCATTTATATCTCCACACACATTTTTTTATGTTGATCGCTTAATTATCGGGAGCCGATAGAGCCCCCACGTTCCATAGTACCGCCCTTACGATATGTTTTGTACTATTAGAGCGTTAAAAACACCCCCAACAATCAACAAATATTCACGATCCCGACAGACGCTTGAAAATTAAATTTCAAAAAGGGGACCCGCCATACGGGTCCCCTCCATAAAAAATACCATCTTCCAAATATCAGTAATTCAGCACAACGTCCACCACTGCTCCCACATCCTCCAGAGCAGCCTTAAGATCCAGCATTTCCCGATAGGAATAGAGTTCCACTATCGTACCGGGTGCTGCCTCCACTACATCTTTTGACTCGCTCAAGGAGAGCTCAGTATTGTCGTGGATCGCATCGATTACCTTAACCTCATTTGGGCCAACCTCGGTAAGATTGACGATGAATACATCTCTTCTGGTATTGTAGCTCCAATTTAGCAGCTCATACTCCTCGTACTTTTCACCATGTCTGTCATAAAAGTCCTGAGAACAATGGATGTTCCTCAGAGTCTCACTTTCATCCAGCACATCAAAATCATCAATATGCTTGTCCGTAACCTTGAGGGTCTCAATCTTCTCAAATCCTTCAATTCCTTCAAAGCTTGAAAGCTGCTCTCCTCCGATATCCAGAGTCCTTAAATTGGTCATCTCATCCCCAAAGATTGAAAGATCACCTTCAAGATTGTTATAACCCAGATCAAGGGTAGCAAGTGATGAATAATGGATCAGAGGTGACACGTCGGAAATATTATTGTCATGAAGATAAATCTCATGAGGATGATCAAAATTGCCAAGACTCTTTATATCTGTAAGTCCGTTTCCGGAAAGATCCAAAAAATCCATATTGACCATATCCTTAACCACACTGATATCCTTAATATCGTTATAGGCAGCGTTAAGGCGCACAAGATCATACCCCTTAAGCGGTGAGATATCGGTAACATTGTTATAGTTAAAGGAAACAGAATACATGTCGGGCTTGCCCTTCAGGGCACTGATATCACTTACATGGTTAAAATCACATTCAAATCTTGTAAGCTTATCTTTATCTTTAAGAGGCGAAATATCGGATACATTGTTTTTGTTGATGGTCATTTCAACCAAATCCGAATAACCTCTCGCAAACTCAATATCCTGAAGCTCCGCTCCATCCAGATATATATATTTCATCTTGGTCAGCTGCGCAAGAACCTCAGTGTCAACAGGCGTCCCGGCCAGATCAAGATCCAAAGTTGTCAGGTTCTGCAAGCTTGCAAGTGGAGTATAGTCCTGTATGTTCGAGTTGGTGAGATCCAGATATCTGAGCTCAGTAAGCCCGGCAAGCGCTGAAATATCCTCAAGATGATTCCAATCAAAACTCAGCAAGGCCAGATACTTCAGATTAGCAACCGCTGAAATATCCATCACATCAGACTGCTGAAATGTTAAATCCTGAAGATTCTCAATCTCGCAGATCTTTTCAAAATCCTCCTGACTGTTTACGCCATAGCACCACAGTTCAGTCAGTTCATAGCAGTCGCTGAGCATAAGCTCCTTGTCTCTGTCCACCTTGCCATAGGTTTTCTCGATCGCGTCGTAAACCGCCTTCTCGGCCTCCTCAGTTTCAAAATCCATAGGATGGTCTTCCTTGTGAGCCGATTTCCAGCTGATCTTAACGGTGTACTTTGGCTCTGAGCTGTCTGTACCGCTTGCAGCCTTTTTCTTTTTCCCTTTGGTCAAAAGAGCTACCGTCGATGCGGCACCTACCACAAGAGCCAGCACAATCAGGGCCACGATCACAAAGAGCTTCACATTCGATTTCTTAACCGGAGTTCCGCACTTGGTGCAGAATTTAGATCCCTCCGGAATGATCTGTCCACATTTCTTACACTTCATTTCATACTCTCCTTAATGCTTGATTCGGGAATGTATCGTTTCCCATGGTGATACTATCACCTCGGACCTATTCCGTGCGGATTGGTTGACGAAATGCACTCATATTCTGACGAATTGCAAAAAACAAGGCGCAGCCTGCAAGCTGCGCCACGGTTACTACTGTATTGTGAAACACTCCACCTGAGCCTTATCGCTGATGACTATGAGTTCATCGCCTCTAAGGATAATGTCACGGCAGGTGCCTTTTGTCTTCTTTCTTGCCATGAGATCTTCGCCTGTGTTTTTGTTAATGCAGTAGAGGTAGCTGTCCTCTGATGCAAAAAACAGTCTGTCGCCATCGATGAAAGCAGGAGTTGAAACCTCTCCGCCTACAGGGTAGCTAAAGACAGGACTTATACTGTCACCTGCGACTTCATAACAGGTCATATTCCCGGACTCTGCTTGAAAAGTAGAGTCTGCATCTCCCAGGTACATTCTGTTTTCTTCAAATATAGGAGTCTGCTCAAGACAACCTTTGGCAGGCATAGTATCTATCAGCTTGCCGGTTGAGGGATCAAGGATGAAGAACCTGCCGTGAATGTGACTGACCAGAAGGTGCCCGTTTGCCATAGGTGTGCAGCGGCTGATCCACTCTTCTTCTCCGTAGCTCCACAGGGTTTTGCCTGAAGTTTTATCCAGAGCGAAGACTTTTCCTCCCTGCTCACCGAGGATAAGGGCGTTGCCTGAAATTAGCAGGTTACAGTTTGTCCCTTTTTGGAACTCTTCGTTGGTCCACAGAGTCTCACCGGTGTTCCTGTCCAGACAGAGTATCATGCGGCCTGAAACGTAGAGTCTGTCGCCGTCGATGGCAATCTGGGTAGATGCGGTTTTGGGGAATGGCTTTTTGTGCCAGATCAGGGTTCCATTTAAGTCGGTGCAGAAAACGTTGCCTCGCATGGAGGTAAAATAGAGTTTCCCATCGTCGGATGCATATACCTCGCGGACTACGTGATCTTCCTGAAATAGGCTCCTGCCCTCTCCTGTATTCAAATCGAGTTCCAGAACGTGAGACTCGAAGTAGTTAGCGTCAAAGTACAGCACGAAGTAAAGTTTATCGCCTGCCATGTAGTAGTTTCTGGAAACCAGAGCACCACGAATACCTTTCTTATAGTTGTATATCCATTTTGATTTTAGTTTCATGCGTTTTAGTTCATCCTCCTTAGTATCTCTTGCATGTGCGTTCATCATTATGCAGCGAAAGAGCTGTATCCTTAAGGTAATCTTAAGAAATGCCTCTAATCTTAATAAAATCTTAAAGATTTCTGCGACGCCAATCTGTTATTATATCATTCGTGCCCCTTCCGGGCAATTTCCTGCACTCGCAGCGAGAACGGCGTTTCTGCCGAGATTTTCCAGAACAAATCTACAAACTGAAAGGATTTTTATGAACAAAAGAAACACCATCAAAAATGAATTCAAAGGCAAAGACTACCTTAATGCCAGCGGCAGGATACCATATGGAATGATGAACGACTACATCTTCCGTATAGTATTCCAGGAAAACAAATTTGCCCTAAAAGGTCTTCTTTGTGCCATTCTCGGGCTGCCGGAAGATAAGTTAGTTGGCCTTACTATCACCAATGAAGTGAAGCCCGGCATCAGTATTTCAAGTAAGGAATACCGTTTAGATATCGTCATTGAATTGGATGACGGTACTACCATCGATCTTGAAATGCAAAAAGAAGACTATAATAATTGGCAGTATCGGTCCTTGGTCTACCTATGCAGAGAATTCGACTCTCTCGATCACGGCGACGATTATAATGACGTCAAACCGGCTTATCAAGTGGGATTCATTGATTTCAGTCTTTTTGACGACCATCCTGAATTTTTCGCAACTTACCAGATGCGAAACTCCCATGACAACCACCTCTATACTGACAGATTTAATCTTATTGTGATATCATTAAATCAGATAGAGCTAGCAACAGATGAAGACAAAGCCCACGGAATTGATCGTTGGGCTCGCCTCTTTAAATCCAAGACGTGGGAGGAACTCATTATGGTAGCTAACGATGATAAATACATGACTTCTGCCATTGAATCAGTATTTCTCACAAACGCAGATAAAAACGCTATCAAAATTGCTCGTGAACGTGAAGATTTCCTTCGTGCTGAAGCTTACAAAAAGAATCAGCTCCAAAAACTCTCTAAGGAAAACAAAGATCTTTCCAAGAAAAATAAGGATCTCACCAAAGTAGTGACCGATCAAGCCGCAACCATCGCCCAGCTCCAAGCCGAGATTGCGTCGCTCAAATCCCAACAATAATCAAAAGGCGCAGCCCACAGGCTGCGCCTTTATTACTTGATTCACAGTAACACGTATCTTTTCTCATCCCCAATTAATTTGTCATTGCGCAGAAAAAGTAATAGGATCAGAATCTGCTATAGTATCATATGTTTCAACGTCATAGATGTGAAATTTCAGTTCTACCTCTTCGATAGAAGTAATGTTATTCTTTTCAAGTTCAGTAGACAAGATTGTAATATCATCAAATGCTTTCTTGCCATCATAAACCGTAGTTGAAAAATAAGGCGTCATCATAAAACCCTTGATTGACATATCATCAACATTTACTCCAACATTTTTACCAGAGGTATCACTTACGTCAAAAGATGCATATTGATGGTCATGTTTACTATGGTTGAGACCAATTACCGGCCAGAAAGTCAAAAGAAGTACTAACGAAATCACAAGTTTTTTCATCAGTTACATCAAGACAATTTTAGCTTTCTATGCATTCTGAAAATTATTATCCCGCTTAGAAACATCACTGAACATATAAGCTGACTAGGAGAAAAAAGCCATAATCCTTGTCCTCTTTCATCTCCTCTTAGAAATTCAATTCCGAAGCGCCCAAGGGCATATAATGTCAAATAAACACAAAAGCGAATTTCCCAATCTCTCAGTTTTTTCAAAATCAAGAAAATAATAAGCAATAAAAGCATCTCTATTATTGGTGTTGGATACAAGCCAATATCCCCATACTTATCATAAGGGATACTCTCATGCGGATAATGAATCCCTATTACCAAAGAAGTTGGTTTGCCATAGCAACATCCCGCCAACAAACACCCCACTCTTCCAAAGGCGTGTCCCAAAACAACATATGGAATAACGCTATTCAACACTTTATAACCAATCACTATTTTTTTCAGGAATAATGCGTAAATTACTACATACACAGCAAAAGAACTTATGGCTCCACACAAAAATGTCAGTCCTGCCATTGAACGAACACTAACAATAAAGTCTTTTATACTATTACTTTGTAATATCTTATTCCCAATATATGCACCTAAAAATCCCACAACAAGGAGAATTCCAAATACAGAGAGGAATTCATCTTTGTCCTTTTGATCTATAGTTCTCTCGGTTTGAATAAAAAGAATTAAAGAAATAGCAATTCCAGCTGCAATACATAAATTGTAGCTGGAATATGCTCTATTAAATATATAAACAAATGGATACATGGATCAAACATACTCTTTTTTCTGAGTAAAGCAAAGGATGGCACCAATCAGTGTAAGTACTGTCGCTATTAATCCTAATACATTAACTGTTACGCCAAAGCAAATCACTCCCATCGCCACACAAATAAGAAGAACTATTCCAGCTAATGTAGGTTTTGCTTTTGCTAAACACGAAAAAATGATGGTAATTACTGCAATAATTATTCCCCATACAAAATAAAAATTGCCAGTGTCTGAGTCTGTCAATCCAGCGGCACAAGCCCCTGAGCACAAAGCAGATGGTAAATCAAGTACGCCACCAACAACGCCAAGAACTATAGCTGCTGTAGAAGTGCCTCTTTTCTTTCCACTCCCTGCCACATTAGGCATAACTGGATTTATTTGTGTACCACACCTAGGACAAAAAGCACTTCCATCATTTAATTCGGCACCACATTTAGGACAAATCATCGCACAACCTCCTTAGAAATAGTTTATTACTTCTGGCATTGTCAGTAATTATGCACAGAATTTGCTCTTCCGAAAAGTACCTTTCAAAACACTTTATAACGGTTAAATTATACCATAAATTGTTAATATTTTTCTTGATTATTGATAAATTTTTAATAAATTTGCAATTGCTCACAGAAGTACTCCTTCGGAGCTCTCCCAAAAAGACCCCCTTTCGCCTCAGCAATATCAAAAGGCGCAGCCCACAGGCTGCGCCTTTCAATTTTCATCACATATTCCTTATTCAAAAGCAATTTCTACTTCCTCTCCGCTTTCAAGAAGCCGGCAAATTGCCACGCCTTTCTCTTTATCGCCGCCTATGGCAAGATCATATTCATCGTCAGAAATTCTGTTTCCGTTAATATCTATAAGAATCAGATATTTTTCATCCTTAGGTCTTGCCAGCAAATACTTTAATGTCCCATCTGATGCCTTGTATCCGAAATATTCGGCATACAGGTCTGACTCAAAAATCTCATCCCCGTTGCCATCAATCGCGACCTCAGAAAGACGCCTCTTTTTACCATCCTTGTAGTACTCGGTGACGCTCAAAATGTCTCCGCCAAAATAGTATAGACCATCCCATACTGCGTAAGCTTACCCAACTTAATCTTTTCCATTTCTTCCTCCATGGGATTGACCCAACTACCATTTTTATCACACTACAAATAAAGACGCAACACCACTCAGGTGCTGCGCCTTTCTCATAGCTTATCATACTTGATGTTGTTCCCTTTGCTCTTCTCCACAGGGTACTTCTTCTCATTCTTGTCGATCTTCTCATTTATAATCTCGCAGATATCATACCCCTTCCTCTGCGCCAGCTGAATGCAATAATTCATCACATCCGCCAATTCCTCTCTAAGATGCTCATCCTCCGCATCCGGGCTCCACTGAAAACACTCCAACAGCTCTCCTGCCTCTATCGCAATGGACTTCGCCAGATTCTCCGGGCTGTGGAACTGATCCCAGTCCCTGTCCGTGGTAAACTGTGCCACCCGCTCACATGTCTCTTCAAATGTCATAATGCCTTCCCTCCCAATCAAAAATACTTTTTCAAATACTCCTGTAATCCCGGGTCACAGGCATACAAATATGTCCCGCGAATTCCTCTTGTCATGAGCGTTACATAAATGTTCTGGATGAACCCTTTTAGCTCATCCAGGTCTTTTGTCTTTCCGAGATTATCGTAATAGTTAGACTTGTCTATTACTATTGTCCCAAGTTTCCTGTCATACCGCATCTCCGGCCTAAAGATTTCCCCGGCTACATTCAAGTCATAACCCTGAACTGTATGAATACATCCAATCTCGTATGAGAAATCTTTGTTGGAGGTAATTGAATATGCTCACCATAACTGACCTTATCGCAGTGCTCGCACTGTGTGCTACTTTCTATAGCCTTGGTTATGTGCATGGCAAGCATGATTCCAAGGCACAAAAATAACCGCCCCATCCTGACAAGATAAGCGGTTATTTTAATCACTTTATCGAAGCAGGGCTAACCGTCTACCGGTAGCGCCTTTTCTATGAATCATATTAACATCTGGTGCTGTTAACGTCAAACACAGTTTTACAGTAATGCCAATCTGGCCTTAATACATTGTACATAAAGCAGATCTATTTCAGAGGTTGTTCCATTCTTTCTAGGAATATCCACTCCTCAATTCCCGATATACTCGCCTGCGAATTTCACATAAGCGTCGTTGTAGCCTGCTGCCTTCACCAAGGCGAGGCAGTCTTTTGCCTCAGCTTCTGAGGTAAAAAGTCCCGG
>JAEEGF012164433.1_pt1 | contig 13915 bp, 14 predicted proteins | sample 9134171 | NCBI WGS metagenome assembly JAEEGF01 (sample SAMN16246542, study PRJNA631951) | gut metagenome | biome: gut microbiome; feature: rumen; material: AP-attached | host: Bos | place: Iran: Karaj | collected 2018-10
CCATTTCTATTCTATTTTTAAAACACATTATGGGATGACTCCGGCTGAATTCAGGACGATCAAAAAAGGAAACTGATAAAAAGACTGTGTAGCCGGAAAATAGCGCCTGCTAGAGGCGCCATATCTCTTATTTGTCTTTAAACGTATGATAGGTAATAGTTATTTCTGCATCCACTCGAAATGAAGATGTAGTCTTGTACTTGACATCGCCATTTATTGAAACACTTTCAACAGAACCATCTTTAGTTATCCACCCAGTTATAAGATCTTTTTCCTGTACAAGTTTTATATTTCCAAAACCAGCATTTTTAAATTGAGTAACAACATCATTATAATTTTGTTTTTTAGCCTCCTTAGATGTCATAGGCGGATATTCATTTTTTAAGCTATGGTACTCGATAACAATATCAACATCCTTATCGTATCTTGCTAACGACGAAAAAGTCTCATCTCCATCCACTTCAATTTTCCCAATTGTTCCTTCTTTATTTCTTTCGGAATAATCCAAATCATACATTTGGTAAGACACAACATACGAAAATCCTGCATCTTCAAGCTGTTCTTCTACTCTCTTATAATCCTGTCCAATAACTTCAATAGAAGATACACCTATAGCGATCCTGTTATCTATCTTTTCTTTTTGCTTCGTTGACCAAGAATCATAAACATATACCCCAACAACAAGCACGCATATTATAACAATGCATATAATAATACGTTTAATCCATTTCCAAACAGTACTGAAAAAGTCCTTTATTGAGTCAATAAATCCTGCGCTTCTATATGATGTATTATACGAATAATTGACATCAGCTTCTTCATCGTAAGATACCCTACGACTATTCTTTGATGCCGAATGCGCGGCCATAGCAACAAGTCCCAATCCTATAGCTGCTCCCAATAATGATCCACCCGAACTCTCATCGTTTGATGTACTAGAGGAACTATAATCCTCATCCTCATCCTCATTCCTCACACCATCTTCTTCGTCATCTTCATCTACTACATAGACGTCATCGTATTTACTATAGTATTTGCTATATCCATTGGAACCATAATAGGTTCTACTTCCATCAGAGTTAATATACTCTGTGCTTCCGTCCTTGCCATAATATGTACCACTTCCATCGGAATTTCTATATTCAGTACTTCCATCTTTCCCATAATATGTGCCACTTCCATCGGAATTAATGTATCCCGTACTTCCATCTGCAGCATAATACGTCCCACTACCGTCAGAGTTTATATAACCAGTACTTCCGTCTGCACCATAATATGTGCCACTCCCATCTGAATTTCTATAAAATTGTGCATCTGAATCTATTTCTTCATCAGATGAAATCAAAAAATCCCATCCTTGATCCCTTTTTCGCATAGCAAGACCTCATTCTTATCATTTTTACTCATTATAGCTCTCAAAAGTCGAAATATAATCTGCCAAGGAATCCTGTATTTTTATCGGTTTTTCTTTATACTCTGATTGGTAAATCTCTCCGGATGGTGTCTGCCATATTACTATTCCATCTATATGAGTTTCTTCAATAACATAGAATGGTTCTTGGACATTTGGATTTTCTTCGTAATTGCAAAGTGTAGCGGTAACAACATCCAAATTTCGATCTTCACTGATTCCGGTTAATTCATGACCTGCACATGAAACTGAACCATAAAGTTTAAGATATTCCTTATAGTCGTCAGCAAATGTAATCCCAATTTTCTTTTCTGCATTTTCTATCGCTTCATCAGAAGCGCTCTTTTCACAGTAAAAATCTCTTTTGTTCTCAAATATCTCTAACATCTCTCCCATCACAGTATACCTCCTCATTATCCAACTATTGCTGCATACGCCTTCCAAAATGCTTGCCTTTCCGCATCCCAGTTGGAATCTGGGCCATGTGCCTCTGTCCTTTCAAGGAAACCATGTATTGAAGGATTTTTATGCTCAGCTTCAGAAAGAATTGCTAATGTACCGTCCTTCTTTTGACCAACATGATGAAGTTGATAAGATGCGCCTGTTGAATCTTGTGGTGCCAATCCTTGCCGCATTCTCTCTAAATTTGTCCGCCCCTTTGAGTCTACCCGCATTAGGTCTATATCTGTTCTAACCAATGCGGATTTATTTCCCACCATTGTTGATTTTAGATTGGCATCTTTAAATACCTGATACTCTTCCATAGTGTGAAATTCTTTAATCACATCCAGTGGATATCCTGTCTCTTGCTGAATCTTAGCATATTGATTCATAGTGAAGTTCGTTTGTTTTGCAGCTCCATATAGCGCGGTACCTTCACTAGCACCTCCTACAATCGCACCCGAAATAGCGCCCCATTTAAAGCCTTCACTTGCTGCATACATACCTTGCTCAAATGCCTGTTCAACATCGGATGTTTGGTAACCAGTTGTTATTGCTGTTGCAGCTCCGCCCAAAACAGAAGATGAAAGCGCAAAGGCTGTTCCAGTCTTTGCACCGGCCATAAATATCATGCTAACCGCTGGCGCACCAAGGCCACCTGATACAACTGACACAGTTACGCAAAGTAGAATAACCCCGCCACCTATAGCAACATTCTCAAGAATCTTTTGAGCAGAATCATCATAAAATGTCTCCATTTCCTTCACTACTGTCTCACCGTTACTATCTACGGTAAAAATGTAGCGTGATCCCTGGAACAACTCATTTAGTTCATCCAATGTATATCCGAAGAAAAGATTAGACTGTGTATTATATGCTAATTCCTCTATGTATTCTTCAGAAATATATATTGCTTCAACATTCTCTACAAAGTATTCTTCACTATTGAGTCCACTTACCAGTTCAGAATAGACAGTATTTTCAACATAGGTAAGTAAATTTTCATCATCTAGTCCTGAAAATGAAACATTTTGTGGTGAAGCCACCACAAAATCAGAAGCTTCTTCAATTCCTTCTACAGATGCTTCTTCAGCTGCTACATTATTCTCATCCACCACTTCAACAGACGAACCAATAGAAGGTTCCCCACTTCCCTGAGACATTGATGATGCACAACCAGATAAAACCAACACCATACTTAAGATAAGGGCAATTGACTTTTTCATTATTCCTCGTCCTCCTTATCGTTATTACCAAGGCTTATATTACTAATAGAGTTATCTTCTTTGGACTCTATTCCTTTTTTATTTGTAGACGTAGGTGCACTCTTTCTTTTCATTGCTACAAATATAATTATGACTACTACTATGGCAACAACCACTATTGGAATGTAAGAAGGTGTCGCATTTTCGACCTTTTCTGCATCCAAGTTGTTTTTTTCGACATCCTTCGTATTCTCTGTATTACTTTCACTTACCTGTAAAGACGATGCGTCTTTTGCAACCTCCACATTTGATGTTCCTGTAGAAGAAGCTTCCCTTGCCACTTTATCCTCAGACTCTGACGTTTGCTCTGTAACCTCTTCCGGTTCCGGCTCAGGTTCTGGTTCTGGTGGCGGAACCAATGTACCATCATCCTCTATTGTTGCACCAAGAGCTAACTGATCCTGAATCTCAGATATGGACATGCCTGTAACCATGTATGCCTTAAGTACATTATCCTTACCCACATACACTCGTTTTTCTGTAGATGCATTATTATATTGGTTAGATACCGTAATTGTGTATACTCCTTCTTTGGTGAAAGTATCACCATTAGTAGCGCTACTATTAAACTTTGTGTCTTCTGTAAGTCCATCGAATCCATCTTTAAGCACTTCGCGCTTAACGTGAACTTTTAAATATTGAGAATTTGCTAAATCAATAGTGAAGCCATTTTCAGTTATAGCTCCATTAGCTAAGTCCGATCCTGTTTTTGTGTCCTTCAAAAACACAACAGTATTTCCATTTCGAACTTCAAATTCAAATGAAATTCTATAATGATTTGTCTGTGGTGCTATAGCTTTTCCGAACAACTTTGTCTTGTTATATTTAACGGCATAATCCAATGCAACTTCATAATCACCCTCTTCAAACAAATCCACCTTCGTATTAGCATCAGGTGAGGCGCCTGCTTCTAGAAAGTTCGTATAAACCTGCGGCTCAGAATAAGTATTATCCTTATATTTCTGCCTAATCATAAGGACACCCTTACCAAAGTCCATTGTCTCATTAACACCACCCGGGACATCAAACCCTTTATCATACCCCTTTGTGTCTGCGACTATCTTTATATCAGGATTATCTCTACACTGATTAATATTTTGCTCTAAGTTAAACCAAAGACTAATTCTATCTCCGTTGTTTTTTAAGAAAACTGTTTGCTTTGTTTGAGAATCTATTTCGCTATCTGTATAACCACCTACAAAAAAAGATCCAATTGACCATCCAGAATGTGGATCTTCATTATCTATATCCTTAGCCCCACCATATGAATCATAATCAGTACATCTTACTAGTTTTCCCATATTCATACGGTTATCATCTTCTGGAACCTTTACTTTCACAGCTGTAGAATCATAAGCATAAAAGGTATACACTTCTGCATACTTATGGTACTCTTTATCTTCCGTTTGGATAAATAGCACCTTATTAGTTCCTACTGTTTTCTCTGTCTTATACGCTATAATTATCCTATAGTAACAACCATTCACTAATTGCGTATCTGTAGTGACATAAAAAGGCTCCGTTCTAGTCTTGTCAGTAGCAAACAAATTGGTTTCTGTTTCATTTGGAACCGTGTACCATATTTTCCCATCTTTTGATGTCTGAACGACCAATGCACCTTTTAAAATATCGTTATCGAGACTTAAATCATTAATTGTCTTTGATTTATCATCAACTAAATGTTCCTGCTCTCCGGTAGCATTCAACTTTGTGTCATCATAGGTATATGTAAACTGAAGATTTCCACCATTTACACCATAAGATGGTAACCCATCCTTTGTAGTAGTATTAGAAATCTCACCTGAAATTTCAAAAACGCCATAAGTATTATCCTTTGTTGTTGCTTCTGAACTATCAGGTGCAGAAAAATCATACTTTGCCTTTTCGCCAAAAACATATGTCAAGCCTGAAACAGACTGCTTTTCCACAGACTCTGCAGCATAAATAGATAAACAATCTAATCTAATCGACGCTAATATGATAATTAGAGAAGATAATATAACAAAAAACTTTTTCCTCATTAAGAGTTCCTTCCTTGAAGTCTGAAAAATACCATGTACTTCATCATTGATTTCTTACTAAATAATAAACCAATTTATTCTTTCGTAAAGCCAGAGAAAACTACTTCACTTCCACTGTATACCTAGGTCTCTTACACTTCTCGCCCTTTTCAAAAGCAGGAAGGAGCATCTCCTTTTCTTTTTCTTTCCTTGCTATCTCGTCCTGCTCATTTCGTTCACTATCTTGCAACTCATCTTTCTCTTTAAATATTGATGTAGGTCCTTCATCTTCGGTATATTCCATTAACTCATCAAAAAGAATCGCATTCACAAATTCACGAGCCTGAGAAAGAGGATCAGCAGGGAACAAACCATCTAGGCCAGCTCTCTCAGAAAGATTCATCTGAATTCCATTTTTATATTCCGGATCATATGGATCTTCAAACCAACCATCAAAACTAGAAAATTCACATAGCCCTGCTCTATGAGCAAGTTCATGCCCTATAGTTGCTCGTATTCCAGTATTCCTTGCTTCCATGAAGGTTCCCTGTAATTCATAAATATTGTCTCCGCTGCCAATATTCATTCTTACGTAGTAGCTAACACCGCCAAAGTCACCCATCAAAGTCTTCACAATGCTATAAATGTATTGATATCCTCTCTTGGTCTTGCCTGACTCTACGCAAATCAATCCCTGCTGGTCACTCATACTCTGATGAATTCCGTCTATAACTTCCTGCTTGCCGTCAAAATTCATGCTCTCTTCAGCAGATGTATCAAATAACACTACAACGCTGTCGCAAGTGCTTACAGATTTTCTATAGAAAAACTTTTCTTTTGCCTTATCAACTCTCGGATCTCCTGTCTTAACAGGCTTAAGCTTTTCATAGCCTTCCGGAATAAGGAACCTCATCTTACTCTTCTTTGCTTCAATTACTGTATGATTGGATTCATCCGTGACATCAGCTTTCTTACGAGCCTTCTCCGCTTCTAATTCAGCTTTTATCTCTTCCTGAAGCGCCTTCTTTTCTTCCTTCTTTTTGGCATTCTCTTCGGCATTGGCCTTTATACTTTCTGCAGCTTTATGTGCTCCAGTAGATACACCTTCTGCTGCAAACTTTGCTCCTTTAGCCACACCATCTGCCGCGGCTTTTGCACCATTCTTAACACTGTCCGTTATTTTTCCAGCAGTTTCGCTCTCAGCAAAGTCCTTTATAGCATCGCCTGCCTTAACGCCCATCTCTCCGACCTTGGATACTGCATTTCCAACAGCAGAAAGGAAACTCTTCTTTTCTTCTCCATTCTTAGCCATATGCCTTTACCTCACAGTTCGCTTATCCAATGCTATTTAATAATTCTTTCGTTACATCCAGGTACTTTACGATAGCTTCTTCGATGTTCTTCTTAGCTTCTGAAGACACTCCAAGCTTAGTTGCCAGATCCGCTACAAACGCTTTCTCTTTTTCATCATAGCCACCATCGGCAAACATCAAGCCAATGGTCTCAAGTATAACTATCTTCTTAATCTTATCTGAAGACTCAGAATATATCTTTACAATTTCATCTACAGTCTTAGTATTTCTTGCGTCAAAAAACGCTATTCCCATCTCTTTGCAATAATCTTCTATCATCTGATATTCTTCATCAGCAACAGTTCCATTTGCTTCTGCTGCATTTAAAGCTAAGCTGATAAAAGCTTCTTTTTCAACAAAATCTAATTCTCCCAAAAACATATATCAAACCTCCTATGCCACATTAGTAATATCGTTAAGAACTTCCTCAGCATCTCCGATCGCATCATCAATGCCTTCTTTATTTACCTTGTTCATCTCTTCCTCTTCCTGCTTTAAAACAAGGTTTACCTTGCACATCATGTACATCAATCCAACAAGAAGTACAGCATTTTCAGTAGCCTTCTTTTCTTTATCAGTGAACTCATCCCAATTAGTCTTCTCTTCAAAATTCACTATATGATCGATAGTGTTCAAGTGCTTCTTGTAGATACCTTCTACCTTTGTAAGGCTATCCTTAAATCTGGTTGCAGCCTCTGTCAATTCGTCAAAGTATTCAACTATTGTATTAACTTCCTGCTCTGTTCTTTTTGCCTGGAGATATGCCTCATCAGCTTTATCGGAAAGCTTGCATCCGGTAATATTTATGATTACACCGCCGACCAATAAGCCTGCACCTAATGTCGCTCCAGTGAGGACTGCTGATCCCAAAGCCATTCCACCTCCGCCTGCAGCAATGCTTCCCCCACCAAGTGCTGCCATTGCAGCATTTGTAGCTGCGGCGCCACTAAGCGTAGATATTGCAGTGCCAGTAGATGCCGTTCCAAGCGCCACAACAGCTGAAGTAGTTGCTCCTGCAGCGGCAACTCCACCTGCTGTTCCTGCTGCGGCTCCGCCCAATCCGCCAAGAAGCGCACCCGCTCCTGCAGATACCTTCTTGAGTTCTTCTGCTTCATATTCAGGAAGGTCAATTCCTTCGCGTTTGTAAGCCTTAAATTCTGGCCTACCTTGAATCTTTTCAATAATGTCAGAGAAGTCATCAAATGTTGAAAGAATTTCCAATTCCTGCTTGCCAACAGCATCCATAAGCTCTGTAGTCGTATCATTTTTAGTATTAAAAAGATTTACTGCTCTCTCCTGCTTTGTCTGAGCAAGTTTCATGGTATCACTGGCATCTTTCATCTTGATTCCACCATGAATACCAGATCCCACTCCGGCCACTCCAGCCACAGCGGCAATTCCACCAATTATCAATGGTAATGGCATTTTATTCCTCCTTGAGCATGGTTTTACATGCTTCGTAGTTCAATTTATAATACTCATCCTTCGTATAAAGGTCTGAAAAGTATTTCTCATAACAATCATCGACCCTGCACAGATCTGGCCTCTTATCATAGATGGAGCACAAATTCCCTTCCAAATACTTACACACTCCATCTCCTCGGTCCAAATCACTGTATAGCTCATGTTCCTTAAGATGCCGGCAACAGTTGCCACATTTTTGACATTCAAACATTACTCGAATACCAGCCTATTTTTCTTGTTTCCCATGAAGGAGTTAAAGTCTCCCTCCCAAGGAATCTTAATGCCAATCTGTTCGTACAGATCCTTTAGCATATCATTGAGCTTGTCATCATCTTCAATCTCTGATATATCATCTACTGCTTTCGCAAACTTGGCAGTATCCTCTTTGAACTTTTCTATATCGAGATTGGCAATCTTAGCAGCAAGTGCTTCCATTGCGTCCGCTATTTCTTTATAGTTGTTTACCTCTGAAGGAAGCTCATTAAGCTTATCAACAAGCTCATTTATAAACTTACTTCTATCAAGAAACATAAGAAGCGTGCATGAGAGCAGTCCGCTTACCAAGCTGGAGCAGAATGTGATAGCTATCTGTCCCACCTCAGGTATTGCGCCTATTGGCGTTTTAGATAACAGATCTCCAACTGCTGTTCCTGCAAGTACACTTGCACCGGTCGCAAGAATTACTGTAGAAGTCTTAATTCTGTCTCCCAGATATAAGTTATCCGGATTAAGAAGTAATACTCTTCCCGCCTGTACTACAGACGCATATACCTGCCTGATACAACGTACAAGGTTCTTGGCTGTAGTAAAGAAGATATTGCACAGTGTAGTTGTAATACTTGCAAGTGCTCCTGAAACGAAGCCTTCTTCCAACTTTGCTATTATTTCTTTATATTTCTTACGAGCGCTATCCAAGCCTTTTTGTATGCCTCTGCCAACTGCGTTTAACATTTCCTCAAGATCACTTCCAGCTGGAACCGCCTGTAATTCCTCTTTAGCACACATCCAGATCTCAACAAACACAAATCCAAGCGCTTGTCTTACTCCCATTTCAGCACCGCGCTTTGCTGCAGCAGTAGCTGTATCTTTAGCAAACTGTGGACTGGTATAGTACTTTTGAGCCAGTTTCGCGTCGTACTCCTTCTTAGCTCTGTTGTACTCTTCCCGCATCTTATCTTTTACTTCATCAGAAAGTGGCTCTCCCTTTTTGCCACCCTGATTCACCTTATCAGGGTTAGCTTCGCACCACTGAATGTATTCCTCAACAGTCATATCTCGTTTATTGAGATTTAAATCCGCATTTGTAAATCGCAAATTACCTGGATCATTAGCCAATTCAACTCCATCCATATCCGCCAAGACACGTCCTCTGTCATTATGGATCTCATGAGCTGACATTACATGGTCTAACTGGCCCTGATGTTCTCTATCTATAGTCGGATTGTTCCTTGGAATAAGAGTATTCCCTTCAACATATGCATCAGCTATCTTAGTTCCATTCTCATCGAAAGCCTTTCTTGCATCTCTCTTTGTCTGAATGAATGTTTCATGAGAATGATATGCCTTAGTATCGTAATCACCACGCCCCTCATAGCTTGCTTCATTGGCAGCATTCTTATACTTCATCTGAGAGTCCACGCCAATTTCTCTGACGTTGTGAATAGTATCAACATCTCCACCGTGCTGATCATGAACTATAAAATCAAGCCCAAATGATGTGATAAGACTTTGAAGTATAACTCTTTCATATTCTGCCCATATAGACTGAAAGACGTTATCCTCAGGGTTCATCTCTGGACCATTTTTCAATTCTCCAATAAATGATGTTTCACTCATCGATATTATCCCTTCCAAAGGCTTACAGCCTTAATTCCATAAGCCCTCACTATACATTATATTCTATCAAAATGATGTATCCTTAAAAATAATCTTAATATTCCCTTAAAGACGCACCGCCTCGATAATTATCCTTAATTATTTACATTCTTAATCTCTGCAATTATCTGTCTTACCCTTCTCTCTGATAGCCCTAGAGCCTTTGCCATTTCTGAAGGTCTCATAGATTCCATATTTTCCATAATGAAATCTTTACGGAAATCAATTGAATAAAGTTTCTGCGGAAATGTAATATTTAGTCCAGAAAAGCGTTTCCAGATTTTCATTGTCGCAGCATCACCAATTAGTTCAGCTAACTCTTTATATACACCGCTATAGCGCTCCGGATTGCTGTTCATTGCCGCCACCTCCTCATCAATATTCAATTGTAAAGAATCCTTTTTGAAAATATCACTTGCATTATGCCCTGTATCTTTCATGTGAAATTTACACTGCCGTTTTTCCATAATCTTTTGCAGTGCATTCCTCCTTTCACTACAGGACATGATTTTTTCGCGAATCAAAAAATCAAAAAGGATATTCAATTGTTCTGAGGAAGCGAGCTATTTCAGCACCAGCTTTTATGCCAACACTAACCCGGCAAATAAATCTCCCATGCAAAAGCTCAGATGATCAACATCTTCTTTTCTTGCAGTTTCATAATATTCATTGAGCCTATAATCAGGATCTGTCTCCAGCTTTGTAAAGAGGACTGCTGTATTAGCGGCATCAACCAATCCATCATGTGCTCTGCCTTCAGGAGCAATGTTTGAGATGAAAAGAGCTTCTTCAAGACTGTAGGACTTCTTTCTATCCATCTTTTCACCGAAGGTCTTCTGGCAATCAATCCAATTAGCAAAGACAATCTCCAGGCGATCATCCTCTATGCCCTTTTCAAAGGTTTCATGGATAATCTGCTTAGGATCTGAATTGCTCCAGGATACGCATCTGACATCATCAGCAGGTAGCCAATCCAGGAAAGCTTCTAGAGCTTTTTCAAAGCAAGGAGCATCATCAACATCCTTTTGAGATATGCCTGTCAGGTTCTCGATAAAGCTGTCAATATAGCCATATTCAGGCTTTACGTATGTATTAAATTCATCAATAACCTCATAGTCCTCATCAAGAAGAACTGCTCCAATCTGAATTGTTTCCTGGCGATACTTATAACCAAACTTTCTATATCCCTTTGGTACACAACACATCTCTAAATCAACTACTGCATATTTCATAGGAACTCTCCTCTCTGCTCAGGTAGATTTTCTGATAATACAAAAATAGCATTTTATGTGTCCTATAACTCCCACACCACAAACCCGCTCAAACACTGAGTTTCAAGAATCAACCCTATCCTACCGCAGTATTTTGAAGTGTTTATTTTGGGCTATTATTCAAAAGCGCATCAATACTGTGCTTATACAATCAGCCAGCATATCTTTTTTCGAACTTAACTACTTTTTCACCCTTGTTACTGTTATCAATCCTATCAGCAAACTTCTCGCCAAGTTTAGGTATGATGTTTTCTGAAAGCTGCTTCCCAATTGCCGGAACCGCGCACTCAATAATAAGATACTCTCCTGCCATAAGTGCCATCTTTACCATCTGTTTCTTAACTGCGTATGTCATAACTAATCTCCTTTCTTCCTGTCCGGAAGTGCATTTGTTTTATTTGATGATCTTATGATAGCGTTTGGAGCAAGAAAAAAGGTCGCATGGCGTGCGACCCTAAAAAAATTTTGTGGCATTTAATTTTCCATAGTTTTCTTCAGTTATCACATTTCCAATATTTCCAGCAACTCCTTTGTCAGATACTTCTTCAGTATCTTATCTGCATCCACAGATCCGAATCCATGATAGAACTCCTCTGCCACGCCACCTGCAATTGCTCCAAAAGTATCGCTGTCACAATGCAGGCTATAGATATTCCTTATGAATGATTCATAATCTGTGCTCTCATAAAAGCATCTCATAGCTGCAGGAACTGATCCCTGGCAGCTTACATCCCACTTATAGCGAGGCCTCATTTCATCCAGGGTGTAACCAATGCTATATTCATATTCGTCCTTAGGATAATTCTCAAGGACATAATCATATATTTCCTGCTTGGTGTTGCCGTGACGAGCCATCCAAATGCAGGTTGCAGTAACAACAGCTCCTTTGATGCCTTCAGGATGATCATGAGATACCGCAGCTACTTCCGCAGCCTTCTTCTGCATCTCATCATAGTCTTCGAATGCCTCTCCAATATAAGCTGTCCTCATTGCCGAACCATTACCCCAGCTGTTATAAGGACTGTGGTCCGAGCCAAGAATCCATCTATAAAAGGTTCCACCATATCCGCAATCCGGATATCTCCTTCCGACATCTACCATGGTTGCTACAAGGTCCTTTTCCTCTGCGATAGCCTTCTTAATTGCCAAAGTCATAACTGTATCATCCGTAAAACTTATTGGACGCAGACCTGAAATCAAAGGTACTTCCTTCCAATCCAGATTCCTTGGCCTGTTGAACTCGTATTGTGATCCTAATATATCTCCTAAAACCGCTCCTTTAACTGCCATATGCATTCTTCCTTCCGCTTCTATCAATTCAGCTACCTGCGCTAACGAAAAAGTTTACCACCAGCGCTGATGAATTTCTTTACCACTTATCATTCCTGAAACTTCTGAAACAAATCATCTTCTGGCTTTCTTACCTCTTCTCTGATAATCATCATTGATTGCATCCGACCATCCGCTCTCAGTAAGGCACTCATCAACATCCATGGCGCTTCCAGCCATCATAACGGAACATACTGCCTTGGAAATCCCTTCATAAAGATTTCCAGCTCCGATACTATCATTGACATAATTAACAGTCCTGTCCTTGCGGATTCCATACTTCTGAGCCTCAGCATAAGCATCTATGTTGGCGCCGATAAAGATAAACTCCCAACCATATTTCTTTTGCTGTTTCTTGACCATCTTTTCAATCTTCTCGCGAGAGTATCTGCTGCTGGCATTCTCCATGCCATCGGTAGTGATTACAAAAATAGTCTTCTCCGGTCTATCCTCTTCCCTGGCATACTTGTGAACGTTACCGATGTGGTGGATAGCTCCACCAACTGCATCCAGAAGGGCGGTGCAACCTCTGACGTAATACTGCTTGTCCGTCATCTTCTCTATCTTTTCAATCGGCACTCTGTCATGGATAACTTCGCACTCATCATCGAAAAGAACTATTGAAACCACAGCCTTCTCACCTGTCTTTTTCTGCTTTTCCATCATGGCGTTGAAACCACCGATGGTGTCAGCCTCAAGGCCGCTCATTGAACCTGATCTGTCAAGTATGTAAACAATCTCTGTATATCCTTTACTCATATCTATTACCTTACCTTTCTGAAATGTGCTCCCGCGGTAGAGCTGTCCTTGTTTGTAAGGTAATAATACTTTATGGGAAAAGAAAAAAGGTCGCACGGGAGGCGACCATAGAAAACCTTATTTTGACTCCTTTGAAAGGGGATCAAGACCGTAATCAAAGAGCACCATGTCAATCTTGATTACGTTGTAATTCTCATGTTCAATGAAGTATCTTACTACAGCATCAGTCTGAGAAATTGGCGATATAGCATATCCAGCAAGTCCCAGGAAATCTACTGTTTCATCCATGTTGAGGTGAAGGCCAACTGCCAGTGCCAGCACTTTTTCTTTTGAAGGCTTAACCTTGCCCTTAAGAAGCTTGGAGAAATACTGCTTGTTGATATTGGCAGCTGCATAAACCTCAGAATTCTTGAGACCTTTCTTGTTTATCAGCTGCTGAAGATGTTTTTCAAAAGAGTCTGTGTAAATATCCTTGTGCACATCATCAAGGGACTCTGCTTTGAGAGCCTTCATTTTCTTCTTGGCTGCTCCATGGAGGATTCCGCCGGCTAAAGGAGCTGCACCAATTGTCAGGTCCGGTAACTCTTCCGCTCTTCTACGAGCTGAAGTCACATGCCAAGCTGAAGAAGCAGTCGTATCTACGGGAGATCCTTCGGTATCGCTATAGTCTGCCTCTGCAATTGATTCCAGGTAAACTGATGTATTAGCAAGTCCTTCAGGCAATCCCTTATCTGAATACTCATCATCG
>JAEEGF010065417.1_pt1 | contig 13914 bp, 11 predicted proteins | sample 9134171 | NCBI WGS metagenome assembly JAEEGF01 (sample SAMN16246542, study PRJNA631951) | gut metagenome | biome: gut microbiome; feature: rumen; material: AP-attached | host: Bos | place: Iran: Karaj | collected 2018-10
CTGTTGTAATCCACCGGCATTACTGCTCTCCCGAAGGTTAACTGTGGCCCGCCATTGGCAAGGGAAACAGTCCCAATGAATTTTTTAATGTAGAGTATCCCGATCTATGCGGCACGACCCGTTTGTTGGGTGCAAAGATACAACAAAAATTTGATAATTGCCAACTGATACTGGATATTTTTACTGCGCCTTGTTATTTTTTAACGATTTCACTTCTTCTGTCTTTTGCGCCTGAACCACAGGAACAGTATGATGGCCAGCATGGCGATGCAGATTATCGAGAACATAGTCAGAGGTGCGATGCCTGTAAAGGGTGGCACGATGACCTCTATCGTCCGCATGTCAAACTTGTCTGGTGATTCCAGCAGGAAGGCTTTCACCTTAAAGGTATAGGTGCCGGCAGGCACATCGGTGTAGGTGGCCATACGGTCTTTCTCGGCCTTATGCCAGTCTTCATCGTAACCTTCGAGCATATACTGGTAGTGTACACGATGCTGCAGGGCATAGTTCATGGCCGCAAATCGGAAGCCGAAGCTGTCGCTACGGGCTGGCAGCTTGATCCTGCGCGACATCGGTACATAGAAGTCGTAGTTGTCGTTGAATCTCGGACTCTGCAGCTCTCCATCGACGAAGAAGTCGGTAATCTGCAGTTTCAGCAACGATCCTTTCTCTGCCATGAGCTTGTTACGGTCCACGACATAGTAGCCGTTCAGCGTTCCGAAGAGGATGTCGTCGTTCTCCAAGGTGATGGCTCCGCCCTCCGACATCATCGTCTCATCCACACCGTCGAGGTTAGAGAAGGTGGTGAAGATCTTCTTCTCCATGTCGAGGGTGGAGATGATGTGCTCTGTGGCAAACCAGGCATTGCCGCGTTTGTCGAAGGTGATGCTGCGGATCTCTTCTGAAGGCAGTCCGTCTTTGGAACCGAAGTTCTCAAACAGCTGACAGCCGTCCTCGTCCTTGCCGATGTTGATGGCGATACCACCACCATTGGAACCTAACCACATGCGACCTTGATTGTCACGTTTCAGGCAGATGATATCGTTGCTCATCAGCACCTGGTCACCGGATGATGGCATCTTCAGTTTCTCGATCTTGACCTCCTTGTTTTCATACTTCATGATCAGGATACCGTCGGTAGTGCCTGCCCAAACATTTCCTTCAGCGTCGAGTTCTATTGTTCTGACTTTCAGATAGGTATTGTTCTTCGGGTAATCCTTCATTCCGCTTTTCGGATGCAGGAACACGGTGGCACCTTTGGCATCTTTTGTCAGCAGGTTCACACCGCCGCCATAGGTGGCTATCCAGATGTTTCCGGCCTTGTCCTCTACGGCATAATAGGCACCGTTGTTGCTGAGGCTCTGCTTGTTGTCTTCCTCATGACTGTATTTCTCTACGTGCCAACCGCCACCGGCAGTGGCTGACATCTTAAACAGGCCGTAGTCTTTCGAACAGAGCCAGTAGTTACCTTTCGAGTCCTTCGAGATGCCGTAGAGTCTGCCGAAACTGTTGCCCTGAGAGTCCTGTGTTACCTTTTCCTGACGACCGTCGTCGTAGTTTAGGAACACGCAGCTGTGCTTATTGCCGAGCAACAATACCTTCCGATCCTTGTCGTAATAGAGGGCACGGATCTCGTTCTCAAGGGTAGAGATGGCATCAGGTACGGGCCTGATGCGGACGATGTTGTCTTTCAGGATGTCGAGCTTCTCCAGTCCTCTGCGGCTGGTCGACTCCCAGACCACACCTTCCTTGATGACCAGCGCCGCATTGACGGTGTTCGAGAGGTTCCAGGGGTTGCTGGGGTCGTTGTGGAAGTATTCTACCTCGTCTTTCTCACGGTTATAGTAGCCGTAGCCGCCGTGGTTCATTCGGATCCACACGATGCCGTTATGCTCGTTGAACTCTCCGCCACGACCGTCCTGCTCGGGCACGAGCACCGTCTGCTGGAAGAATTTCTCATGACCGGTCTCGGGGTTCAGACGCGACACACCCATGCGGTCGTCGCAGAACCAGATGAGATCGTGACTGTCTACGTAGATGCTGAAGATACCCATGCCGTTGGGCTTCCTCAGCAACTTGGGATCCTGTCCGTAGGCGAACGAGTAGATGCTGCCGTCTTTGCAGGCTGCATAGATATTATAGCCGTTGGAATGTAGGCTTGAGATGTGCTGCTCAGGCAGGATGGCTTTCTTCTCAAGTGCCTCGTTGCTGCGGTCCAGACGGTGAATGCCTTGATTCGTGCCCAGCCAGATGTCGCTCTGATAGCCTTCGGCCATGCTTGTGATGATCAGGTCACCGGCACTCATCTGCTCGCTCTTCAGGCCTCTCCGGTCGAGTGTCATCATATAGAGGCCGCTGCCGGCGATGCTGACGAGCACTTCTCCGGTGCTGGTGACGAGTAGGGGAGAGTTGGTGCGGAACTCCTCATAACCGTCGTAGCCTTCAAAAGGGTTGATGATCTGGTCGGTGTGACGGTTCAGCACGAACACACGGTCGTCGTACATGTGCATCCACACGTTCTGCGACTGGTCGATGACGATGTCGAGAATACGGTTGTGCAGGTTCTTGATGTGACTGGAGTTGCCCGTCTTGTAGTTGTAGAAGTCATAGCCGTCGTAGCGCGAAAGACCGTTCCACGTGGCCAGCCAGATGAAGCCGAGGTCGTCTTGGCAGATCATCGAGATGGCGTTGCTGCACAGGCCGTCTTCGGTCGACATGTGTATGCGCGAGGCCTGAATTTGCTGGGCTGATACGGATTGACAGGTAAGCGCCATCAGGGCACTTATCAGTAGCAGTTGGTAGTTTGTCTTATGTCTCATATGCATGACTTTTTCGGGATTTCATTTGCAAAGTTACATTTTTTCTTGAAATATACCAAATAATTGAAGAAAAATACATATCTTTGCACAAAAATTAAGGAATTATGACAAAGAATATCTGTATTCTCGCCGGTGCAAGGCCGAACTTCATCAAAGTGTCTCCTCTGGTGAGGGCCATCAGTCAGCGTCCTGAGGCCAACTGTCTGCTCGTCTATGCCGGCAGTGCCGACGACCCCACGCTCGAGGCTTCGCTCTTCGATGACCTTCAGATCGACCGTCCGCAGTATTACTTAGGTGTCGTCAGCACCAGTCTCAACGAGATCACCAGTCAGGTGATGGCGCAGTTCGATAGGTTTCTCGACGAGCATCCCGTCGATGTGGTGATTGTGGTCGACGACCTCGCCTCGACGATGGCCGCTGCTATCGTCACGAAGAAGCGGGGCATCCGTCTGGCTCATCTGGTGGCCGGCACGCGTTCCTTCGACATCATGATGCCTAAAGAGATCAACCGGCTCGTCATTGATGCGCCCTCCGACTCCCTCTTCACCGCCGGTGTCCGCTCTACGGGTGTTGCCACTCGCGAACAGTCGGAGCGCTCACAGACCTTCATGGTCGGCAACATTCTGATGGATACGCTACGGTTCAATCGTGATCGCCTGCAACGCCCTTTGTTACTTGCTGATATTCAGGATAATAACTATCTGGTGTTCACGTTAAACCGGAAGGTGCTTTTGGCTGATGAGGAGAACCTCCAGAAGATGCTTGAGGCGATGGTCGATGCTGCCGGCGACGTACCCATTATCGCCCCCCTCCGTAACGAGGCACACGAGGTTGTTTCAAAACTGTCATCTGTCATCTGTCATTCTCATAATTCTAAATTCTTAATTCTAAATTCTCTATCCTATCTCGAGTTTGGCTGGTTGACCGCTCATGCCAAGGGTGTCATTACCGACTCCGGCAATGTGGCCGAAGAGGCGACCTTCAACGGTGTGCCCTGTATCACGCTCAACAACTACACGGAGCATCAGGAGACGGTGTCGGTAGGTTCCAACGTGCTGGTGGGCGAAGACCCCGAGCGTCTGCGTGAGGCTGTGTCGAAGATGGTTCGGGGCGAGTGGAAGCACAGTGCACTGCCTGACCGTTGGGATGGTCGTACGGCCGACAGAATCTTACAGATTCTCTTGAGCAATGATTGATTTTGAGGACGAAAATGCAATTTTTTATGTAAAAAATGCTGCAATTCCAAATAAATGTTTATCTTTGCAGCGTGTTTAGAGAAAAATTAGACAAATTAATAACCACTTAACAGAAAAAAGAAGTATGAAAAAAATCATGATGATTGCTTGCATGATGCTGTTCTCTACAGCCATGTTTGCTGAAAAGGGTGACTTGTTCGTAGGTGCAGGTTTTAGCTATGGTCTGGGTTCTGACTACAAGAACTTTGGTATCGGTGTGAAGGGTCAGTACGAGATTATCAACAATTTCCGTGCTGATGCTCAGGTAGACCACTTCTTCAAGTCTGAGGGTTGGTCGTTGTCTGATATCAACATCAATCTCCAGTATGTCATTCCTGCAACAGAAGCCATCAACATCTATCCTCTCGCTGGTCTGGCTCTTGTTGGTTTCAGTGACAATGCTTTCGGCTTCATGAAGGAGGCTAAGGCTGGTTTTAACCTCGGTGCTGGTGCCGAGCTGCCCATGAACGACAAGTGGAAGATCTTCTTCGATGCGAAGTATCAGATTGTCAGCAACGCTGGCCGCTTCGTTCCCACTCTGGGTGTGCTGGTGAAGCTCTAAATCAGAAATTCTACCCTGACGTCATTCCGGCGTCAGGGTTTATTGTTTTATAAATAAACCAAACCTAAGACATAACGCAATGAAAAGAATCGTTTTAATGTTAATGATGGTGGTGGCCTTTGCCGCTACTGCCGATGCTCAGGGCTTCTTGAAGCGCCTGAAGGACCGTGCCCTCAATGCCGCAGAGAATGCTGTTTCAAACAAGGTGGATGATAAGGTTCGCCGTGAGACCGACGATGCAATGGACGATGTCCTCGACAAAAAGAAAAAGAGCTCGAAGTCTGACGATGCCGCTTACGAGGATGCAGAGGTGGAGGACACCTACGATACTGAAGCAGGTGCAGCCAAGAGCGACTTCGTTCGTGGTGGTACGATTATGTTCCAGGACAATATGGAAGGCGAGCAGGTCGGTGAGTTCCCCTCCAAGTGGGACTTGGTGCGAGGTAATGCCGAGATCGCTACAATCAAAGGTCAGAAGTGTATCGCCCTTATCGATGGTGACGGCTGGATTACCCCGTTGGTTAAGGGTGGCATTAAGAATTACTTAGGCGATGTGTTCACCGTGGAGTACGATATGCTCTTCGATGACCGTCCCAAGGATGGTGCACCCAGCATCGAACTCGATATCATGAACGAAAACGAGGAGCGGGATAATGAGTTGTTCCAGATTGAATACAGCATGTGCTGTGACAAACAGACCATTGACTGCGACTATGTGCGTCCAACAGCCGAGAGCTATTCTCATAAGGAAGGCTCTTCTCGGGCCTCAGAGGTTTGCGTCATCAACGATGGGCGCTGGCACCATTTCGCCTTGTCATTCAACAAGCGTGCTATCAAGTTCTATGTCGATGGTAAGCGTGTCATCAATGTACCCAATGCCAAGGCTGGTGCAGGCTGGCTGACACTGTGGTCGGGCGGTATGGACAAGCGTCCTACCTACGTCAAGGATGTGGTCATTGCCAAGGGTGCCGTTGAGCTATACGAGCGCAATGCTACCGACATGAGCGCCGTTGAGAAGGCTATTGCCGAGACGGGTAAGTTCGTCACCAACAACATCCTCTTCGAAACAGGTAAAGCCACGCTGAAGCCCGAGTCGATGGCTGAGATCCAGAAGGTGGCCGACTATATGAAGAAGAACCCACAGGCTCGTTTCGAGGTGCAGGGCCATACCGACAATCAGGGCTCCGACGCCATCAACGACCCGCTCTCTCAGCAACGTGCTGAGGCTGTGGTCAAGGCTCTCGAAGGCCTCGGCTGCGATCCCTTCAACCTCCGTCCTGTTGGCAAGGGTTCTCACGAGCCCGTCGCTGACAACAGCACCGACGAAGGCCGCGCCAAAAACCGCCGCGTCGAGTTCATCAAGCGATGAGAGCAGAGATGAGAACTTGTTCTCAATCTTTGCCGAGGCGCGACGATGAATCGGCGAAGCCAATTTATTAAGAAGTAAAAAACCAATCCTTTATGAAGAAATTAAGTATCGCATTGATGTGTTTCGCAGCACTGGCATTGTCAGCCTGCGGAGGAAAGAGCGGCGGCAGCAGCTCAAGTGACGAATCAAGTAGCAGCGCCAGCGGCCTGGCCGACGGCAAGTGGCCCGCAGCCATCTACGACAAGTACGGCATCCCCGAGATCGAGACTAAGGGTCATATCGTTTGCACTGAACTCAGCGGCGAGGAGCCATCCTATCTGTATAAAGTTTATTATAATGGTGTGACTGCCGAGGAGATGCAGGCCTACGTGAAGACGCTGAAGGAGAAGGGCTTCCGTGTGCCCTGGTACACTCAGGAGCGTATCGACAATGGTCGTAGCGACTTGGACGCTACCCTGTATCTACCGGCCGAGAAGAACGACAAGACGCTGAAGATCCAGTTCGACTTCGAGCACCCGATGTCGTTTGAGTACTATGCCGACGAGCCCAATCCCGCCTTCGAGGTGGTGGAGCGCGACGGCGAGATGTACATCGACTACAACTTTGTGGTGCATCTCTGTACCATCAACAACCAACCCGAGGCAGAGGGCTCGTTCGAGGCTCTTGGTCTGACGGCTGCCGACCTGAAAGACCTCCCCAATGTGCGTGTTGTGAACATGCAAGGCAGTGCTACGGGCGGCTCTATCGGCGTGAGTCTCTATGGCGACCACCAGCTGGCCGAGGGTGACATGGATGCCATCCACGACAAACTGGCCGACGTGCTGGAGGCCAAGGGCGTGAAGTGCTACCATACCTTCAGTGGTAAGGAGATGACCGCCGAGCAGTTGAAGGCCGACAAGGTGCGCGGCTACATCGTCGAGAAGGACGGCAAGAAGTTCATGATGATGGCCATGAGCGACGACCGCGTCGGTGACTTCGGCTGCGGCATCGACTTCCGTTTCATGGTCTATAATAAGTAGTCTTTAGGAATATACATTAATCTCCCCCCGCAGGCTTTGCGTCATGAGTTGGCGTACGGTCTGCGGGTCGTCTTTGTAGTGCGATTGTAGGAACATGAGCTTGGTGACGGCGCTCTCGACGGTCATGTCGCGACCGCTGATGACACCGGCCTCCTGGAGATGGTAGCCGCAGTCGTAACGGCTCATCTCGACGGCGCCCTGCAGACACTGGCTGATGTTCACGATCACCTTGCCGTTCTTTGTACCCTCGCGGAGGGCATTCAACAGCCACGGGCTCTGAGGCGCATTACCCGAGCCGAAGGTGCGCATCACGATGGCCTTCAGGTTCGGCGTGTGGATGATATGTCGGATCAGGTCTTCGCGGATGCCGGGGAAGAGCGAGAAGATGATCACGTTGTTGTCCAGCCGGAAATGGGGCGTCATGGGTTTCGAAAAGTCGGGTGTCAGGATACGATCCTTATGATAAGTAATGTTCACGCCCGCGTCCACGAGGTGCGGGTAGTTGAACGACTCGAAGGCGTTGAACTCCTCGGCGCTCTGCTTGGTGGTGCGGTTGCCGCGCAGCAGGTGGCCGCCGAAATAGATACCTACCTCGGGTACCAGCGCACGCCCCTCAGCATCTTTCGCCGCAGCGATCTCGACGGCCGTGATGAGGTTCTCCTTGCCGTCGGTGCGGAGCTGACCGATGGGCAGCTGCGAACCGGTGAAGATGACGGGCTTGGTCAGGTTCTCCAGCATGTAGGAGAGGGCAGAGGCGGTGTAGGCCATCGTGTCGGTGCCGTGCAGCACCACGAAGCCGTCGTACTGGTCGTAGCGGTCGGCGATGCAGTGCGAGATGTCGGTCCATCGGCCGGGCGTCATGTCGCTGGAGTCGATGGGCGGGGTGAACTGGAACGTCTCGATCTCAGTGTCAAACTGCTTCAGCTCGGGCACGTTGTTCAGCAGGTGCTCGAAGTCGAAGGGCTCTAGGGCGCCGGTCAGCGGATTGCGGTTCATACCGATGGTGCCGCCGGTATAGATCAATAGTACTTTACTGCGCATGTGAAAGCAAACGTTTACGTGGTAATTTTCTGCAAAGGTAGAACATTTTAGCGAGATAATCACTAACTTTGCACAAAATTTGAACTTAAAATCATATTAAACTTAAAAATTATGAAGCAATTCAATGACGATAACTTCGTTCTGGAGACCAAGACGGCGCAGGACCTGTATCACAACCATGCGGCCAAGATGCCCATCATCGACTACCACTGTCACCTCATCCCCGAGATGGTGGCCAACGACCATCGTTTCAAGTCTATCACCGAACTGTGGCTGGGCGGCGACCACTACAAGTGGCGTGCCATGCGTACGAACGGTGTCGACGAGAAGTACTGCACGGGCAAGGACACCACCGACTGGGAGAAGTTTGAGAAGTGGGCCGAGACGGTGCCCTACACCTTCCGCAACCCCCTCTACCACTGGACCCACCTGGAGCTGAAGACCGCCTTCGGCATCACCAAGCTGCTCTCTCCGAAGACCGCCCGCGAGATCTTCGACGAGTGTAACGAGAAGCTGAAGAGCCCCGAGTTCTCTGCCCGTGGACTGATGAAGCACTACAACGTCGAGTGCGTCTGCACCACCGACGATCCCGTCGACGACCTGCACAACCACATCGAGTACGCCAAGCACAAGGCTCAGGACGATCCCATGATGATCCCCGCCTGGCGCCCCGACAAGGCCATGAACATCGAGAAGCCCGAGTTCGCCAAGTACATCGAGCAGCTCGCTGAGGTCAGCGGTGTCGAGATCAGGAAGTTCGCCGATATGGTCGACGCCCTGCAGAACCGCCACGACTTCTTCGCCGCCAACGGCTGCAAGCTCTCCGACCACGGCATCGAGGAGTTCTACGACGAGGAGTACACCGACTCGCAGATCGAGACCATCTTTGAGAAGGCTATGCGCGGACAGCAGCTGTCGGCCATCGAGGTCCGTCAGTTCAAGAACTGCTTCCTCACCGTGATGGCCGAGATGGATGCCGACGCCGACTGGACACAGCAGTTCCATTATGGTGCCATCCGCGACAACAACACGGCCATGTACAACCAGCTGGGCGCCGACACGGGCTTCGACTCCATCGGTGAGTTCAACACCGCCAAGGCCATGTCGCACTTCCTGAACCGCCTGAACATGAAGGGTAAGCTCACGCGTACCATATTATATACATTGAACCCCTGCGCCAACGAGGTCATCGCCACGATGCTCGGCAACTTCCAGGGAGGTGAGCCCGGCAAGATCCAGTTCGGCAGCGGCTGGTGGTTCAACGACCAGATGGACGGCATGATCCGTCAGATGAACGCCCTCTCGGTGCTCGGTCTGCTCTCACGCTTCGTGGGCATGCTCACCGACAGCCGCTCGTTCCTGTCGTATCCGCGTCACGAGTACTTCCGCCGCATCCTCTGCAACATCCTCGGCAACGATGTAGAAAAGGGCCTGCTGCCCGCCGACGAGGAAATCCTCGGCCGCATGGTGGAGGATATCTCCTACAACAACGCCCGCCGCTACTTTAAATTCTATTAGGCTTCGCATGTTTAAGGAGACAAGGAGACAAGGAGTTCAAGGAGTTCAGGACATTACCTGAATCCCTTGAATTACCCGTTGGTTCTATGGATTTGGGAGCCAGCAGATTATTGTCCTGAACTCCTTGAACTCCCTGTCTCCCTGTCTACAAAGAGCAAGCGGAGCTTGCGAAAGTTAAGTCACTACTTTAAAATTCTACTAATAAAGCCCGCACAGGGCACAACGAAAGGGGCTACCAAAACGGTAGTCCCTTATTTTTGTTGAGCGCCCTTAATATTTTTAGGGAAAAAGTTTGGAAGTTAAGCAAACTTATCGTATCTTTGCAGTGAAATAATAAACAATCAAATAATTAGTCCTATGAAGAAAACGGGTTTATTATTGGTACTGTCATTACTGACATTGGTGGCTGCTGCTGACGATGCAGTCGAGGTTAACGGAGTGTGGTATCTGTTTGATGCCGAGAATCAGAGTGCAACGGTTGCGAAAAGTCCGTCGGGAGCAAAATATGCCGGCGAGATCGTCATACCGGGAAGCGTCACCTATGATGGCGCAGATTACGACGTGACGGCCATCGCCCCCAGGGCTCTTTCTGGCTGTAGTGAGATCATCTCTGTCATCATCGGCAATAACGTGAAGACCATCGGAGAGAGTGCCTTCTCGTACAGTTCCTTGGTCTCTGCCTTGATCGGCGACGGTGTCGAAACGATCGGCGACTATGCCTTCTACAAGTGTACGTCGCTCGTCGATGTGGCTATCGGCAACGGGGTCACCACCATCGGTACGGGTGCCTTTCAGTGGTGTGGGGCTCTGCCGGCTATTATCATCGGCAGCAGCGTGACTTCCATTGGCGAGTCGGCTTTCTACGACTGCGGTAACCTGCTGAATGTCTATTGCCTGGCCGAGAACCTGCCTTCAACCATGCCGACCTCGTTTGATTCCCGATACCAGCCCAAGATGGTCATTCACGTGCCAACCTCTGTCGTCGGGGCTTACTCTGATGCCCAACCCTGGAGAAACTGCGGAATGGTTGTCGCACTGGCTGCCGACGAGGGCGTGAAGTGCGAGAAACCCGTGGTGGGCTATTCGGATGACCATCTGACGTTCTCCTGTGGCACGGATCATGTGTCGTACATCTCCTTCCAACGGGTGCCTGTCGACAAGCTCAATACTACTGACGAGGTCGCATCGCCGGAGACTTTTACCGTTTCTGTCTTCGCCATCAAGTGGGGCTGTTACCGGTCTGAAACGGCCGTCAGTCAATTCCGCTTCTCGGGATTCAGTCCTGTCGATGCTGGTTCTGCGCCAGCCCACTACAAGAAAGGTGACCTGAACCGCGATGGCCAGGTGAATGTAGCCGACCACGTGACACTCTCAAGCATCATCCTTGATGGCCATTGATCCTCACCGCCTCTTTCAGGCATGCGTGATGGCTGGCTTGCTGGGTTCGGCAGTGCCTGCGGGGGCGCAGTCGAAACTGCTTCATCGTGCCGACAGCATCCTGTCGCTGAGGTACGACAAGGGCGGCATCGACACGGCCTACATCACTCGGCCTGACACGAAATGGACGGTCACGGCGCGGATGAATGTGTCGGGGTCGAAAATTGAGGCTGAGGGCATCGACCGCTCGGCTGCGGCGCTCAGTGCGTCGGCTGACGGACAGCACTTCAAGGCCGAGATGGTGGCCAACAGGAAGGCGACGCTCAGCGCGGGAGTCAGCTACCTCGGCCTCTCGCTCAGCCTGTCGCTCAATCCCGCCAAGATGATGGGCAAGTACCATGATTACGAACTGAACTTCAACAGCTACGGCCGGCGCTTCGGCTTCGACGTCATCTATCAGGATGCGAAGAACTTCACGGGCTGGCACGACCACGAGAGCCGTGAGCGCATCGAACTGCCCGACGGTTCACTGTCGGTGAAGACGCTGAACCTGAACGCCTTCTACGTCTTCAACAGCCGCCGGTTCTCCTATCCCGCCGCCTTCTCGCAGAGTTACATCCAGCGGCGCTCTGCCGGCAGCTTCCTCCTGACGGCCTCGGGCATGGGCCAGCACGCCACGCTCGAATGGGAGCAGCAGATGCAGCTGAAGATGACGAACATCGCCCTCGGTGCGGGCTATGGGTACAACTACGTGCCCGGTCGGGGCTGGCTGCTGCACGTCTCCGCCCTGCCAGCGTTCATCGTCTATAGCAACACGTCGATGTCTTTCGGTGAAAACGACATCCCCCTTAACTACCATTTCCCCGAGGTCATCATCACCGGCCGCGGAGCCGTTGTCCGCCAGTGGGGCAACAAGTTCATCGGCATGTCGATGATATTCAATTTCACCAACGTCGGCCATGAGGATAACCTCTCCCTGCACAACATCAAATGGCGCGTCCGCACCTTCTTCGGCCTGCGGCTGGGGAAGCGATAAGGGCGCAGAAGGGTCAGGCACCTTTACGCCCTGGCTCAAAATAAAAACTGTAACTGTCATTTCGTAACATCATATAAAAGAAGGGGTGACCATTTCGGCCACCCCTTTCTTTTCGGTTCGTCTTTCGTGTCCTTAGTGTCCTTAGTGGATCATCGCCATGCACGAGGTCGTGCCCAGTGCCGTGAGGAATGCCGTGAGCGCGGCTACTATGACCTTCACCGCCAGCTCAATGATGCGCTGCTTTTTCATCGCTTCGCTTCGTTTCTCTTCGCTTCGCTTTGGTGGAGGGTGGAGGGTGGAGGGTTAAAGGAGATTACTTCTGCCTCCCGTTTCCCCTCCTAAGTTAGGAGGGGCTAGGGGTGGTCTGAACAAGCGTTATTTCCGCCCTTAGAGTATTCTCCCTACACCTTTAACCTTTAACCCTCCACCAAAATCCGTCCTTTAGCCGTTACCACCTTCGCCACCGCCACCGGCGTTGTCAGCCTCAGGCGCCAGCACATACGCGATCGGCGTCTTCTTCTGGAATCGCTTCTCCTTGCCTCCGACGGTGCGCTTCTCGCTCTCCACCACGTAGCCGAACTCAAAGATACACTGCTCCTTGAAGGCGCGGCTGGTCAGCTTCTCACCCTTGATGTTCTCAGGGTTGAAGTTGATGTGGATGCCGTTGATCATCGCATCGGGGCCGGCTGCCACAGCGTCCTCAACGCTGTTCTTGCCCTTCTTCTGACCGTCCACGGCAGGCGAGAACGTGCCCAGACCGTCGAGCTTCACGGGCTGACCCTGTGCGAGCACCTCGCTCATGCACTCCACCACCTGACCGAGCACCAGCACGCACATCTGATAGTCGGCAATCTTGCCGTGAGAGGTCATGTGCTTGGCGAAACCCTTCAGGTTCAGGGGCTCCTTCGAGTCGACTTCTGCGAAATACTTTCCGAAAGCGGTGCTGTCGTCGTTCTTGTTCTGACGCAGGTTAATCACCATAGGAATGTTTGATCTTGCCATAATTTAAAATCCTTTCTTATTCATCTGCAGCGCAAAATTACACAAATATCCTGACACCCGCAAGCTTTTCCGCAACCCCATCCACGTTCTTCCACGTTCTCACAGATTGTTGTTTGTTATGTCACACAGAAATCACGGAAATCACAGAAAGTGCCTACGGCACATGGAATTTTACGACTATTGCTACACACAGGAGCGAAGCGATAATTTCTGTGATTTCTGTGATTTCTGTGTGCCAATAAAAATCCCTGTGAGGTTTGTGTGAAATATCTTTGGTAGTCTCATTAATCTTTCGTACCTTTGCACCCAAAATGTATTAATCAAAAATAAGCGTATGAGAAAAATCACTTTACTATGGATGTGTTTCTTCTGCAGCATGGCCATGATGGCAGGAGAGATCACTGAGGAACAAGCGCTGCAGAAGGCCCAACAGGTACTGAAGGGCAAGCAGTTAGTGAAACAACAGGCAGCACGGAGCCGTGGCGAATCGAAAGCCATACCAGCCTACTATGTGTTTAATGCCGAGGCAAACGGCGGTTTCGCGGTCATTGCCGCCAACGACCAGATGCCCGAGGTGCTGGGCTATGCCGAGCAGGGACATCTTGACCCCTCGACGGCTCCCGACAACGTGAAATGGCTCCTGAACTATTATGCCAATATCGCCCAGTCGCTGAAAAACGCGCCTGTCCGTGGCCAGCGTGCCGCAAAAACCAGAGGCTCTAACGCACGTCCTGAGTTGGTCCCACTGATGAGCACCCAATGGAATCAGGATGGTATCTACCAGCTGCAATGCCCGGATATCAGTGGCGCCAAGACGCTTACCGGCTGTGTCGCCACGGCAATGGCCCAGGTGGTGAACTTCTTCCAGTGGCCACTGAACAGCGTGCGAGAGGCCGTCGGCTATACCTCTAACAAAGATGATGCAGAAAAGAAGAT
>JAEEGF010130371.1_pt1 | contig 13913 bp, 12 predicted proteins | sample 9134171 | NCBI WGS metagenome assembly JAEEGF01 (sample SAMN16246542, study PRJNA631951) | gut metagenome | biome: gut microbiome; feature: rumen; material: AP-attached | host: Bos | place: Iran: Karaj | collected 2018-10
AGCAGTAGCGGCAGCGAAGGTTGCAGTCCGCCGTGAGATGGAGGGTCAGGTTCATAGCCTTACGCTTCGGGGGTGGCGGTGGGCGCCAACAGCACGCCGGTGGTCTGAAGGGGCATCTCCGGGGTAGGCTCCGGCTCGACGATGGCCACCTCCCCGTCCAGCACCAGCTCCTGGTCGGTAGGCTCCGGCATGGCCACCATGCCCTCGATCTGAGGGTTCTGGGGGATGGGCACCCGACAGCCCGTGACGCCGCCGATAGCCACCAGGGCCGCCGCCGTCATGGCTGCGCCCCGCAGGGGCTTTCTCGGGTACTTGGGGCGATAGTCGGTCAGCTTTTGTTGTTTCATAGGGGCCTCCTTGGGTTCCGTTTGTCCATAACACCGGGGAGGGGCAAAAAAGGTTGCAGGGGATCAGGCTTTTTTCAGCCCCCGCCAATAGGACCACCGGAGGATCGTCAGGCTCAGGAGCATCATGGCGGCGATGAGAAGGTAGGAGGACTTGTATTCGCCGGTATGGTCGGCGATGATCCCCGGCACGGCGGAGAACAGGATGCCGCCCAGGTTATAGAAGATCTGCAGCCACTTGAGGAGCTTGGGGTAGCCCGCTTTGTCGGACAGGTCCCCGGCCCAGAGCGGCGGGCCCACGTTGTAGACCGAGGCGCCGAAGCCCATGAGGGCCACGGGCGCGAAGCACCAGAGGAGGCTGACGCCGTTCATGAGCTGGACCAGCGTGCAGCCCAGGATGAACAGGACCATGAGCAGGGACGTACACCGCTTGGAGCCGAACCGATCCGCCAGACCCCCGGAGAGGAACTTGCTGCACACCAGCACCGTCCCCTGAAGGGACACCACCGTGGCGGCCGTCTTCACGGAATAGCCGCAGCTCCGGGCCAGGACCGACAGGTGCCCGGAGAACGCCTGGCCCGCGCCGCCCACCAGCAGCATCATCCCCGCCAGCATCCACATCACCAGCTTCGGGAGCCGTTCAGGCCCCTCCTTCTCCCGGGTCCGGGCGTCGCCCGCGCCGCCTTCGCCGAAGGGCCGGAGCCCCTTTTGGGCGGGATCGTCCCGAAGGAGCAGGAAGACGCCGACGGCGCTGACGAGCATGAAGGCCGCCTGCAGCAGGAAGGTGGTGCGCAGGGAATACCGAAGGACCAGGGCCGAAACCAGGGGCGAAAAGACCATGACCGACACGCCGGACCCTGCGGAGCTGACGCCCAGAGCAAGGCCCCTGTGGCTGTGGAACCAGTTGGAGAGCAGGAGGGAAACCGGGTAGATGGCGCCCAGGCCGTAGGCGATGCCGCCCAAGGCCGCGCCGGTATAGTATACGAGGGCGCTGCCGCCGATGGAATAGACCACCGCCGACGCCACACCGATGAGGGACGCCAGAAGGATGCCCCGGCGCAGGGAGAGCTTGCGATAGTAGAGCTCCACCAGGAAGGTGACGGCGAAGGAGAAGAGGCAGCGGATGGAGAGGATGGCGCTGCCCATGCTGTCGCTAAGGCCGCCCGCCTCGATGAAGGGCAGGTATACCGACAGGATGTTGCTGCACAGGCCCATATTGCACACGAACAGCCACAGCCCGCACAGGCAGACGATCCAGGCGTAGTGCAATTGTCTTGATTGAGGTTTCATATGGATTTGGTCAAAGCGGACCACTTTTCCTGAAAGAAAAGTGGTACAAAAGAACTTTATTTGGGATATATGGCTTGCGCTGCATACCATATCATCCCATTTGCGTTTCTCTTTTTCCGCCGCTTTTTCTCTTTACTAAAGAGAAAAAGCGGCACAATAGCTCTACAATAAAGACATCAGCACGAACAGCCAGTGGGCCGCGATGCCGGCGCAGAAGCCGCCGATGGTGTGGCAGAGGATGGATTTGCCCACCAGCTCGTTGCAGTGGAGCATGTCCATCATGGACACGTGGGTGGAGAGGTACCCGCTCCAGCACATGCACATGCCGGTGAACACGGCGATGTCGTTGGCGCCTGCCGCCCCCTCCCGAAGGAGCTCCGGCACCATGCCCAACGACGCGCCGGCGGACCCCAAGGCCGTGATGGGCACGGACACGCAGGCGGAGGTGGTGAACCCGAAGAGGGGTTTAAAGAGGAACTGGAGCTTGTCCCCCAGCAGGGGCAGGACCCGGATGCCCTCGTAGGCTGCGCCGGTGTAGGTCCCGTCCGCGGAGGGGCCGTAGGTCAGCATCATGACCACGGTGCAGATGACCAGCACCCCGGGGATGATCCCGAAGCCCAGCTCCACGCCGTTCTTGCCGCCCATCATGAGGGAGTTCAGCAGCCGCAGCATGAACCCCTGCTTGGGCTTGTTCTCCTCGTCCGCCATCTGGCCCATCTCCCGGGGAGACAGGGCCAAGGTCTCGGTGCCGTACAGCTTCTTGCTGAAGAACAGCAGCATCCGGGTGCTGATGACGCTGCCCACCACCGCGCCCAGGTTCCCGCAGAGGACCGCTTTCCCCAGGCTCATCCCCGTGACCGCGGAAAGCCCCGCCATGTAGCTGGTCACGATGAGGCCCATGCCGAAGGCCGTGCCCAGGTTGGTCAGGGCCGGGATCTGGTACGCCTTGAAGTACCGCCGGTACTGCTGCTCCTTGGCGAGGGCCAGGATGGAGGGGTTGTCGGAGAAGTAGGTGGATACGATCCCCAACGCCGCCGCGCCGGGCATGCTGTAGAGGGGCTTCATGAGGGGCGAGAGCAGGAAGTTGAACAGCTCCAACACGCCGAACTCCGTCAGCATCTCGGACAGGGCCCCGGCCAGCACCGCGATGGCCATGATGTAGAACACCGTGTCCAGCAGGATGCGGTAGGCGGTGTTCATCATGGTGTTGATGGCGTTGGTCATGCCCATGGGCACCATGAACAGGGCCATGAACACCAGGAACGCCACCAGGAACAAAGCGCTTTTCAGCAGCTTTTTCCCCGTCATCATCTGCTTTTGCCGCAGGGCCTCTCTCTTTTCATCGAAGGATGCCATGTTCTCTCCTTTGGATCGATCAGAATAAGCGTACGTCCATAGCTTTGGACAGATACTCCATGATGGCGATGCCCGCCACGCTGTTGCCCCGAGCGTCCAGGGCCGGGCCGAAGACGCCGATGCCCATCCGGTCCACCAGCGTGGCCGCGATGCCGCCGCCTACGCCGCTCTTGGCAGGGTAGCCCACCTTCACGGCGAACTCCCCGGACCCATCGTACATGCCGCAGGTGAGCATGAGGGCCCGGATGATCCGGGCATGCTCCGCCGCCATGAGCCGCTCCCCGGTGACAGGGTCCAGGCCCCGGTTGGCCAGGACCAGGGCAAGATGGGCGATGTCCTCCGCCGTGACGTACAGGGAGCACATGCGGAAGTACACGTCCAAGTCCTCCCCCACGTCCCCCTCCAGCATCTTGGTGGCCTTCAGGTGGTAGGCGAGGGCCCGGTTCTTGTCCCCGGTCTCCCGCTCCGAGAGATACGCCTCCCCGCAGAGGGAGATGGTCTCGGACCCGCAGAGCTTCTTGAAGTACCGGAGCAGCCGCTCGAACTTCTCGGACCCGCTGCGGCCCTTGATGGCCCCCACCACGGCGATGGCCCCGGCGTTGATGAAGGGGTTGTAGGGCTTCTTGTCCACCTCCAGGCGGATGATGGAGTTGAAGGGGTCCCCGGTGGGCTCCAGGCCCACCCGGCCGGAAAAGAGGTACTTCTCCCCCCTGTCCTGCAAGGCGAGGCCCAGGGCCACCACCTTGGCGATGCTTTGGACGGTGAAGGGGGTCCGGCTGTCCCCGGCGCTGAAGCGGCGGCCGTCCACGGTCTGGACGGACACGCCCAAAAGATCCCGATCCACGTGCCGCAGATAGGGGATGTACTGGGCGGTCTTGCCCTGATTGGTGAAGGTCCGCCCGTAGGCGAGGGCGTCCTCCAGCATGGCTTGGGTGATCTCGGGCATGCTTTTACGCGTTGTAATACTTGTCGAATTCGGCGGGATGGGGGATCTTAGCGAGCTCCACGCATTCCTTCCGCTTCTCTTTGATGAAGTTCTGCAGCAGCCGCTCCGGGAACACGCCGCCCTTTGTCAGATACTCGTGGTCCGCTTCCAGGGCGTCCAGGGCCTGATCGAGGGAGGTGGGCAGGTGATGGAGCTTGGCCTTCTCCTCGGGGGACAGGCTGTAGAGGTTCATATCGTAGGGGCCCCAGCCGTTCTCGTGGGGGTCGATCCTATTCTGGATGCCGTCCAAGCCCGCCATGAGCAACGCCGCATAGCAGAAGTAGGGGTTGCAGGTGGCGTCCGGATTCCGGATCTCGAACCGGCGGAGCTTGGGAGACTTAGCATAGGCGGGGATGCGGATGACCGCACTCCGATTGGAGGTGGCGTAGCCCACGGTCACCGGCGCCTCGAAGCCGGGCACCAGCCGCTTAAAGGAGTTGGTGCTGGGGTTGGTGATGGCGCAGAGGGAGGCGATGTGCTTCAACAGCCCGCCCATGAACCAGTGGGCCTCCCGGCTCAGGTGGGCGTAGCCGTCGTCGTCGGAGAAGACCGGCTCCCCGTCCTTCAAGAGCAGCATATGCACGTGCATGCCGCTGCCGGCCTCGCCGTAGACGGGCTTGGGCATGAAGGTGGCGGTCTTGCCGTACTTCATGGCGGTGTTGCGGACGATGTACTTCACCAGCATGGTGGCGTCGGCCATCTTGGACATCTCGCCCAGCTTGGGCTCGATCTCGAACTGGCCGGAGGCGCCCACCTCGGGGTGGTGATACTTCACGGGGATGCCCGCCTCCTGCATCTTGAGGCACATCTCGCTCCGGCACTCGTAGGTACGGTCCAGGGGCTTGGCCACATGGTAGGCCCTCTGGTAGGGGACCACGTAGCCCTTGCCGTTGGAGGCGCTGTTCCAATAGCTCTGCTCCGCGTCCAGGGACATGCCGATGGACCCGGGCTTCACCTCCCAGTTGATCTGGTCGAAGAGATAGAACTCGAACTCCGGCAGCACCAGCATGGTGTCCGCGATGCCGGTTTTCCGCATGTACTCCTCCGCCGCCCGGACGATGTTCCGGGGGTACTGGTCCAGGGGCCGGTTCTTCGGATAGTCGATGACCATGGCGTTGCCGGTCATGGACAGGGTCTTGATGTCGCAGAAGGGGTCCACGTAGGCCGTGTCCAGGTCGGGGATGAAGACCATATCGCTCTTCTCCACCACCGCGTAGCCGTAGTTGGAGGCGTCGAAGCCCACGCCGTCCGTCATCATGTCCTCGCTGAAGTTCTCCGCGGGGATGGTCACGTGGCGGAACTGCCCGTGGATGTCCACCATCTTGAAGTCCACCATCTGGATCTCTTCGTCCCGAATGAGCCGCAGGATGTCCTGCACTGAATTGGCCATGATTCCCTTTTCCTCCTGTTTACTATAGTTTTTTATCTTGACAGCCCGTAGACCCGGGCGTACTTTTCCTTCAGATAGCCGATGTACCGACCGGCGTTCACATCCTCCCCCGTGGCGTCCTGCAAGATCCGGCGGGCGGACCGGGTGGCGCCGAAGCGGTGGATGTGGGTCGTGTTCCAATCCTTCACCGCTGTAAAATCTCCCTGGCGGACCCGGTCAAACAGGTCCGGCAGATCCCGCTGCATGGCGTGGAGGAACTGGGCGGCGTAGCAGTTGCCCAGGGTGTAGCTCTGGAAGTAGCCGATGTACCCGCTGAACCAGTGCATGTCCTGGAGCACGCCCTCCCCGTCTTCCCGGGGACGGACTCCCAGATACGCCTCCGATTTCTCGTTCCAGGCCGCCGGCAGGTCCCGGAAGGACAATGCCCCGTCGAAGAGCGCCTTCTCCAGCTCGTACCGCAGGAGGATGTGGAGGTTGTAGCTGAGCTCGTCGGCGCCCAGCCGCAGGGGCGACAGTCTAAGACCGTTGAGCCCCCGCCAGAAATCCAGGGGCGACACTCCGTCCAGGGACGGAAAATAGCGGGCCGCCAGAGGCAGGGCCCACTGCCAGAAGGCCAGGCTCCGGCCCAGCATGCACTCCAAGAAGCGCGCCTGGGACTCGTCCATGGCCAGGGAAGCGGAGGCGGCCAGACCCGTACCCGCCAGGTCCGGGGCGATGCTCTGCCAGTAGATGGCGTGGCCCCCCTCGTGGAGGCTGGACCCTACCGCCCGGGTGAAATCGTCCTCGAAGTAGCGGCAGGTGATGCGCACGTCCCCCCGGTGGTTGAATGTGGTGTAGGGATGAGCGCTCTCGTCCACCCGGCCCCGATCGAAGTCGAAGCCCACGGCCTGCAAAACCTCCCGGCAGAAAGCCTTCTGTCGCGCCTTGGGGAAGGAGCCCAGAAGGGGCGTCCTGTCCGGCTGGGGCAGCTCCCGCAGCTCCCGCAGCAGGGGCACCAAAGCTTCCTTCAGGGTGGCGAAGAGGCCGTCCATCTCGGCCCGGGTGTCACCCGCCTCCCACTGGTCCATGAGGCCGGCGAGGGGGTCATGGGCAAAGCCGCAGCAGGCGGCCATGTCCCGCCGGTAGGCAAAGGCCTGCTCCAACGCGGGGCGGATCAGCTCGTAGTCGTTCTCGGATCGGGCCCGGGGCCACAGGTGCTCCGTGCGCAGGGTGTGGGCGGCGCAGGCGGCGAACAGGTCCTCGGGCACCTTCCGGAGCCGATCATGCTCCCGGCGAGCCCTTTGGACCATGGCCCCGAGAACGGGGTCCCGGGGCGGGTCTGCCTCCAGAGCATGGAGCAGTTCCCCCATCTCCGGAGAGGTTTTAAGAGCGTGGATGCGTCCCGCAAGATACCCCATCTCCTGCCCCCGGTAATCGGCAGCAGCGGCGGGCATCATCACCCGCATGTCCCAGGAAAGGGTCTGGCTGATGTTGTTGAGATATTCGATTTCGCCCACGAGCGCCCGAAAGCGCACCTCGATTTTCTCCCCCATGGCTGCAAAAACTCCCGCCTTCATTGTAGCACGGCTCCCACAAAGCGCAAGGGGGTTTGCCGCGGAAGAAATGAATATATAAAGTGCAAAAAAGGGGCTGTCCCTAAGTGGGACAGCCCCTTGTTAGTTGCGGATCGCTTCGATTACGCGGCGGGCTTGGCGTACATGAAGAAGAAGTAACCCATGGTGGTGTAGCCCAGGTTGGTCAGGCCCTTGCTGCAGTACATGTTGGTGTAGTAGTACACGGGGCAGACCGGGAAGCCACCCTCACCGAACAGGGTCTCCTCAGCCTCATACAGCAGCTGGTCACGCTCGGCGCCGGCCAGCATGGCCTTGGCCTTGGTGATCTTCTCGTCGAAGGCAGCGTTCTCATAGAGACCGTAGTTGTAGCTGTTGCCGGTGACGAGCAGCTCCAGGTAGGTGATGGGATCGTTGTAGTCCGCGATCCAGCCCAGACGAGCCACGCCGAACTTGTGCTCGCCGAGGCCGTTGGTGTAGGTCGCCCACTCCTGGTTGGCCAGGTTGATCTTCATGCCGAGCACGGTCTCCCAGTCGTGGCCGCAGGCCTCAGCGATGCTCTTGTGGGTCTCAGAGGTGTTGAAGTTGTACTCCACGGTGGTGTTGGGGTCCCAGGTGCCCTCATCCACGGCGGCCTGGTACAGCTGCTGAGCGAGCTCGCAGCGGCCGGAATAGGTGGAGAGGTCAGCATCGGGGTACATCTTCTGCAGGGTGTTGTACAGGGCGCCCAGCTCGGACACGCCAAAGGCGAAGTCCTTGCCGGTGGAATCCAGGATGCCGGAGGCGACGAAGCCGGTGGCGGGAGACTGGCCCCCCTGGGTCACGTTCTCGACGATGTTCTCACGGTCCACAGAGATAGCCATGGCCGCACGAACACGCCAATCCGTGATCTTGGAGCAGTTCAGGTACAGGTAGTAGGTGCCCACGTAGGGGTTGATGAAGCAGTCGCCGCTCTCGCGCAGGTTGTTGATCATGTCGGTGGGGAAGTTCTCGATGAACTGATACTCACCGGACTGATAGGCGGAGAGGATGGCGGTCTCGCTGTCGCTCAGCCACCAGACGATGGCATCGGGCCCCAGGTTGGCCACGTCATAGTACTTGTCGTTCTTCTCCATCTTGATGTAGCTGTCGTGGACCCACTCGGTGATCTTGTAGGGGCCGTTGACAACGATGTTCTCGGGATTGGTCCAGCCATCCTTCACCACGTCCTCACGGAGGGGGACCAGGGAAGCGAAGGCGCACATCTCGAGGAAGTAAGCGCAGGGGGCTTCCAGGGTGATTTCCAGGGTCTTGTCGTCCAGAGCCTTGATGCCCAGTTCGCTCTTGTCCTTCTCACCGGCCTGGATGGCGGCGGCGTTCAGGACGATGTTGTCCAGGAAGTAGCCGTAGTCAGAGGCGGTGGCGGGGTCCACCAGGCGCTGCCAGGAGAACACCCAATCCTTCGCGGTGACAGGCTGGCCGTCGGACCAGAAGATGTCGTCACGGAGCGTGAAGGTGTAGACCTTCATGTCCTCGGACACGGTGTACTCCTTGGCCTGGCCCAGGACGACCTCCGTGAGCTTCATGTTGGGGTCCTCGGCGGGGTTCGCTTCGACCATCTGATACTTCATCAGATTCTCAAACTGATGCTGGGTGTAGGTGGAACCGTCCACGGAGCTGATCAGAGAGGGGTCGATGGTCTCAGGCTCGGAAGCGATGCAGGCGTTGACCACGAAGGGCTCATCCGCGGCGGCGATGGCCACGGAGGAGAACGCCAGACACAGCACCAGAAGCAGAGCTACGAGTTTCTTCATTGTTCTTTCCTCCTTGTGATATTCGGTCTTTGACCGTTGTATATGCTAACCATTCTGTTCCAGCAGATGGCAAGCGCCGTAATGTCCCGGCCCGTATTCCTTCAACACGGGCATCTCCTGCCGGCAGCGCTCCGTGGCATAGGGGCAGCGGGTGTGGAAGCGGCAGCCGGTGGGCGGGTTGATGGGGCTGGGGATGTCTCCCTCCAGCAATATCCGCTGCCGGGCCCGGCTCTTCTCGGGGTCGGGCAGGGGCACGGCGGACAGCAGGGTCTTGGTGTAGGGGTGGATGGGGTGGTTGCATAGCTCGTGGCTCTCCGCCAGCTCCACCAAGCACCCCAGGTACATGACGCCGATCCGGTCCGAAATGTGCCGGACCACGGACACGTCGTGGGCGATGAACAGGTAGGTGAGCCCCTTGTCCGCCTGCAGGTCCTCCAGCATATTCACCACCTGGGACTGGATGGACACGTCCAGAGCCGAGATGGGCTCGTCGCAGACGATGAACTCCGGGTCCACAGCCAGGGCTCTTGCGATGCCCACGCGCTGCTGCTGGCCGCCGGAAAACTCGTGGGGGAAGCGGTTGGCGTGCTCCGTGTTCAGGCCCACCTCCTCCAGCAGGTGACGGATGCGCTCCGTGCGCTCCCTCTTGGAGGTGGCCAGCCCGTGGATGTCCAAAGCTTCGCCGATGATCTCGCCCACGGTCATCCGGGGGTCCAGGGAGCCCGAGGGGTCCTGGAAGATGATCTGCATCTTGCGTCGGTAGGGCAGCATCTTGACGGAGATGTTGGCCGCCTTGTCGTAGATGGGCACCCCGTCGTAGACGATGCGGCCGTCGGTGGGCTCGTAGAGGCGGATGATGGTCCGCCCCAGGGTGGTCTTGCCGCAGCCCGATTCACCCACCAGGCCCAGGGTCTCGCCCTTATAGATGAAGAGGTTGACGGATTCCACGGCCTGCACGTACTTCTTCTCGAACAGCTTGTTGCCCTTCACGGCGAAGTACTTGCGGAGGTTTTGGACCTCCACCAGCTTTTTGCGATCCTCGCTCATGCGTTCCCCCCCTTTCCCATGGCGTCCTTGAAGTGGAGCCAGCAAGCGGAGATATGATCTTCACCCACCTGCGCAAAGGGCGGCTTCTGCCGAAGGCATATCTTCATGCACTCCGTGCACCGGGGGCCGAAGTTACAGCCCTGGGGCGGGTTCAAAAGGTCGATGGGCGTGCCCTCGATGGGGATGAGCCGCTCGTCGTTCTCCTCGTCCAGCCGGGGGATGGATTGGAGGAGCCGCCGGGTGTAGGGATGCTGGGGGTTGTAGAAGATGTCGTTCACCTTCCCCTGCTCCACGATCCGGCCCGCGTACATGACCGAGACCCTGTCGCAGATCTCCGCCACCACGCCCAGGTTGTGGGTGATGAAGATGATGGAGGTGTTCTCCTTGCGCTGCAGGTCCTTCATGAGCTCCAAGATCTGGGCCTGGATGGTCACGTCCAGAGCCGTGGTGGGCTCGTCGGCGATGAGGAGCTTGGGGGAGCAGATCAGTGCCATGGCGATCATGGCCCGCTGCCGCATGCCGCCGGAGAACTCGTGGGGGTACTGGTTCATGCGCTTTTCGGCGTTGTTGATGCCCACCAGCTCCAGCATCTCGATGGCCTTCTTCCGGGCGGTCTCCCGGGAGATGGTCTTGTCGTGGCAGGTCAGGGCCTCCATGAGCTGATTGCCGATGGTGTACACCGGGTTCAGGCAGGTCATGGGGTTCTGGAAGATCATGCTGACCTTGTTGCCCCGGAACTGACGCATCTGCTCGGGGGTGTACTCCAGCAGGTTCTCCCCTTCGAATTCGATGGAGCCGCCGATGACCCGGCCGGGGTTCTGCAGCAGCCCGATGATGGAGTAGGCTTCCACGCTCTTGCCGGAGCCGGATTCGCCCACGATGCCCATGACCTCGTTATATCCCAGGGAATAGGAGATGCCGTCCACCGCCTTGACCTCGCCGGCCGGGGTGAAGAAGGACACCTTCAGATCTTCCACCTTGAGAAGCAGCTTGTTTTCGTCCATACAGCTCCTCCTTTACTTTTTCAGCCGCGGGTCCAGCGCATCCCGAAGGCCGTCGCCCACCAGGTTCAGCGTGAGCACGATGATGGTGAGGACGATGGCGGGGAACACCAGCCGGTATGGGTAGAGGGAAATGGTCTCCAGAGCGTCGGAGCACAGGGACCCCAAACTGGCCATGGGCGCGGACACGCCGAGGCCCAGGAAGGACAGGAACGATTCGAGGAAGATGGCCGACGGGATCTGCAAACAGGTGGTGATCACCAGGGGGCCGATGCAGTTGGGCAGCAGGTGCTTGCGGATGATCCGGGCGTTGGAGGCGCCCAGGGCGGTGGCCGCCGTCACATACTCCTGCTTCTTCAGCTGCAGCACCTGGCCGCGGATGATCCGGGCCATGGTGACCCAGTAGAGCACGGCGAAGGTGATGAAGATGCTGACGATGCCCGCGCCCAAATCCGACATGGCCTTCACGAAGGCGGAGGTCTGGGCGTGGTTCTGGAACCACATCTGCAGGGGGTCCTTCAGCACCACCTGCAGCAGCAGCACGATCAGCACCTCGGGCACGGAATAGATGAGTTCCACGATGCGCATCATGATGAAGTCCACGACCCCGCCGCAGAGGCCCGAGATGGCCCCGTAGAGAGAGCCGATGATGAGCACGATCAGAGCGGCCATGATGCCGATGATGATGGACACCCGGGCGCCGTACATGGTCCGGGCCATGATGTCGCGGCCCTGGGAGTCGGTACCGAACACGTGGGGGAAAACCCGCTTATAGAGCTCTATCTCCGTGGCATTCTCGCTGGGGGTGTCCGTGAACTCGATGGCCGTGTATTTTGTATAGGTCCCGTCCTTGATGTCCTTTTCGGACACCAGCTGCAGGGGCTCCGGATCGTTCTGCTTCAGGAGCAGGACGCTCTTCTCGGCCGCCTTCTTCATGGTGAAGGCGTAGGTCTTGCCGTCGTACCGAATGAAGTAATCGCCCTTGGAGATGGCGGTGAGGCTGCCGGGTCGAAGGGCCGTGGCGTAGATGGCGTCCGCCTGATCCTGGACGGAGCGGACGATCTGCTCGCTCTTGGAATACTCGAAGGGCCCCAGTTTCTGGGCGCTGCGGTACTGGGCCGCGTAGGTGTAGGGGATGAACCTGGGCCCGATGAAGGCAAACACCAGGCACAGCAGGAACACGAACAGGGCCACCATGGACACGGTGTTGGCGCGGAACCGCCGCCAGGCGTCCTGCCAATAGGAGATGGACTTGTGCATCTCCACCATGGATTCCTTCTCCTGGGCGGAAGCGGAGGTGAAGTCCTCGTCCTGGATGCCGAAGGTGTCCATGATCTTCTCGGGGTCCACCTGGAAGGGGCTGATCTTGGCAAAGGTGTTCTTCATGCGATCATTCCCCCTTGTTGGTCAGCGTGATCCGCGGATCAACGATTTTGTAGGCGATGTCCACCACCAGCATGGCGAAGATGACCAGGGCGGAGAGCACCACGGTGGTGGCCATGATGATGGGATAATCCCGGCTCATGACGCACTGGACGAAGTACTTGCCCAGGCCCGGCACCGAGAAGGTGGACTCCACCACGAAGCTGCCGGTGATGATGCCTGCGGTCACGGGGCCGAGGTAGGTCACCACGGGGATCAGGGAGTTGCGAAGGGCGTGCTTGAGCACCAGGCCGCTGGTCTTGACGCCCTTGGCGCGGGCGGTGCGGATGTAATCCTGGTTGATGGCGTCCAGCATGCTGGTGCGCATGAGCTTGGCGATGTAACAGGTATAATAGGAAGAAAGGCTGATGATCGGCAGGATGTAGCTCTTGGCGTCCGTGAGGCTGCCGCTCAGGGTGGGGAACCATTTGAGCTTCACGGAGAACGCCACCAGCAGCAGGGCCGACAGCACGAAGGTGGGGATGGCCACGCCGATGGTGGTCACCACCCGCAGGCACCCATCCAGCCAGGACCCCCGATAAAAGGCCGCGAGGCAGCCCAGGGGAATGCCCAGGCACACCGCCACCAGCAGCGCCAGAAGGCCCAGCTTGATGGACAGGGCGAACTTGCCCTGATGGAAGATGATGGTCCCCACGGGGGTGCCCTCCTGCATCTTGAGAGACGTGCCCAGATCGCCCTTCAGATAGTTCTTGATGTAGTTCCAGAGCTGGATGTGCAGGGGCTTGTCAAGCCCGTATTTCGCTTCCGCCATGGCGATCTGCTCCGGCGTGGACTTCTCTGTCAGAAACGGGCTGCCGGGGATAGCGTTCATCAGCAAAAAGGTGACGACCATGATCAGGAGCAGGATCAGGATCGAGCCAACGATCCGCTTGAGAATATATGCGCCCATGGACCCTCCTTTCCGTATTTGCCGGACCTTGCCGACAAGAAAAAAACACCCAATTTATTAGGAAATTTTCAGCAAGTATAGCACACTGCTTTGACAAAGTCAATAAATATTCGCGTTCCCGCGGAGAAAAGGCCCGTCCTTCTCGGAAAAAATAAGTATAAATATGCCGCTTTACCGAATACCTGGCAACGGCTTCGCCGGGGTAAAGGGCCGGCTGCGGGGCGGCATCCTGCGTCGCGCCTCGAAAAGGAAAAGGCTGTTCGCCAACAGCCCTATCCAATGAACAAAGGCTCACTTGCCGTTCCTTTTGTGCGCCTCGAGCAGGCGGATGATCTCGTCCGCCTCCTCATCCGACAGATTCCGCCGGGCGATGAACGCCGTCAGGAATGTGGGGAGAGACCCATTGAACGTGTCGTCGATGAACCGCTCGCTCTGCTTCCCGCAGAACGTTGCCTGGGAGATGCGGGTCTGCACCACGCCGTTGACGTTTTCAAACAGGCCGCGGCTGCACAGCTTCCGCAGCACGGTGTAGGTCGTGGGCTTTTTCCAGCCCAGCTCCTTCTCACAGAGCTTCACCAGCTCCCCCGAGGGGATAGGCGCGTTGGCCCAGATGATCTTTGCAAACCGCTTCTGTACCTCTCCCAATGCCAGCTGTTCCATTCTCGCTCCCTCTTCTGCCTTCGATCCTCTCCGATTCATGGCTGTCTTCGGACCACGGACCGGTGTTTTTATTTTGCTTTTTTGAACGTCAGCTCTCCGGTAGCCTCCGTGTCGATCCAGACCCCGGGCCGCACCCCGTACCCTCGATTCAGGATCCCGTGGCCC
>JAEEGF012108142.1_pt1 | contig 13913 bp, 9 predicted proteins | sample 9134171 | NCBI WGS metagenome assembly JAEEGF01 (sample SAMN16246542, study PRJNA631951) | gut metagenome | biome: gut microbiome; feature: rumen; material: AP-attached | host: Bos | place: Iran: Karaj | collected 2018-10
ACGAAACTCATAAACTAAAAAACTAAAAAACTAAAAAACTCATAAACAATGAAGACTAAATTCTACCTTTCACTCGTGGCAATGGTCTTTGCCGCTTTGACAGCTTCGGCTGCTGAAACCCCAGACTTTTGGTATAACTTTAATAACAACAACCTTGCCTACAAGATTACCGATGCCTCTCTGGCTACTGTCAGGGTGGTCAGGCCCACCAACACCGGTTACTCAGATTTGGGTGGCGTTCTCACAATTCCTGAGGTTGTCTATAACAACAACAAATCCTATACTGTTACGGCAATAGGCGATTTAGCATTCGACGGCTGTCAGGCGATTACCAGTGTCGTCATTCCTAAAACCGTCAAGTTAATTGGCAGACAAGGCTTCTATAATTGTATGGCCTTGAAAACCGTCACTTTCCAAAATGCATCACAAAGCGCTTTAGAGACAATAGAGGCCTCGGCGTTCTTATACAATCCGGAATTAACCTCAATCAACCTGCCTCAAAGTATTAAAACAATCAAAAGTTCTGTGTTCAAGGGGTGTAGTAAACTGACTAGTGTAACTCTCCCTAATGGTTTGACAACTCTCGGTGAATATGTATTCGAAGGTTGTTCAAGCCTGCGTTCCATCAACATCCCAACCAAAATACAGGTCCTTGAAAGAGAGGTGTTTGCTGCCTGCAAAAGCCTTACGTCCATCACAATCCCCAGCAATATTAAATCCATTAGTTTCCGAGTGTTTCGTGATTGCACAGGTTTGACCTCCGTCACTATCCCTAGTACTGTCTCAGAAAGACTACTTAATTATTATGGGAATTGGTTTGAAGGTTGTACCGGCTTGACAAGCGTCAATATTCAAAACAGCTTCATCACTTCTGGTGAGTTCTATGGTTGCACCAACCTGAAGACTGTCAACATAGGAAGCAACATGACGTTTGTCTCTGATAGTCTCGTATACTATTCTCCTGTACCTTTCAAAGATTGCCCCATCGAGACTTTGAATGTAGGCAGCAACGCTGCAGCAAATATCGCTTATTATCCAAACGCCAAGTCCACGCTCAAGACGCTCAACCTGACTAATGGCGTGACCGATTTGCCCGAAAGCGCTTTCGAGGGGTGCTCTGCTCTGACTACAGTCACTCTGCCAAGCACGCTCGATGGAATGGGCAACTCCGCTTTCTCTGGTTGCACCAAGATGAGGGAACTGACAGCCAAGATGCAAAGACCTTTCGCCATTGATGCAAGCGTCTTCAGCGGCGTCCAGCAGCACGGCTACTGCGACCTGCATGTGCCCCAGGGCAGTTCAGGCCGCTACAAAGCTATGGAAGTGTGGAAGGAGTTCTATGTCATAGACGAAGGAGCAGGCCCATCAAACATCCGAGGCGATGTGAACAACGATGGCGATGTGACCATAGCCGATGTGGTGGCCGTACTCAACATCATGGCGGGCAACTAAGCCTTCCCGCACAAATTCCAAAGAGAGAGGCGCTCCCACACGGAAACGCCTCTCTCTTCTTTCTCTGCCGTCACTTTATCCCCAGCATCTTGTGCGTCTGCAACGAAAGCGACCACTTGGGATGCTGCAGGATGTAGGCTATCGTGTCGCGAAGGATGATGCGATTGCGCATCTCGTCGCCCGTATCAAGCGGCTGGAGGTAGAGAAGCCCCCTCCTGCTCCCCCCTTGGGGGAGAGACTCGAGGAAACGCTCGGGATCGTCGTCTATTCCTTTATATAATACTTTCAGTTCATCAACATGAAGCCTCCCTCCTTGGGGGGAGGTTTGGAGGGGGGCTCTTTTCGGCGAACAAGTCACCCAATCTATACCTTCGGGAAGGGGCAAAGTCCCGTTCGTCTCCACCTGAATGAAGAAGCCTGCTTCGTGCAGTTTATCAACTAACGATTGCGTGAGCTGCAAGGCCGGTTCGCCACCCGTAATGACGATGTGACGGGGCTTCCCGCGGCTCGCCTCCCGGACAATCTCGTCCTCGCTCATCTCCCTGAAGGCCTGATGGTTGGTGTCGCAGAAGGGACACTGCAGGTTGCATCCCGACAGGCGGAGGAAGAAGGCAGGTGTGCCTGTGAAGTGCCCCTCGCCCTGCAGCGAAATGAATGTCTCGTTAACCCTCATCCTCCTCGTAGGTTGCCATGTTGCCCTCCGTCTCCTGCACATCTACGCGATAGCACTCGGGAAGTTGGTCGCAAATCCACTTGGCGATGTTCTCGGCTGTGGGGTTGCAGGGAAGCACCTCGTTGAGGTTCGCATGGTCCAGCTGCGACTCGATGCGCTCCTTGATGAGCTTGAAGTCGACCACCATACCGTCCTTGTTGAGCTCGCGAGCCTTGCAGTAGACCACAATGGTCCAGTTGTGTCCATGAAGCTGGCTGCACGAACTGGGATAGGACAGCTCCAGCCGATGGCTGGCAGATATAACCAATCTCTTGCTGATATAATACATAAGCGTTATTTTTTTTGCAAAGGTACAAAAAAGTTCATAGTCCATAGTCCATAGTTCATAGTTTTTTTGTACTTTTGCACTTTGATTGCATTTAATCAGGTAAAAAGATTGGTTATGAGGAAACTTAATGAACGCGAAATCGCAGCCCTCGAAGCACAGGGTTGCACGGCAGAAGATTGGGACTGCATCCAGGTGGCAGACGACTTCTCTGCCGAATATGTACGGAATACGGAGTTCTATGGCGAGGTCACACTCGGCTCGTTCAACAAGACAATAGAAATCAGCAAGGGATTCGTCAAGCACAGCGGCATCTGTCGCGCTACCCTGCGCAACTGTGTCATCGGCAACGACTGCTTCATCGAGGACGTGGCATGCATCAACACCACCCCGGACGCTTCCTTTGGCGAGGGCTGCGTCATTCCTGTCCTCAACGAAGTGGGCGACGGGAATGTCATGATATTCGACGGTCTGAACTCGCAGCTCGCCTCGCTGATGGTCAAATACGAGCAGGACAAGGAGTTCACCGGCATCGTGCGGAAACTCATCCGGAAGAGCATAGCGGACCACAGCCTGGCCGTCACCACCATCGGCAACGATGTGCGCATCACCTCCACCCACGACATCACGAACTGCCACATCAGCGACGGTTGCATCATCGACGGAGCCCTACGCCTTCGCGACTGCACGCTGAAGAGCATATCGGGTGCCATCGTCACCATCGGGGTTGGCGTCATCTGTCAGAACTCGGTCATCTACAACGGTTCCAGCATCACCAACGCCTGCAAACTGGAGAACTGCTTCGTGGGCGAGGCATGCAAGATAACAGACGGTTTCACGGCCGAGAACAGCCTCTTCTTCGCCAATTGCTACATGAGCAACGGTGAGGCTTGTGCCGCCTTCTGCGGTCCCTTCTCGGCCTCTCACCACAAGAGTTCGCTCCTCATAGGCGGCATGTTCTCCTTCTACAATGCTGGCTCGGGCACAAACTTCTCGAATCATGCCTACAAGATGGGGCCCATGCACTGGGGTGTGCTCGAGCGCGGCACAAAGACTGCCAGCGGAAGCTATGTCCTGCTGCCAGCCAGGATAGGTACCTTCAGCGTCTGCTTCGGCAAACTCATGCACCACCCGGACACGCACAAACTGCCCTTCTCGTACCTCATCGCCTACGGCGACGACATGTACCTCGTGCCAGGCCGAAACCTCACCACTGTAGGCCTCTATCGCGACATACGCAAATGGCCGAAACGCGACAAGCGACACGACCGCGGCAAGAACTCCATCGTCAACTTCGACTGGCTCTCCCCCTTCTCTGTCGGCGGCATAATGGTGGCGAAAAGAACGCTCGAACTGCTCCAGGAAGCATCCGGAGACGTCGCCACATACAACTTCCACGACTATGTCATCAAGAACTCTTCGCTCAAGAAAGGCATCAAATACTACGACATCGCCCTCAGAATCTACATGGGAGCAGTCATGAAACGACATCGCCTGGAACGCCCCACTTCGTCTGTCGGCACAGGGAAATGGAGCGACCTAAGCGGCTTGCTCATCCCCCTGAGCGAGGAACAGCGCATCGTCGCAGCCATAAAGGACGGCTCGCTTGGCACCATCCACGACATCCGCGAAGAGTTTGTTCGCGCTAACGACAACTATGCCGAATACAGATGGGCCTGGAGCTATCGGCTCATCTGCGAATACTATGGCATCGACGAAATAACGGAGGAGACTGCAAAACGCGTTCACGAGGACTATGTGACGGCCCGTCGCGCCTGGATTGCAGAGATACGAAAGGATGCGCTGAAGGAGTTCGAACTTGGCGACATAGACCAGGCTGTGCTCGACGACTTCATGGCTCAGCTCGACCAGGAGACGGACTGGGAGAACCTGAGGTACGACATGTAGTCGCAGCCTATCTTTTCCTCAATTCCCAAAAAGCTATTGCAGCAGCATTCCCCACATTCAGGCTGTCCACACCATGATGCATGGGAATCTTCACGACAAGGTCCGAGGCATCGATAATGGCTTCGGGCAAGCCGTCGCCTTCTGTCCCCATGATGAGGGCCAGGCGTTCTGTCTGCTTGAGCTGCTGGTCATCAATGTTGACATCGTCCTTCCTGAGCGCCATCGCAGCTGTCGTGAAGCCCATATCTCTCAGCTTGTGCACAGTTCCGGCAGGTGTTCCGTCTTCTGCATCGAGCCAAGTCCAAGGCACGAGGAAAACACTTCCCATCGAGACGCGGACAGCCCTGCGATTCAACGGGTCACACGAATCGCGCGTCATCAGCAGGGCATCTATGCCGAGTGCAGCTGCCGAACGGAAGATGGCACCCACATTTGTCGTATCGCAGACACCATGAAGGACAACAATCCGGCGAGCCTCCTTGCACACCTCTTCGGGCGAAAGCGGCTTTGGTCTGCGCATGGCACAAAGCACACCACGAGTCAGAGTATAGCCCGTCAGCTGTGCCAAGAGTTCCCGACTGCCTGTATAGACGGGCATATCCTCAGGACATCTTTCTATTATACCACTCGCATCCCCCTGGATATGCTTTCGTTCACAGAGCAAGGAGACTGGCTCGAAACCTGCATCCAGAGCGACATTGATGACTTTCGGGCTTTCAGCAATGAAGAGTCCTTTCTCCGGTTCGAGTCTGTTGCGCAGCTGGGCTTCCGTTAGCGTACTATATGCCTCAAGCTCCGGGGCTTCCAAAGAGGTTATTTCCTTCAGCTTCATCTCTTGAATACTTTCTTTCCATTAACGATAAAGATGCCCTGACGAAGGTCACGACCTGTGACGCGACGACCCTGCAGGTCAAAGATGCCCTCCGCCTTGGGCTTTTCCTCAGCCACAAACGACACGCCATCCGGATCGTAAACCACAAAGCGGAAAGTGACGATGGGACTCCACTCGCCCTCGACATTACAGATAGCGCGAAGCGTCAGGGTGTCCGAAAGGGCTATTCCAGCATTCTCCTCCAGTATGTTTACCCCTTCTGAATAGGTTTTTGCCGTAGGGGAAAGGGCTCCGGCATCATTCCTGAACCAGTTGACAGGAGCGGAGCCGTCGAGGGTATAATATATGTTCGAGCCCGTCATGGTCAGTCTGCTCTCCGTCGAGAGAGGCTGAACCTCGTAGCCGATTTCTGTGTCGTCCACGAAAACAGCCGGAGCCTCTGCCTTTGGGAACCAGCCTTTGTTGCGAAGTTGCTGTATGAAAGTGGCCGTCCTGAAAGGGAAATACTGCTGCAAAAGGCGGTTTCGCTCTGTCGCATAGGCTCCATCGGGCTTGTAGAGAGTGCCTTGGGAAGAATAGGGATGAATGTCCCGACGATAGTCTCCCCATCGCGCAGACTCGTCCCACAAAGCCAGACGGATGACATTGTAGAGGCTGTCCCAAGTGGCTTGGGCAGATTCGGGCGTCAGAGGGCCGCCATGAGTGAGGGCCCGTTGCGCTTCTTCGTGGAAATGGTGGGCAAAGATGCCCTGCCTCATCAGTCGGTTCATGAAACCTGTAGGGCAGCCGCGATTGTTCTTCGAGGTCACGTTCTCTGTGGGCGAGACAAGGACATTTTCCGAATCCCAGCAGATGAACCGGAAGCCGTTGTCCGCCCAGAAACGGTTCCTGTAAGCGTACCAGTTGTGATGGTCCCAGTCTGTATTGCCTCCATAAAGGTTGATGAGCATAAAGTGGATGAAGTTGTCCACATCCAGGAAAGGCGGATACTTCGCGTTTGGCTTGCCGTCGCTGCCACATCCGACGAGGTGCATGTAGCTGGAATGGTTGGGAAGTTCGTAGATGAGGTCAGCCATATGGTTCCACGCATCTATGGTTCCGTAGGTGGGAATGGCGGCATGATTCTGTCCGTTTGTGTCTTCCACTTCAGTCACATCCCATTCCTCCTCGACGGAATCAAAGTGTTGGGCACAGAAATTATCGCTCACACGCTCGCAGAGATTGTACATCCCCCAGTAGAGTCCGTTGAGAAAAAGGTGAACATACTGTCCCTTGCTGATAGGGTCACCCATTTTCGCCTGCGTCTCTCGCGTCCAAATGTCGCGGATGTATTGTGCTTTGTTGCGCTGGGAATTGTCCCAATGTTGCCAGGAATAGCCGAAGAAAGTACGCAAGACGAGTGCGTTGAAGCGCTTCGGACCTTGCTCCCCGAAGACGGGATACTTGAGCTTCTTGGGTCCGTATTCGCTCTTGAAATGCAGACGGAAAGCGTGTTTCGGATTCTTTTCAGGCAGCCTTCCGTGTCCTCCATGCAGTTTCAGGCAACAATCTATCGTGAGGTCATGATTGTCCGAACCTCCTATCATTTCGAACGAGACTGGTCTCTCCCACCCTCTTCCAGTTCCATCTCCTACAGGACAACCTGTGAAAATGTAGATACCGCCCGTCTTTTCATCTGCCTCCCTGTTGAAAAGATTGCCTCTGTCAGTGACGAGAGAGACGATGGGAAGCGTCAGGAGGCCCTCTGTGACATAGGTGGAATAGGTCTTGTTGCCCGTTATCTCAGGGTCCATCTCGTAGTCGGCGATTGCAGTTCCCGAGATTTGGCAGTACTTCCCCCAGTATCTGGGGTATCCGAAAGGGCTATTCCCTTGAGTCAGAAGGCTTTGAGGGAAGATATAGGAAGCAGTTGCAACTTCGCTCCAGACTGTATCGCTCACCAAAACCGCCGAGCGAATGATGCAAGTGGAACTGATATTGAGCGAGCCGTCATAGAGTTGTCCGTTCACCCTCGGGTCGCTTCCGTCGTCCGTATAATAGACGACAGCATTCGATACGGGCGAGCTTATCGAGAGGTAGAACCTTTCGTTGTATATGCCATGAGGCATACTGAACCGGGGAGCCTCAGCATAGGTGAGCCCCCAAGCCAGCAAGCCCGGCAACATACTGAATAATATCCTTTTCCTCATCGCTCGTTATGATTGCAAACGTCACACTAGTAAAACGTAAACGTCACACTAGTAAATCGCGAACGTCACACTAGTAAATCGCGAACGTCACACTAGTAATTTGCAAACGTCACTGGGGGCGTTTATCTGTCTTCCGGCATACTCTTTCCAGTCAGGAGTGTTCCGTCGTTTGCCAAACCCTCTGCTCTGACACTCAGGTGTGTCTGCTTGCCGTTACTGAAGAAGCGGAACTCGGCCTTTCCGGCATCATCGAGCTTGAGATCCGGGTTCCAATAAAGGGTGCGACGATAGTCTTTCACTTCGGGCAAAGGCTTGTTCGAGTAGTCAGGCTGGTAGAACTCCTCCGGAGCGGAATAGCCTGGGAGGACATATCTGCGGTCTCTGGAAGTGGCGCGTTGGGTGCCAGCCTCATCAATGAGGTGCAGGTCGACGGTAACCGTGGGAATGTCTTCTCCGTCGTAGAGCGAATTGCCTTCACGCCGGGGACTGTAGTCCGTGTAGATATAGACCTTTCCGAGGTTCTTCAGGAGGTTGTATTTCTCCTTCTTGGAAGGCGGGATGTTGGCAGTTTCGACAGAAGGACCAGCTGCGGGATCCAGGGCACCATGTTCGCCATTTATCTGGAGGCGTTGGAGCGTATTGGCCGACATATTGGATTCGCGCTTGCCGTCGATGCGAAGCTCCAGGTCGTAATCGCGAGAAAGATTCATATCGCCAATATATGTTCGCGAAACATCTCGTGCAAAACGGTTGAATCCATAATAAATCCCAGGACAGAAACCTGCGTCGCAAGTCTCGTTGAAAGCTTTGTAGGCATCAATCACATAAGCCGGTTTTGTGGGGTCGAACCTGCCCAAGCGGGCCCGTTTCACGCTGACCGTTATCTCGTCGAGCATGCGAGAACCGTCCATCACCCATTCCGGAGCAATGACAGAACCCTTGGGCGCCTCGGCCAAATGGCATTGGTACCAGTCGTAGGGCTTGACGAAACGAGGATAGAAGGGACGCAGACGGACATAGAACTCAGGATAGTTGAGCTTGTCGTTACGGTCTGTTCCAGGCAACTCCCAAATGTAGGGTTTGCCCTTCTTCCACTTCGTACTGTCGCTGGCTGCGAGGTGGAAGATGCAACCTTCATAGAAGCGGGGCGAAGGAATGGAGAAAGCCTGATTCTCTGTCATCATCTCTCCGCTGACATATTGCTCGGCTCCCGGTTTCGAGAAACCTGCTCTGACAAGGAGCTCTGTGTTCAGCTTGCCCTCGTTCTGCATGCGTTGGAGCAACTGGTCCGATTGGACAGGAACCAGTCTGCCAGTCGTCTCGGAGAGAGTTCTGGAGGATGTCACACTGCCGGCATCAGTCGCTTCCCTCGTTTCGTAGTCCTCGTTTGTGGCCGTTTCCTGTCCTTGAGCCAGAATGTCGCTCACCTCGGTATTGGCATCTGCATTGACGGAGGTAAAGTTGTCAGCATACATCGATTCCTGCTCCTGTGCCATATACTTGTTGACCTCTCCCACCAGAAGAGGAGTCTGCTCTGGTTTGTGGTTCAGGACAAACGCTCCGGGACTGGTCATAGTGTGCCAATCGTAACGACGCCAACCTTGAATCATCAGCAAGAGGTCGAGAGCGCGATTGTGTTCCTCGTCGTCCTTCTCGAAGAAGTAGCCGGGATTCTCCACAAAACCCCGTATCTCGCTTGCCAAAAGCATTTCGGTCATGATGTTCCCATTGTCGTAGAGGTACTCGGAATGGGTGGCGTCACAAACGGACACGCTGACCGAAGTACCGGGTTTACCGCCTTCGACGGCAAGGCTGACAGGAGCGAAAGGTTCTGCCGGCTCTTTCGTCAAACCATTGATATGCAGGTTGTTGGGGACAAGGTCATCTTTCTTGCAGAAGAAAAGGCGGTCGGCATAGACGCGTCCCACATTATTATATATGGTGACTTGACAGACTCCAGTCTTCAGCTTCGCCTCGTCGATAGTGACGGAAGAACTTCCGCTGGGAATAGTCTGGAAGTCGAGCATCACGCCATCGTGCATTACTGTCATTCCGAGAGGCTCGTTTGCGGCACTTCCCACAGCTGCGATGTCGACTGTCGTCTTTCCGCTTTCGCGTTTTACCTGGATGGCACAACCATCCGTTTCAGCACTCGGCAGGCTTTCCTTGGCTGTTCCCTTCTTGCCCGTATAGGTCACGCTATAGCTCTTCCCACTTTGAGGCGTAAAGGTGAACGAACCACGACCTCGCTGCTCGACATCCGTTTCCGCCACCACTTTGCTCTGTCCCTCAGTCACCACGACCTTGCCTTCCAGATGCAAGCCCTCGTTGCTCGTCACCTCGAAAGCCACCCTGTTAGGCACTCCGGCCACCAGGTTTCCCCCTTCAGGGAAGAGTTGCAGCTTGGGTTTGGACGAAGTCTCGTCCACTTTCGATTGGCGGCGAAGGGGACGCAAGGTCATTTCGTGATAGTAGTCGCCAGGTTCCTTCGGTTTGTCGAAGACGGGAAAGACGCGACTGTACAGTTTCTCGTAGTCCGTATAATACTCCTTCGCCATCCTCTTGTTGAAGAACCATTGCTCGGAGACAATGTTGTGGGCATGTTCCGTGATGCCCCAATTGAGCTGCCAACGCGTATAGGCTCGCAACTCATAGTATCCGCCATAGAGCGTATCCTGCAGGACAAAGCTGCCATGCATCTGTCCGTTCTGGAGTTCCAGTATCTGGCGTTCCACCAGATAGCCGTCCTGATTCAGCAATTCCGCATAGAGAACTCCACTCAGTCGGCTGGGAGCCCCGGTATCACTGCGACGCACATAGGCCTTGTAGTAGATGGTGTCCCCAAGGAAATAACAAGTGTTGTCGGTATGGACGAAGACCTGTTCCTGAGGAATCGTCTTGCCGAAAGTTTCAAGGCGCTGTGCCCATCCTTCGAGCGTGGTTGGTGTCTGTTGCGCAAAAGCACAAATGACACACAACAAACAACTGGCTATAAAGAGTGACTTTTTCATATCCTATTAACCTTTTTACCGTTATGGCATTGCAAAAATACTAAATTATTTTGAACTATGAACATTTTTCGTTATTTTTGCAAGCAAAATCACTCAACAACAAACTCACAACTATGAACTTCGAACAACTGAACAACATTGTCGGCCGTTTTGCCTACGAAGGAACAATCAGCGAGATAAAGCCCTTGGGCGAAGGTCTCATCAACGACACTTACAAAGTGAAGAATGCCGAACCGGGCAAGCCGAATTATGTGCTGCAACGTGTCAATCACGTCGTTTTCCCCGATGTCGATATGGTGATGCGCAACATCGATGCCGTCACTTCGCACATCCGCAAGAAACTTGTAGAGCAGGGCGCTACGGACATTGACCGCCGAGTTCTTCGCTTCATCCCGACAAAGGACAGCGACAAGCTCTACACCATCATGGACGACGGCACTTATTGGCGACTGATGGTCTTCATCAACGACGCCATCACGAAGCAGGCTGTCGACCCGGAAAGCAGCCGTGCTGCAGGCCGTGCCTTCGGTAACTTCCAGGCCATGCTTGCCGACATTCCCGTACAACTGGGCGAGACCATCAAGGACTTCCACAACATGGAGTTCCGCCTCGAGCAACTGCGGGACGTCATCCAGCGCGATCCTGCCGGTCGTGTGAAGGAAGAGCGCGTCCAGAACATGCTTGCCGAAATAGAGAAACGGGCCGACGAGATGTGCAAGGCCGAACGGATGGGCCGCGAAGGCACCCTGCCGAAACGCGTTTGCCATTGCGACACGAAGGTGAACAACATGATGTTCGACAAGCAGGACAATGTGCTCTGTGTCATCGACCTCGACACCGTGATGCCCAACTTCATCTTCTCCGACTATGGCGATTTCCTGCGAACCGCTGCCAACGAGGTTGCCGAGGACTGTCCCGAGATGGACAAGGTGCAGTTCCGCATGGACATCTTCAAGGCCTTCACCGAGGGTTACCTCGAGAGCGCAAAGAGTTTCCTCCTGCCTGTCGAGATAGAGAACCTGCCCTACGCCACGGCTCTCTTCCCCTACATGCAGTGTGTCCGCTTCCTTTGGGACTACCTGAGTGGCGACAAGTACTGGAAGTGCCAGTATCCCGACCACAATTTCGTCCGCGCCAACAACCAGCTGCACCTCCTCCTAAGCATCGAGAAGAACTATCCCGAGATGCAAGCCTTTATAGCCGGTTGCCTGAAATAGGAACAACGGAACCCTTCATAAACAACGAAGCCCCTCTCCGAACAAGGAAAGGGGCTTTTATTTTGCTTTACCCTAAACGCTAAACAGTAAACAGTAAGCGGGACTCCGAGCTTGCTCGCCTGAGCACCTACGGAGCGCAAGAAGCAGTAAACAGTAAACGGTAAACAGTAAACTACCCTACCAGATATCTTCTGGCGTCTCGGGGTTGTCGTAGACTTCCTTCGGGCACCATTCCAGGTAGTCCACAAAGAGCTGTTTGGTCGTGTAGTCGGGCTGCACGGTCTTGAAGCGCATATAGTATTGCACATCCGGCGACATGCTTTCGCGCACCACAATACGGCGTGTAGCGCCTGCATTCATGCGGTTCGTCTCACGGCCGCCGGCACTGGCCACGATGTATTCCGGGCCTTTCAGGAAGCCGTTGTTACGCATCTTCTTGTCCACCTCGGCATTGTAGTCGTCGTCGTCCGTATCGACCTCCCAGCCAAGCATGTTGCCCTGGCTGTTACCGCCCAACTGCATGTTGACGGGAATGCCTTGAGCCACGAGCTGGTCTTTGCGCGGTCCCCAATAAACCTGACAGATGCCTCGAGTGCCGCTATAGGTGGAAACACCCATGCGGATTTCATAGACGCCGAACTTTGGTACGGGAGGCAGCGTGATGGTAATGTCGTAGACGCCTTCGGCCAGCAGCTCGTCGCCCTGATAGTTTGGCCAGCTCTGGTCGCGACCACTCAGCAGCATGAAGTGCGTCTGCTTGCTGTTGACGGTAGCGTTCTCGAAGTACTGCTTGTCCGGATCGCTCGAGAAGTACCAGATGGCATCGGTCTGGCTGACCAGTCGCATGTCGTTGTTCATAGCCTCGGGTTGCAGTTCCCAGGCATCGTAGCGCAGTCGCTGCTTTGCCAGCTGGTTGCGGACATTCTCGGTATAGGCGATGGGTTCGTGTATGGGATAGATGATGGCATTGATGAGTTTCACGATGCCCGACGTTTCGTCAGTCCTGATTTCTACGCCCAGGTTCTGCTCGGTGCATTCGCTTTCGTGATAGTCTTCACGGCGTCCCTTGTTCAGTTTTGGGAAGCGGTTCAGGTATGGGCCCTGGCTTTCGGCACTCTCCCAAATGCGGAGCAGACGGCGCTTGCCGAACGTCACATAGTGTGCCCAGACGGGAACTGTGGGCGAAGCGTTCCTCAGCTTGTAGTTGTAGCCCTTCTCGTTGTAGTGGAGCGCCAGTTTGTCGACGGGAATACGCTGTGGCAGGAGGTGGTACGTGACGAACTGGTTGAGCAGGTTGTTCTCGTTCCTGTAGTCGTCGTCGTTCACAGCATCGGGATAGTAGTTCTTGTTCTCGAGCCATGCTATCACGTCTTCCTTCTTGATGTCCCTGCGGTCCTTGCCCAGTTCGGCTTCCCAGAACTCGTCGGTTTCAGCGAAGAGGGTGAAGCCGTACTTGCGGTGTTCGGGAGCCGGGATCTCCCAGCCGCGCAGCTGCCACTTGAAGCTTGGGAAGGCGCCGGTCTTGTAGAGCACCTCGTAGCGCTCGTCGCGCACCTTGGTCAGGGTGTCTATCAGGCCGCAGGTCTCTATCAGGTTTGCCATCACGCTGAGGCCCGATTCGTAGTCGAAGGCATACTTGTGGAGCGTGCTGCCCAGCGTCTCGTTGCTCGGATTGATGACATATCCCAACTGATGGATATAGCCGTTGATGGCCTCGATGTCGCGGTTTGTCTTCGAGACGGGGCAGATGCCGTCGATGCTCATGCTGTCCAGGTCCTGCTTGTAGTAGGTGACGCTGATTTTGCGGTCGGCCATCGTGTTGATGGCGAACTCCTCGTTTGTCTTGGGGAACTCGGCCGAGATGTAGGTCCGCTCCTGTTTCGTGCCGTCCAGGATGCTGTTGAGCACAATCACGGCGCGCACACTGTCCCTGGCCCTCTCGGACGGGAAGGCGTCCCAGCTTGCCTCGGGGATGATGCCCTTGATGACCAGCGAGTCGAGGTACATCTGAATGGCGTCGTTCGTGGGGGCGAAGCAAGTGTAGTAGCCGTAGGCCGTCATGAGCTGGTACACGGATGTCTTGCTCACGTCGCTGACTGGCTGTTCCTTGAGCAGGCGCACATATTCGCTGAATTGTGCGTGGTCGTCCAGATAGCTGGCTATGGTACGTTCGGTGAAGACGTATCGGGCCGACGTATCTATATCCTCATGACAGGCGGTCAGCAGTGTGACGAGCCCCAAACAAAGCCAAATCCATTTACGTTGCAGCATATTATGTTCCAATTTTAGTTCTAATTTCGTATTCG
>JAEEGF012433559.1_pt1 | contig 13910 bp, 9 predicted proteins | sample 9134171 | NCBI WGS metagenome assembly JAEEGF01 (sample SAMN16246542, study PRJNA631951) | gut metagenome | biome: gut microbiome; feature: rumen; material: AP-attached | host: Bos | place: Iran: Karaj | collected 2018-10
GCTGCTTCGTCCTTTGGATGGTATTCTGCCGTGTCGGATGGAGGGTACTGTTGAACTGCCACGCGGAGAAGGACAGAATATGTTTGGTTTCTGGAAGAATCTCCTGACAGATATGCTTTTAGACAGTGTGAAAGCTGATGACGGAATACTGATACACCTTGCTACTGAGGAATACCAGCATCTGTTTGAATGGCAACGTGTCTGTAAGGAGATTCGGGTTATTCAGCCATTGTTCTATGTTAGAAAAGGAAACGACTTGAAGATTCAAGCAGTATGGGCTAAGATTTGCAGGGGAGCAATGACTCGGTTCATCATTCAGAATCGAGTCACGAATCCCGATGACTTTGCAGCCTTCTCTTATGAGGGCTTTGAATACGAACCTACGTTCGGAGAACCGAATTATCCACATTTTATCAAGCAATGAACAGAATGGAAAGAGAAAAAGCAGATCATCCGAAAGCTGATTGAGCTATATTGCCTTCATCATCTGAAACAGAACACGATACCAGAGGTATATCAACTTCTGGCCGAATATGCCTGTCTGCGTCTTGACCATGTCTTCATCCAAAAGAATATATATTTAAAGCGCCTACAGTAATGAAAAATATCTTGATAAAAAGAGAAAAGGGTTCAAAGCAAAGTGAGAGGCTGACATTTTGGTGTCAGTCTTTTTTTTCATGGTTTTTATGTTTATTCAATTTTTATTCATAATTTTGCAAACATACTAACTAACATGAGTTTAACAAATATACATTAAACAATATGGAGAAGAACATTTTCAATTTACAGAGAGTCTTTTTGATGGTGTTTGCTATGTGTATATTTAGCAACCGTATGATGGCTGAACCTATTTCTTCTGAGCAAGCCAAACAGAATGCAATGAAAGCACTAATGTCCAGTCAGTCAAATTCGAAACTGAAAAGCATTAGAAGAGGTGTTGTTCCAAAGCTTTCGTTAGCCTATACCAAGGTTCAGGAGGGAGACAGCGATCCTGTTATCTATGCCTTCAATGTGGATTATGATGGAGGATTTGTCATTACGTCAGGTGATGATGCTGCAATCCCTATTCTTGGCTATTGTGAACAGGGAAGCTTTGATGGTGAAAATCTTCCACCTAACCTGCAAGAATGGCTGGATGGATATGCTGAAGAAATCGTTCTGTCGCGGAAAGTTGGAGTCAATGCCATTAAAACAACTTCAGCATCCGTTCCTTCAACAAAAGAATCCGTTGATGTTTTGTTAAAATCGAAATGGGGACAGGACTCACCTTTTAACAACCAGTGTATATTCAATGGTGTCCGCTGTGTTACAGGTTGTGTTGCCACAGCAATGGCGCAGGTCATGTATTATTGGGCTACAACAGGCAAGGATGGTGAAGTTTTTCGTCCTGGTTCTCCAGCACTTGAAGCTGACGAGACAGTCACATATAAATATAATGTTGAAGCATTAGATGCCATTGATTCTTTTGATTGGGATAATATGACTGATGATAAACCGAAAACGGCTGAAAGCATAGCTGCCGTGGCTCAACTGATGCGATATTGTGGACAAGCTTTGCGAACAGATTACACTAATGGTAATTCCAGTGCTGTGACAATGAATGTACTGCCGTCATTAAAAAAGAAATTCCGTTACAATTTGGGAATCAATATGATTTACCCCAATACGAATGACGATGACGCTTGGTGTGATCGGATTTATAAGGATTTGTTTAATGGAATGCCCGTTATGATGTCGGGAGGAAACCATGCCTTTGTTTGTGACGGATACGATGCAGAGAACGACCAGTTCCATTTTAATTGGGGTTGGAATGGTAGATACGACGGATGGTTTGCTATGGATGCCTTGAATCCGGGTGGTAGGGATTATAGCTCCAAAAAAAGCGCCATCGTAGGTATACAACCTCTTGAAAAAAGTATGTATTCGATATTCTCCGACAATGGAAAGACTCTGACATACTATTGTGACAGAGAGAAGGACAATAGAGGAGAAAAGTACTATCAAATGTTCAGGGATGGAACTATCTACACAATCAATGTTCCATTTTGGTCGAACTCCGACAGTATCACCAAAATTGTTATCGATCCTTCCTTTATCGATGGTAGGCCTGACACGGTTGAAACCCTGTTCCAAGGAATGCGTAATTTGGAAAACATTGTAAACATTCAGTACTTGAATACATCGAACATCGCTTACATGAATGGTATGTTCAGAGGATGTAGCAGTCTGAAAGAAATTGACATCAGTAATTTCGATTTTTCGAATACTATATCAATGTCATCGATGTTCGAGAATTGTAGTAGTCTTGTGAATGTAAAACTTCCAAATCATATAAAGTGTATTGGTGAGAAGATGTTCTTTAATTGCTCCCGTCTATCGTCCATATATTTACCCAATGGAATTGACAGCATTGGTGCATCTGCTTTTAGTGGTTGCTATGACTTAATGTCTGTCACTGTGGCGTTCAGAGTTCCCCCAACCATTGGTAAATACACTTTCACAAATCGTGCCAATGCAACTCTCTATGTTCCTAATGGGAGTAAGGAAGCATTTGAAGCAGCAGAATACTGGAAGGAGTTCAAGAGCATAGAAGAATATGAATACTATGAGCCTGGAGATGTTAATATGGATGGATCGGTCGAAATATCAGATGTGGTACTGATGGTGAACTATATTCTTGGAAATAATGCATCTGAAACTGTACTCAAATACGGAGACATGAATGAAAGCGGGGATATTGATATTACGGATGTGGTTGCGATTGTGAATAGAATTCTTGGGGAATAGACATATATAATGAAGAAAAACGAGAGGCAACTCCGTCATAAATGAAGAAAAACAATGCGAGAAGCGCATTGGGTCCTGTCTCTATACGCAGGTATATAACGCCTATTCTGATACTGCTATCTGTGATGGATAGCAGTATTTTTTTTTGAACGGAAATTATGCCGTTCCTTCATATCATTATTTTCATCCTTGTTACAGACCGAACTCTGTATTGAAGCAAAGTTTTTTGAGGGTAAAGAATTGACTTTGAAATATTTTGTGTATTTTTGCTGCATCGTATTGAAACAACTAAAAAACTCAATCCTATGAAAAATCAACTACTCAAAACCGTTCTATTGTCAGCAGCCCTTTGTTCTGCTACCTCAATCCATGCTCACGACTTTGAAGCAGTCAATGAAAATGGTGTTACTATTCATTACAATATTCTAAGCGCCACCGAAAAGACTTGCGAGGTGACATTTAAGGGTACAAGCTATCAGGAATTTGAAGATGAATACTCTGGTGCTGTTAAAATTCCAGAAACTGCCAATTATTCTTCCGTCAGTTATAAGGTTACTTCCATTGGTAACAGTGCATTTGAGCATTGCGGTGGATTGACTTCTGTCGAGATGCCTCATTCCGTATTGACCTTAGGATATAGTGTTTTTTCTGGCTGTAGTAATCTGTCAAGCGTGGAAATGTCCAATTCCATTACGAGTATTGGAGGTGGTGCTTTCACTGATTGTAGTAAGCTTTCTTCAGTGACTCTTCCGAACACACTGACAAGTATTGGTGCTGCATCCTTTTCGGGGTCCGGTTTGACCTCATTCACCATACCGGCATCCGTTCAAAGCATTGGAATTAACCCCTTATCCAATTGTGCCAACCTTACAAGTATTGTCGTAGAAGAAAGCAATCCTTATTTCCATTCTCAGAATCATTGCAATGCCATCATAGAGAAAAGTTCAAACACCTTGATTTCCGGATGTAAGAACACAGTCATTCCAAATACTGTCACTACAATTGGCATCAATGCATTCAGGTGTTGCCATGGTTTAACAGCGATTACCATTCCGAATTCTGTCACTACACTGCTTGATGGCGCTTTCTATGATTGTGAGGATTTGACAGCCATCGAAATTCCTAATTCTGTCAAGACGATGGAAATGTGGGTTTTTGGATACTGTTTCAGTTTGGCTTCGGTTAAGATGAGTAATGCTGTGACAAGTTTAAGACAATCAGTTTTTTTCCGTTGTACATCCCTGACATCAATCAAAATTCCGAAGTCTGTCACTTCAATAGAAGCATTAGCATTAGAAGGATGCAGCAGTTTGAAATCGATTACCTCTTACATTACAGATGTGTTTAAAACGGGTCAAATGGCTTTCCGTGGTTGTGAGAACGCCATCCTATATGTTCCAAAGGGCCTTGTGGAAACCTATAAGACGACAAAGGACTGGAATACTTTCAACAAGATAGTAGAGAATTTTGAGAAAACTCCAATGACTCTTTCCTGTAATTCAAAGGGAAGCATCGATGTCAATGGCATTTTCGAGTTTTCAAATAGTGTGGCCCAAGTAGATGTGAAAAAGAATGAAGACAACACATTCAAATTCACACCTGAAGAGGGCTGTAGATTGGAACAGGTGTCCCTGAATGGATTTGACATCTCTGCCATGGTGAAGAATAATACTTTGACAACAACACTTCCAGAGAATTCAACGATGATTGTTACTTTTGCGAGGGAGAGTGCTGATATCAATGGCGATGGCTATGTGGATATTAGCGATGTTGTTCGTTTGGTGAATATCATTTTGGGCCAATAGAAAAACCGTATCTTATCTATATTGAGGATAAGAATTAGTCCATTTGCAAGGAGAGGAAATAGTACCCACACTATTCCCTCTCTATTTTTTTTCTAATCGAATTCAGCTATTACCCCAAATTTTTATAAATGGGTTTTGTCAGATACACAGACAACAACATTTTACATATTTAACTTTCTAAGTGTCCTCTGGCAGCTTTTGCCATCATAGAACTGGTTTAGCACTTCTCTGAATATGTCATCGGGGCAGACTGCATCAAACAATGTCATGCAGGACCTAACTTTCCAACTATCGACATCTCCCAAGATTTCTTTTGAGGTTTTATCCTTGTGTGAAAGAAGGGTGTTTGTTATCTCCTTTAGACGAGCTGACAAGACTTTGTTTGACATATATTTCTGTGCTTCTTCGAGACAAGAAATGCCGTAATAATTGGACATATAGCTATGTCCCAGGCCTTTTATCTGAGGGAATATGTACCATATCCAATGACTTGTTTTCCGGCCTTGTTGTATCTCGGAAAGGGCCTGCTTATAACCATCGTAGGATTGTTCCTGTGCCTTTATGAATCTTGGTAAATCGTAATTTGCCATAGTTCTCAATCTTACATTTCATCCAGTTTTGCCACATCTCGTTCCTGCTACCATCGCAGAATATGTGAAGACCAATTTCCCAGGCACGCAAATCGTAAAGATTGACAAGGAGCGCCGAGGCTACGAAGTGGAACTCTCCAACGACATCGACCTGCATTTCAACAGCAACGGTAAGCTGCTCTACATCGACGACTAAGGTGGGCAAAAGAAACAGGGAGAATAGATAACTTCCAGTACAGCATAAAGATTAGATGATTGATTCCCAAGGGGGCAGGACTGTAATTCCTGCTCCCCTTTTTCTTGTTGCATTGAGACGAATGAAAAAGACCAACAACTAAGAGAATCAAGACAAAATGAAGGTGGGTCCAAAAAAAAGATCCACCTTCAAAGTTTTTAAGTTGACTATAATAAGTTTATTTGACAACCACTTTCTGACCATTTAGAATATTGATTCCCTTCAGTGGATGGTGGTGAGGGAGTCCGTTCAGGTCGTAGATAGTACCCTTGGTTGCTGGCTGTTGTCCATTTGACGTCTGAACATTGTCGATGCTTGTCGTGCCGTTGTCGCCTCCCAGATATTCGAGCGTGAAGTGGTCGAACTTGCAGTCGTTGCTTTGGTACTGCTTCAGTTCTACGCCAAGGCGTAGATGGCTGTCGGTGACGTCGGTAGTGACGCTGATGGCACCATCGCCTGCAACGCTTGTCATGTCGGTCTTGTCGCTGTTGGCAAAGAGTGATGCTCCCTGATGGATGACGTTGCTGCTGGTACGCACGGAGATTCTGTACTTGCCTTGGGGTAAGCCCGATAGTTGCTGGCTGATGCTGCGGTCGGACAGATTGCCAGAGCCTTGCCACTTGTTGAAGTAGCTGCTACCCACTTTGGCGTTCAGGTAATTGGCGTATTCACATTCGAAGGCATCTTCCTGCGAGAGTATCCAGCCGACGGGTTGCTTGGCATGGAAGTTATTGTAGCGCGTGGCATCGGCATTGGTGATGAGATAGGAAAAATCGACAGGATTATCCTCTGAAGCATTGCCGATGTTCTCGACCACGGCTGCATATTGACCGCGCAGAATGGCATAGAAATCATATTTGCCGATGTCGGTGCCCGAAGTGTTTCCACTGATTTCGTCGGTTCCGTTGTAACGACCTAAGAAACCGCCACCCTTGTTGTTGGTCAGTGTCCAATAGCCTTCAGGCATGTAGGCTGGTGCCACGTAGGCACGGTCGGTCCATCCCTCTCCGTTGTTCTCGGTGCGGTAGTTCCAAGTTGGGTTGTCGTTCGACTGCAAGCAAACGTCGGGATAGCCTACACTTGAGATGACAATCCATTTGGCGTTATCTGTTTGAACGCCAGAGTAGTTATTGGTGTCGAAGGCATCGAAAGTCCAAACCGCGTTCTTGTTCACTTCTGGATAGACATCTCCCTCGTACCACATGGTTTGATAGGCATTGCCCTGCTGACTGCCCGTTGCAAGTACAAGCCCCGTGTCTGTCCCATGCTCATAGATGGCAAAAAAATACTGGCTCACGTCGTCAGGAAGAGCATCAATCTTCTGCCAGCCGTGGTCGGTGGGGTGCATCTCCTGTGCTTCTTTTGGAGAATAGAGTACAACTTGTTCGGCACGGAACTCCTGCGTAGCGGAGCCGTTGAGCAGGTTGGCCTGGAAACCGATGTAAACCTCTGTCTCCTCGTCGAGCTGGAAGTACAGGCCCTGCAGCTTCAAGTCTCCCGTGCAGTTGTTGATGCCGTAGTAGGCAATGCTCTGAGTAGGGATTTCAGCGGTATTGCAGAGTGCCTTGCTGACGAACATGTAAGCCTCACTATTGATGCTGTAGGTGGTGTTGTAGGCAGCACCGAAGTAATACTTCCCAGCAGGCATAGTAATCTTTCGGTAGATGCGGGCATTGCTCAGATTGCCCATAGTATTGCTGCCTGCATCGTTCCAAACACCCAGCATCAGAGCCTCGCGGCCAGAGTACTTGTCAAGTCCCTGTTTCGTGCCATCGTTACCATTAGGGATGTTGAAGTTCTCCACAGTCCAGTATTCAGGTGCGCCAAAACGTTTCGTACCACCTGCAGAGCGTGTGAAATCCGAGCCCTCGATAAGATATTGCGTAGTGAGGTTAGCATCGATGATGCCATTGAAGGCACCACCCTTGTTCACACCGTCGTTGATGAAGGAACGATAGGCGGTCATCAGCGCCTCGCGAGCAGCCTCACAATCCTCATTCGTCGATTTTGCGGTCATGGTCTTGGCCTTGGTAACGGCTTCGAGCAACTGGGTGAGTTTATAAGGGCCGATCTTGCCGGTGTTGTAGGCTTGCACCTGAGGAGCAGCGTCGGTAGCTACTGTTTCCACCGCCTGAATCAGTTCTTGCAGCAATTCGTATGCACTGCGGTCATCGGCCTTGAAGGTAATCTTGAATACAGGGGCAATGTTGTTGGGCTTTGTGTTGGGCACTTGCACGGTCAGGCCGTTGATGCCGTGAGTGAACGCCACATCTCCTCCACCGAGGAGGGTGACTTTGTCCACTTCGCCGCTGTAGGATGTTTCGGCAATGGAAAAAGCCTTGAAGGTGAAAGGTCCGGCTGCTGGCCATGCCATGATGGTGGCATAGACGGCATCGTCCTTCTGAACATAGCGCACGTCCTGTGCTGAGTATGCCTGTCCTTCGTTGAAACCTTGGGCATTCATAGGATTGGCTGCTTCAGCGAGTGGACCTTCGCCAAACGACTTCCACGGACGGGTGCCATAAATGGACTCGCTGTTCACGTCCATCCACGCCTTGATATCGGCCAGCACCTTGCGCTCCTTGTCGTCGATGCTGCCGTTGCCTCGTACAGGAATGCTGAGCAGCAGATTTCCGTTTTTCGATACCACATCGATGAGCATACGGACAACGGTGCTGCCGCTCTTGTAGCCATTGTTATTATACACGTTCTGGTTGTAGTGCCAGTCACCGATGCAGGTACAGGTCTGCCAGTAAGTGTCCTGTGGGCGGTCAGGGATGCCTCGCTCCACATCCCACATCATGTAGCCTTTCTGCTGCGCGTTGAGCTGTTTGCCAGTCACCACCACTTGCTGCTGTCCTTCGTGCTGGGCGGCACTGTGGTTGTAGTAGTGCTGCAAAATGTTCTTACCAATCTGGTCGTCGCATCCGTAGAAAGGCATAGCCGTGTCGTCGAAGTAGATCATGTCGGGGTCATAGTCGTTGATGAGCTGCAAGACGCGGTTTTGGAACTTCTGCTTATAGGCAGTCGATGGCAGGCTTGCACCGTTGTTCCAGTCCCATTGACTGTGAATGGTTCCACTATTTTCCCATCCTGAAGAATGCGAATGATTCTGTGCATAAAGCTCTTGTGGGTCGAGTCCTTCCCACCATTTTCCCTTACCGTCCTCCTTCTTCAGGTTACCATCGTATTTCTGCGAAGGCTCCAGCCATGTCCAAGCATGAGAAGCGTGAATGCTCACGCCGAGAGGCATCCCCTCCGCCTTGCAGGCATCACTCCAACCCTTGATGATGTCTTTTCTTGGACCGACATTCACCGAATTCCATTCCTGATAAGTCGAGTTCCAGTTGTCGAAATTATCATGATGATTACCCAGCGCCATGAAGTAGCGTGCACCCACGCTCTTGTAAAGGCTGACCAGTTCCTGAGGATTCCATTGGTCTGCTTTCCAGGCATTGCAGAGTTCTTTCAGTCCGAACGTTGCAGGATTGCCGAAGTGGCTCACATGATAGTTGTACTGTCCACTGCCCTCATAGTACATGAAACGGGCATACCAGTCGCCATCCTCCGCCTGACACTGAGGACCCCAGTGAGCCCAGATGCCGAACTTGGCATCCTTGAACCATTCGGGACACTCCCATTCACTGAGCGAATCCCAGTCGTTACCGTATGTTCCCGTCTTGACAGTCACATCGGAAGTCGTTTCCGAGCCTACCAGTTGCCCTTGGGCACTGACAGACAAAGCAAAAGTAGCTAAAAATAAAGCGATAGTCTTTTTCATTGTTAGTAATATTTGGTTTTCGGTGCAAAGGTAAGAAAGAATCCTCACAAAGCATTTCAATATATCATTCATGAATAGCACAAAGTTGGTATTCTGCATATCAACACGCATCAATCCCACCTCCGCCTAACAACATGTATCAGACTGCTGCTGAAACAAGTGGAAGGACAAAAATGTTCACGAACATAACGAGCCGTAAAAAATTAACATAGTTTAAGTAATCATAAATAGTCCAAATTATAAATGTTTGTTTCAAGTTTCTTTTTGCTGCTTTTGAGTGATTTTTGAAATAGTACGAATTGTTTTGATTTGGTTAGAAATCATATATTAACAACAGTAAGTTGCTAAAAATTAGAGATTTGATAGTTCAAGTCAAATTGTGTACCTTTGTGTCGCAATTACAAAAGAACGAATATAATCGAAGCATTATGAAAAATTCAAGAGCATCAAAGAATGAAGATTATCTTGCACAGGTTGTAAGCACAGCATCTATGTTCCTGCAACGAAAGGCTGATGATGTGATGAGCATCAAGCAGGTTGCAGTTTATCTCGGAATCAGTGAAGGCGCTGTACGAAAACGCTGCCAGCGTAACCAACTCCCTTTCCATCGCAATGCAGCTCGTCTATACTTCAGCAAAATGGAGATAGATGACACAATCCTTGGTAGAACCCGATTAGTATAAGGCATATCCCATGACGTATATCGATTATCTGAATCAGTTTTGGAAACAGGCTGAATGTCATGATATGCTAACCAGTGAGATTGCTCTTTATGCATTTCTGCTCAATGAATGCAACTGCAACTACTGGAGCATGCCCTTCGAATGCTCGTCTAGTAAGATATGCAAAACACTCCGAATGTCTAAGCAGACACTTGTTGATGCACGACAGAGATTGTTAGACAAGGGCTTTATTGATTTTATTCCTGGCCTGTCAAGATATGTACCGTCCAAATATGTACTACTAGACTTGACCGGTCACTTGACGCTAACATGCGCGGGTAATAGTATATCAAGAAACTTTAAGACAAATCACTCACACTTAAGAGTACCAGAAAAGGTGTTTCAGATTGATGAGTTGATGAAATTGATGCAGGCTGATTTGGAATGGCAGAATAACATAATCATGTTTTTCAGTGAAGAAAAGAAGAGTCTTACTCCAGAACTTTTGAGTGCGTATATTTCTAAGTTCATTCGTTATCTGAAGGCTACTTCAGTCAAGGAAAAAGATATTCAGGATGCAAAGACGCATTTCGTTCATTGGCTAAAGAAGAACATGTCGAAAGAGAAAAGACGTAATAGCAGAAAAGATGTTGGCTTGATTCTCGAAGAGTCGGATACCGACAAATACAAATCAATAAACGGCTGGAAATAATGATTACAACAGAAATGATAAAAAGCATTATTGAGTACAACAGAGAGTGTGGAATTGACTATGATCCACAGCCCCTACATATCCGGATTCCCTTTGCCAAGGAGTCTTTGCAGTTAGTATTGTCTGAGGTTATTCATCATGAAGTGAAATGGCTACCTCAATATGACGAGGTTGCCAAGTGGCTAGCAGACAACCAGGGAAAGAGTCTAATCCTTCTCGGGCCTCCAGGAGTAGGCAAGACAGAGATAGCTATGAAGGCTATCCCTTTACTGTTTCATTGCGTCTTAAAAAAAATCGTGTCAAGATACAAGGCAACAGACATCTGTCGTGAAGAAATCTATCGTAGCCTAATGCATAATGACCTTATTGTGATAGATGACTTCGGCATAGAAGGCATGTTTAATGATTACGGCAATCCTCACATTGTGTTTTCAGAAGTCGTCGATAATATAGAGTGTAAAGGTGGTTTGCTTATTGCTACGACAAACCTGACTCTCGACGAGATTCATATCAAATATGGCTTAAGAACAATAGACCGCCTTCGTGGAAACACCAAGCTTGTAGTCTTCACAGAGGAGTCTATGCGTGGAATGTATGAAAAGGTGTATTAGGATTAGTTGGTGGCACAAATACTGGTAGGAACGAAGAGCTCGTCTTCGCGTAGAGTATCAATGTTTTGCCGTCATTCAAGCGCTCCAAGCCTCCTGTTTAATTGTATGGCTGGTGAACGAGCTGTAGAGCATAACAAAATTACTCATCAATGGCTTTGGGGTTATCTTTTGGATTATAGCAAGAAAACTCGCCAATTTGCAATTATTTTGCATTTTGACGAGTTTTCTTATTGATTTCAGGAAAATAACTCTGAAAAGGATCTTCTTCTACAAGAATTTGTTGAGTTCTATAACAAGTCTCTGAACAGTCGTAGAAGATTCCTCCTCAGCAGGGTTGCCATGAGAGATTTCAGCAAGCACTGTCTCTGCATTGTTGATAGCCTGTTGCTGCCGGGACAATAGAAGATTGTACATGACTGCTCCATAGCCTTCGCTCTTGCTATAAGGTATACCAGTCAGTTTGGTGAGCATGTCTTTGTATTGGTTTCTATGAATGGCACCAGTGTATAGGTTATAATGCAGCAGGAACCAATACTCAAAAGCCTGATTACTGTATGCAACACGTAAACCGTTCTTCTCTGCAAATTGTATTGCCTGGTTGAAGTCCTTGGCTGGGAAGTCATCCTTGTCAAAGACCACCCAGCATTGGTCATAACCCTTTTTTCTCTTTTGGTCGGCTTCACGAATACTGATTGCCTTGCTGACAAGCGTCATCGTATTCATTGCCTGCCCAACAGCCTTGACTGTCGCTGCGGTCATGCGAAATGCCTTGAAGTAGTCTGGTTCAGTCTTTTCGCCTTCACAAACAATGAGAAACGACTGCTTGATTTCTCTCACACCCTGACGGCGTGAGAGGTCTGGCGACCTGTGGTCTTTCTTTTGTCGTTTAGCCATAGTTAATTTGAAGGATTAAAGATTTTCTCCATATCACCAATGATAGGTGTTGCCCCGTATTTGCCCAACAGATAGTCTCTTTCGAACGGAGAGGTGCTACGTACCTTGTATTCTGCCAAAGAAAAAAGTTCTGTCGCTCCAAAATTGTTTTTCTGTGTGAACCAAACCTGATCTCTTCTGAATAGTCCAGCACTTAGCAGGAATGTATCGTGTGCGGTAAACAGAAGTTGAGCACACTTCGGGTTTGTCTTAGCATCATTGAAAAGTGCAACTATTCTCTTGACAAGAAGCGGATGAAGCTTGGAGTCAAGCTCGTCAATGACGATTCGCTTTCCGTTGTCAAGGGCATCAATAATGGGATATGCAAGCGAAAAGTATTTGATGGTTCCCTCGGACTCATTCCTGTTGAATGCAAAGGAAACATTATTAACCTCCCTTCCCTCATCATCGTATTGCTTGTGGTCACTGACAATGCGATTGTCTATCTTGGTGATATTCTCTATGCCAAGATCGGCATACCTTGCAAAGTCGATGATTCGCTTACGTAGAGACTCGTTATCAAGATACTTGATAGCATTGCTCCACAGACGTTCGTCTTCGGAACAGAAAACAACCATCGTATCGCCCAGCCATCTGAGAATGCTGGCTGATGTCGGCTCGTTGAACTGTGCCGCAGTTGAAAGCAGAAGTGCATTGCTTCGGATCATCTTTTTACTGACGAGTTCCTGTATCAACATGCTTTTGGGGTGAACCGTTGTAGAATCCTCTTCACGATAGAACACTTCCACGTCCTTGGCTCTTTTTTTGCATGCACGCTTGTACAGCCATTCTTCATGCACGGATTGGCTGTCCACCTCAAATCCGTATCTGTAGATAAACTCACCGTCGGTAAAGGTGGCTTCCATGACGGTCGGCTCTTTTACAGTTGTGGCATTGAGCCTGAAATTCTCCACGTCAATTGCCTCTCCTGCCTGACCGTTCCTGAAAGACTCTGTGATAAATCTCTTGTAAAACTCAAATGCTTTCAGCACATTTGATTTGCCTGAAGCGTTTGCGCCATATATGACACCACTTCTTACAAGAGATATTCCTGTGTCTTCAAGTGGAAACAGGTCATTTGGCTCAGAGCAAGACTCTTTGAGCGGTGTCGAAATAAATGAGAGTTTCAGCTCTTCTTTTATCGACATGTAGTTGGTTGCACTGAATTCGAGAATCATATTTAACTCAAAGTTTTGTTATTATTCTGCAAAGATATAACTTTTCTTTCAAAATCAACAAAGAAAACATCAATATTTGAAAATATTAAACAAATATTTTAAGTTTTCCTTTTAACTATAAAAATTGACTCTAAATATCTGCCGATTCAGCTTTCGTGAGACGATGAAATTCGGTTGCAAAAGTAACTGTTGCTCCTTCATCTACCCAAGGTGATCCGATGGTATGACTCAAAATCTCCACACCATTCGGGTCGTATTTGGAGCCATAACCTTGTGCTGATGATCTCAACACCCTGTGAAGCAACATAATTTCTAATCACTCCCGAAAGTAGAGAAATCTACAGTAGGGAAATAAAAACTTCGAGATTATGGCAAATCAAAGTGATGTTGTATATAAGTGTATAGGCGACCCGAAGGAAGTAAGGTCTCTTTACAAGATAATCAATGCTAACGATAAGAGAAAAACCTCTCGCGTTAAGAATGGATTTGGCACTCTGTGGATCGGTAACATTATCGATGCTCTTGGTGAGGACTGGGAGAAGTTGAGGTGCAGAGGCGAAATTATCGGTTATCATATAGAGAACAATCTACTTACCATCTATCAAAGCACCGCATG
>JAEEGF012442763.1_pt1 | contig 13910 bp, 13 predicted proteins | sample 9134171 | NCBI WGS metagenome assembly JAEEGF01 (sample SAMN16246542, study PRJNA631951) | gut metagenome | biome: gut microbiome; feature: rumen; material: AP-attached | host: Bos | place: Iran: Karaj | collected 2018-10
TGTCGACGAGCTCGAGCTCCTCACCGATAGTTACGGTCCTGCTGCCTTTTTTGACATTATATCTGAAGAACTCTGACATGACCTGCACATACTCGTAGGTGCGGTCCGCGCCCTCCATCATGGCCAGCTGCGCGCCCGCGTTCAGCGTATTGAACAGGAAATGCGGGTTGATCTGTGCCTGCAGGTATTTGAGCTGCGCGTCCTTCAGGTGTGTCTCCATCATCAGCTCTTTTTCCTTAAGGATACGCTCGTTCTCAGCGCTCTGGCGTATTTTCTCGATGTAATCCTGAACGCTGGCGACCATTTTGTTAAAGGCCCTGGTCACAACGCCTATCTCATCGTCCGACTCCGCGGGAACCGTGGAGATCTCGAAATTACCCTTCGCGACCTCGTCCGCCATGCCCGCGAGCGACCTCAAAGGCCTCATAAGGTTTGACGTAAGGTTAAGTATCAGCAGCGCGGTCGTGAATATAACCGCTCCCATGATCAGGTTTCCGAACAGTTCGAAGCGTCTGAACGCCGTGAGCATCTCCCTGTAGCTCTCGGTATTGTCCATGAATCGCTCGTTGTTCAGGCTGTATATGTAGTTGTTGATATAGCTGTACAGCCGCGTAGCCTCCTCGTAGCGGGTCCTGTACTTTTCTACGTTCCTGCCTCGTTTCGCGTCTACGGTCTGGCCTACCTCATCAAGATACGCGGCCGACATGTTTTTCACGGAACGCTCCATCCTGCCGAGCCTGCTGTCCGTTATCTCATCGCCGAGCACCTCGGTCATCTCCGCGAAACTCTGCGCGCTGCGGTAATAATCCTCGAGCGAGTCACTGGTCTTTGTATCCAGATACTCGGTCATGCTGTCCTGCACGTCCTTGATCGCCGCGGATATCTCGTTCAGCTGCAGATTGGCCTTATATACGGTATCGATCCTGTCCGACATCCTGTTCATGGCCACCAGGAGAACGATATTGATGATGAATACCAGCATGTTTACGGCCAGCGAGATGCCGGTCATCTTTATCCTTAAGGGGAGACCCTTGATCTTATTGATCATGCTGTTCCCCCTTCCTGTATTCACCGACGTTCGTCTTATCTATAACATAGCTGTCCGCGGTAAAATACTGGCTCGTATTGCCCGTTTCGTAATATTCCGTCAGGGCGTCGATGCAGTATCTGCCGAGCTGCCCCGTATCTATCGAAAGCGTCGCCCGGATAACGTCTCTTTCGATGCCTTTTAAGATCGCGTCGGAATCGTAGTATCCGAGGATATTTACGCGGCCTACCTCGTTGTAATCTACAACGGCCTGATATACGCTGTTCGTATCGTTCTCGTTAAGGCACACGATTATGTCGGGTATGTTCTCTTTTCCGCTGACAAAGAGCTTTCTGACCGACTCCTCAACGGAAAAATTGTTTGAAGCGTCAACAGCCTCGAGGCTGATCGCTATCGGCTTGTGCCTGCCCACCGCGTCGGGGATATCCTTTTCTATGGCCTCCTGGATCGCGGCCGCGAGCACGTTCTGTCCCGAATCCTCGGAGCCCGCGTCGAGCAGCACCGTCACATCTATCGTTTCTCCGGCAAACTCCCTGAAATTGGCCATATCTATTATGAGCTTTCCGTATTCCTTGCCGAGGTTATAGTTGCCCACTCCGACAAAGCTGAGGCGCTCTGAGTTGGTATTGTCGTTGAGCAGGGTGATCACAGGGATGCCCGCATTGTAAGCCTTTTCGATAAGCTCTGTCATGCCGTCCGCCTCTCCCGCGGTCACGATGATGCCGTCCGCGCGCGCGGCGATGGCCATTTCCATGAGATCGGTCATCGCATAGTCGCCGGAAAGATTCTCAGCGATCATCTCGACATAGGCATCCTGCTCCTTAGCCTCCTCCAGCGCCGAAGAATATACCGACTGCCAGAACGACGAACCGGGATTGTCCGTGATCAGCACATAGTATTTCCCGTAGGTCACATCATCGTGCGGGCTGCTCAAAGACCCGGTAAACGCGATAAAGAATATGAGAAGAAGACCGGTAAGCACCGCAAGCGTACCGGTTATCACCCATATGCTGATAAGATTGAATTTCTTATTGTTCATGTCTCATATCCTTTTTTGCTCCGGCACGGTGCGGGAGCTTTGTCATCGCTATATACGCGATCAGCACTCCGAGCGCGCAGACCGCCGTTCCCGTGATCAGCATCGCCCTGATCCCCGAACGGTCAAGTATCACTCCGCTGACAAGATTTGAAAAAACTCCGCCGACAGTTATCGCGCTCGTGATAAATGCCTGTCCCTTTACCTGGTCCGAGGCGTCCATCGTTTTGCTGACATAATAGGCGCCTGCAGGGATAAATACCGCGTACGCGAACAGCTGGAACGACTGGCTCAGATACATCATCGGCATCGATCCCGCAAAGATCAGGATGAGTATTTTAACAAAGAAGGCAAATCCCGAGAACACCAGCAGCTTTTCTGCCGATATCCTCTTGAGTACGAGCGCTATCAGAGCCATAACGGGGAGTTCCAGTATCGCCTGCAAAAATGTCGCGTAGCCGAGCTCCGTTTCGTTGCCTCCGAGTTCGTTTATTATGCGGATCATGAAATCGTTGATCATATTGTGGGCAAAGAAAAAGCAGACCGCTGCGACAAGGAACAGCATGAACGCAGGATACGCGCCCACGAACGAGGCGATGGAAGTCTTATTCTTTGCCGAAGCTGCCACGCCTTTATCCGGTTCACCGTTGCCTGCGGCAGCTGCGGCATCTGTGCCTGCCGTGTCATTATCGGCCGACTCCGGCTTTCTGAAGATATAAACGACTGCTGCGGAAACGATCATCGTACCGATATTAACCCACAGCAGTATCGATACGCCGTTTCTCTCAACGATACCGCCGATGATCATCGAGGTTACCGCAAAACTGGCAGATCCGAGTCCGCGCGCCAGGCCGTACATGATGCTGCATCCTGCCTTCTGATACTCGAAGCAGAGCGCCGTCATCACGGGCTGATACGCAAACTGTATCATATATATGAGCGCATATATAAAGAAGATCAACGCTTTATTGCCGGGCAGGAACAGCAGTACAGCCGAGCCTGCCAGTATCACGAGCACGGAGATCATGATGAAGCGCCTGTTCGTCAGATACCCCGGCCTGTCTATGACATCGGCTATGACCGGCTGCAGGACAGCCGATACGATATTCGCGACCGCCAGCAGTACGCCGACCTCGGTGTTGCTGAAACCCTTTGCGATAAGATAGACCGCGGCATACGCGTGCACGGTACAAAAAGCCGCGAAATACGCGACATTGAGCAAAGTGTATCTGACAGTTCCCTTTACCGTTGTTCCGTGCATAAGAATCTCCCGTTTACCTTATTTCCTGACCAGATCGCTCAGGTGCTTGCCGTTAAAGAAATCCTGAGTAAGCTTATAGTACTCGGCCCAGAGCGCGATCGTGCGGCATTCGGACGCCTTCGGGCAGGGCGCGGCATTGGCTTCGAGGCATGCCACACTCGCCATCGTGCCTTCCATCAGCTCGATGACCTCTCCTATCGTATATTCCTCAGGTTTGCGGCAGAGCTTGTAGCCTCCGCCCTTTCCGCTGGCTCCGACGAGCAGTCCGCCCGCCACCATATCCTTAACTATTATCTCAAGGTATTTTTTGGAAATACCCTGTCTGGCAGCGATATCCTTTAAGGGGATATAACTGCCGTTGTCGTTTTCAGCCAGGTCGATCATCACTCTGATCGCATATCTTCCTCTCGTAGAAATCATGATATTACCGCCTCCCAGTTGTTTTACCTATTATACCTCAGGGTAATAGGGTAATACAACAGGAAAAATTTTTTTCAATTCACCTATTGACACGGTAGGTTGATAGTGTTATATTACGATTAACTTATAAAAAAGGAGGCGTCGTGATGAACAGATCAGCAATCGTAACCAATATCGTCATGTGTTGTCGAATGCGCATCTCCCGGGCATCAGAAATGGCCGGGGCGTACGACTGTGCATCCGCGCGCCCCGATAAAAAACAATAATACTGCATCAGCATATTGTAAGCCATTTGCCCGGGAGTAAAGCATAAGCCCCCGGGCTTTTTTGCGCGATAAGCGAGCGCACTCAGCCTGCGGAGCAGTGCCGGACGATATCGGTACAATCACGAGCCGCAGGCTTGTGATTGTACCGATACGAACGGCAGACGCACGAAGTGCGGCTGAGTGCCGAGCAAACGTACATCGAGCGAACAGAGTTCGCGAGATGACTACATTATAAACTAAAATAAAAGGAGAATAAAGATTATGAGCGACTACAGATTTGAAACCCTTCAGTTACACGTTGGACAGGAACAGGCAGACCCGGCTACGGATGCACGTGCGGTACCGATCTACCAGACCACTTCCTATGTATTCCACAACAGCAAGCACGCAGCCGACCGCTTCGGACTCGCTGACGCGGGAAACATCTACGGAAGACTCACCAACTCCACTCAGGACGTTCTCGAAAAGAGACTCGCGGCTCTCGAAGGCGGCAGCGCCGCTCTCGCGCTGGCATCGGGCGCGGCTGCGATCACATACACCATTGAGGCTCTTGCGGCCAACGGCGGTCACATCGTAGCCCAGAAGACCATCTACGGCGGCAGCTACAACCTGCTCGCGCACACACTTCCCCAGTACGGCATCACCACCACTTTTGTCGATGCGCACAGTCTCGCGGAGGTTGAGGCTGCAATCAAGGATGACACCAGAGCCGTATATCTCGAGACCCTCGGCAATCCCAACAGCGATATCCCGGATATCGACGCGATCGCCGCTATCGCTCATAAGTACGGCCTGCCCGTAGTTGTGGACAATACATTCGGTACTCCTTATCTGATCAGGCCCATTGAGCACGGCGCTGACATCGTAGTTCATTCCGCTACCAAGTTCATCGGCGGACACGGAACCACCCTTGGCGGTATCATCGTTGAGTCGGGCAAGTTCAACTGGAAGGCTTCCGGAAAATATCCGAACATCGCGGCTCCCAATCCCAGCTATCACGGCGTTTCGTTCTATGATGCCGTTGGCCCCGCAGCGTTCGTTACATTCATTCGCGCGATCCTGCTCCGCGACACCGGCGCCACCATTTCACCCTTCAACGCATTCCTGCTCCTGCAGGGCGTGGAGACACTGTCCTTAAGACTCGAGCGCCATGCCGAGAACACCAAAAAAGTCGTTGAGTTCCTGAAGAACCATCCCAAGGTAGAAAAGGTAAACCATCCTTCACTGCCCGATCATCCCGATCACGCTCTGTACGAGAAGTATTTCCCGAACGGAGGCGCTTCGATATTCACCTTCGATATCAAAGGCGGCCAGGACGAGGCATGGAGATTCATCGACGCACTTCAGATCTTCTCTCTGCTCGCAAATGTAGCGGATGTTAAGAGCCTGGTCATCCATCCCGCATCGACCACACATTCGCAGCTTAACGACGATGAGCTCAAAGATCAGGGCATCAACCGCAACACCATACGTCTCTCGATCGGCACCGAGCACATCGACGATATCATCGCGGATCTCGAGAAAGGATTTGCGGCAGTCTGAGTTAGTGATACAATAGATTCAAAAATATATGGGAGGAAAATATCTATGTCAAACATTTACAAAGGAACACTGGGACTTATCGGAAACACCCCTCTGGTTGAGGTAACAAACATCGAGAAGGCGCTGGGGCTCGAAGCCACCGTGCTCGTAAAGCTCGAGTATTTTAATCCCGCAGGAAGCGTTAAGGACCGTATCGCAAAGGCCATGATCGAGGATGCCGAACAGAAGGGCCTGCTCAAGGAAGGCTCCGTCATCATCGAGCCCACATCGGGCAATACGGGCATCGGACTCGCTTCGATCGCGGCAGCCAAGGGCTACAGGATCATTCTGACCATGCCCGAGACCATGAGCGTTGAAAGAAGAAACATTCTTAAGGCATACGGCGCAGAACTCGTACTTACCGAAGGCGCAAAGGGCATGAAGGGCGCCATCGCAAAGGCAGAGGAACTCGCGAAGGAGATCCCGAACAGCTTTATCCCCGGCCAGTTCGTTAACCCCGCCAATCCCGCCGTCCACAGAGCCACCACGGGTCCCGAGATCTGGAAGGACACCGACGGCAAGGTAGATATTTTCATCGCAGGCGTAGGTACCGGCGGAACGGTGACAGGCACCGGCGAATATCTCAAGTCACAGAATCCCAATGTAAAGGTTGTGGCATTGGAGCCCGATGATTCACCCGTTCTCTCCGAGGGCCGCAGCGGCGCTCACAAGATCCAGGGTATCGGCGCAGGTTTCGTTCCCGACGTACTCAATACCAAGGTTTACGACGAAGTATTCAGGGCCTCCAATCAGGACGCGTTCGAAACCGCTAAGCTCCTCGCGAAGAAAGAGGGCATCTCGGTAGGTATTTCCTCGGGCGCTGCTCTGTTCGGCGCGATCACACTCGCAAAACGCCCCGAGAACAAGGGCAAGGTTATCGTAGCGCTTCTTCCGGATAGTGGAGACCGTTATTACTCCACAGCTCTGTTCACAGAGGCCTGATCTCCGCTTAGTTAGTTTTTCTCCAATCATAAAATACTCCACCTGAAAACAAAAGTGCGGGCTGCGTGCCCGCACTGCTTTTTTGCACTTCTTGCACTGTTTTCGCCGGTCAGAGGTTTTTGAACGGTGTTTTGAGCGGCGTTCAAGTGTTTAAATATCTAAGAATTTCTTAACTTCCTCCAGCCGCTCGGTGGCAACGCGCCGTCCGATCTGATATACGCGCTCGAGCTCGTCAGGGTTGCTCTCGGTACGGCTGATGCCGAGGTCGTAAGGAGGACGGATAACGAGTGAGATGCCTGCCTTTTCGCGGTCATTGATCTCGCGTATCTGCTGGTTGTAGCGGATATGGCGTACGTCCATCACATCGCGCATCACGGGGTATTTGCGGAGCAGCAGGTGCGCTAAGGGCAGCGCCGCGCTCTTTTTCTTTACATAGCCGGCCGGCTGTGTGAGGATGATCACATTGTGGTCATAGCCGAGATCCTCCATGTATTTATAAGGCACCGAATCAATGATGCCGCCGTCTAAGAGCTTGTGCCCTTCGACACGCACGGGCTTGGACACCATCGGCATCGACGCAGACGCCCTGATCCAGCGCAGATCGCGCTTGCCGCCGTCCACGCACTTGTGGTAGCGCATCTCGCCGGTATTTACGTCCACCGCGCCCACGTAAAACTCCATCGGGTTAGCCTTAAAAGTCTCGGTATCGAACACATCGAGCTCCTCAGGCAGTGTCTTATAGCAAAACTCCGCGCCGTACAGGTTTCCCGTGGTGAGCAGCGACCGAACGCTGCAGTATCTCGGGTCCTTGCAGTACTTTTTGTTATAGCGTATGCCGCGCCCTATCTGCTTCGATTTGTAATTGCAGCCGAATGCGGCCCCCGCGCTGATACCCGCGGCTCCGTCGAATTCGATCCCGTTTTCCATAAAGACGTCGATGACCCCGCAGGTAAATACCCCGCGCATCGCGCCGCCTTCCATTATCAGACCTTTTTTCACTTTCTGCTCCTTCTGCGTACGAACAGATACGCCTGTCCGTCCGCTAATTCTCATTATTTTCGCCCCTGCGATTCAGGGCTATGGCTTATTCTTCCAATGACTTTCAAAGGTTATGCCTTGCCGTTTTCTCCCTTGTCCTTCCGGGATCTCCTGCCGAGGATCGCTCTCGCTGCCGAAAGTCCCACCCTGTAAGGCAATGGCCTGAGCGCCTTATCGGCCTCTTTGAGCTTCTCCCTGATGGGCAGATGCTGGGGACAGTGCGACTCGCATTTGCCGCAGCCTATGCACTGCGACGCGAACGCGGGATCCTTTCGCATGCCGACATTCCGGAAAAACTCGAACCGCGCGCGTCCCTTTTTCTCCAGATACATGAGATTATAGTAGTGGAAATTGCCCGGGATATCAACTCCCTTAGGACAGGGCATGCAGTATCTGCAGCCCGTGCAGCCGACCTTTTCGCGCTCCTTGATGATGTTCCTGATGCGGTCTGTCAGGCCGTATTCCTTTTCCGTAAAACTGCCTGCCGCGGCGTCGGAAGCGACTCTTACGTTTTCCTCGAGCATTTCGATCGAATTCATGCCCGAGAGCACGCAGGTAACGCCCTCCTGGTCCCATAACCACCTGAATCCGAGCTCGGCGGGCGTAAAACCTGTTCCCGAAGCTTTCAGCTCTTCCATCGCCTTATCGGGCAGCGTGGCCAGTTTTCCGCCGCGCAGAGGCTCCATGATGATCACGGGCACGCCCTTTTTCTGCGCCGCCTCAAGCCCCGCGCGTCCCGCCTGGCTGAACTCATCGAAATAGTTGTACTGTATCTGGCAGAAATCCCAGTCATAGGCATTCAGCAGCTTTAAGAACGTATCGGTATCGCCGTGAAACGAGAAACCGATATTGCGAACGCTCCCGTCGGCCTTATGCGCGTCGATCCACTCCTCGATGCCCAGCTTTTTCAGGTTCTCCCACTCCATATAGTCGGTGAACATGTGCATCAGATAATAATCGATGTAGTCTGTTCTGAGCCTCGCCAGCTCCTCCGCAAAGGTTTTGTCGATCGCCTTTGCCGACCTCATGATGTACTGGGGCAGCTTGGTCGCGATACAGACCTTGTCGCGGCAGTTGTTCTCGGCCAGTATCCGGCCCAGACATTCCTCACTGCCCGGGTAAATGTAAGCGGTATCGAAATAGTTGATACCGAGCTCTATTCCGCGCAGTATCTCCTTTTCGGCCTTTTCATAATCTATCTTGCCGCCGTTTTTCGTAAATCTCATGCAGCCGTAGCCCAGCTGCGATATCGGGTTGCCTTTTCTGTCTTTTCTGTACAGCATATATACCTCCTGCGGTTGCCCGTCTCAGCGCTTTCCCAGCCTGTCCTGCAAATACCTCATATAGCTGCGGTAGTCGTCATCCGAGCTCAGATGCTCCAGAATGACGGGCATCTCGGGATCTATTGCCTCCATTTTCGAAACATAGTACTCCAACGGGAATTCGCCGCAGCCCGGCGCGCACTCCTCGAGCCTTACGGTAAACTCCGTGCTCAGATGCACATCCTTTATGTGGCAGCTCCGTATCCTGCCGCCCAGCAGCTCCGCGCACTCATCTACGAGCTCCTCCGCGTTAAAATACCGCTCGATCGAATTAATCATATTGATGATGTCCATATGCACCGCAAAACGGTCCCGCCCGACCTCATCGAGGAGCCTCGCGTAATCCTTTGGACCTGTCGGTATCATCCACGGCATCGGCTCCAGCGTGAAATATGTATTCTTTACATCTGCCCTGTCGATGATCGTCCTGACCGTATCTATCGTCTGTTTCCGGGCCTCCGCGGAGAAATTCTCCTTATAGGGGCCGTCCCATATCGGTCCGAGAGCGCCCGCCACGTTTACGCAGCATCTAGCGCCCACATAATCGGCCAGTCTCAGCTGTTCCACACAGTAATCGAGGTTTTTCTGCCTCTCCGCGGGATTGGGCGAGAGCGCGTTTCTCCAGATTCCTACTTCGGCAATCGTAAGGCCTGCCCTGTCGGCAGCCTCCTTATATTCGATGATCTTATCCTCGGGCTCATTGCTCTGTACGGGAAAAACAACCGTCTCACACCCGAGCTCAGTCTGTGCCTTTATCCAGCTTTCCGCGCTGTCATACGCCAGCGGCGAAGATGTTCCGAGTCTCATGCGTGCCTCCCTTTCAGACCCCGTAAAGGACCGAACTGTCTATATCATCAACCGTCCGGAATCCGGTGGAGCTCATGATGTATCTGAGCTCATTGCCGACTCCGGTGATAAACTTCTTAACGCCTTCCGCTCCTTCGCTCTCGAGCGATGGCAGCATCGATCTGCCTACCGCAGCCGCATCGGCGCCAAGCGCCAGAGCCTTGAAAGCGTCGGCTCCCGTGGCTATGCCGCAGTCCACGATGATCTTGACTCCCGTGCCTTCGAGCGCCGCCTTTATGTCGGGCAGCACCAGCATCGGAGGTACCGCGTAAGGCAGACGGCCGTGGTGATGGCTCACGATGACCGCCTTTGCCCCGATCTCTGCGCAGGCCGCGGCGTCGGATACGCTCAGAACGCCTTTTACGATAAACGGCAGCTTAGTGAGGCCGACATATGACTGCAGCATATCAGCCGTCTGACAGCCCATTTCCTCTCCGACGACCACATCGTAGCCCTCGCTGCCGAATATATGGTCTATGTCCATGCCGATGCCGAACGCGCCGACCGACTCGGCATACTGCATCTGGTCCTTCACCTTGCCGTTGTCGGCGTAAGGCTTAACTATCCTTACAGTCTTTGCGCCGGTATCGACGATGCTCTTAAACATGTCGTTTTCCATCATGCCGCAGAAATTGAGTATATTCAGATCCTTTGCGGCCTCAGAATACTCGACCAGACCGTTTTTCTCGCGTCCGCCGTAGTTTTTCAGGTGCGAGAACGCCGGCGTCATGACCGGCACGGAAAATGTCTCTCCCAAGAAATCCACGGTCGTATCGGCCTTTACCGAACCGATGTACCTGGACTCTATCAGAATGGAATCCATGTACTGCTCCGTAATGACATTGGCATCGGACGATCTTTGATATCTCTCCATATAACCTCCCATAAGTTTTATTTATGCGTACATAACCTTCTCTTATGCTGTAAACCCGCAGCATTTACCTAATTATAGCAAGAAAGGGTGCCTGTCACCATTAAAAAACTATAAAAAAAGAGTGCCTGTCACCGTATCGGCAACAGCCACTCAGTATGAATGGACCTTAGGGGGATCGAACCCCTGACCTCCAGATTGCGAACCTGGCGCTCTCCCAGCTGAGCTAAAAGCCCGTCAACGTGTCTGATTATATCATACTCTTTTCAAAAATCAAGAAAAATCTGCGCGCCTTAATCTTCCCACGTATATTCAACAACTTCGCAGTTCGGTATGCCGAAGCTCGCGTATTCCTCGTTGGTCTCGCTGTGGAAATAAGACTGTACGGATCTGACGATACCGTTGTGCGCGGCGAGGATGATCGTCTTTCCCGAAGCCTTCACGTCGTCGATCACGTTGTATATCCTCTGAGCCACGCGCAGCATGGACTCTCCGCCCTCATAATCGTCGGCAAAACGCTGCTTCGACTCAAAGAAATCCTGCGTGTTCCAGTTTTTGCCCTCGTAACTGCCGAAGTTCTGCTCGATGAGCCTGGGTTCCACGCGAACCGGGATACCCGTAATGCCCGATATGATCTCGGCCGTCTCCTTCGCGCGCTGCAGCGGGGAGCACCATATCTCGTCCGCCCTGATGCCTCTTTCTATTATCCTGGCGGCAGACATACGCGCCTGCTCACGGCCGTTGTCCGTAAGGGGTATGTCGGTCTGCCCGCATATCTTTTTCTGCACATTCCATTCGGATTCTCCGTGTCTAACAAAATAGAGTCTTCCCATATCAGTTCCTCCGATCTTTCCCATGCGATCCATTATACATTTTATGCCTTTGCCGGGCAATCAAATTATTAAGAATCTATAAACTTTTTATTGTCTTTCGGGCACTGTCCGATTATAATAGAAACTGAAAGGCAAGGAAAGAGTTTCTTTGCCGAAAATATTTTAAAGGAGGCGTTTTATGATATTCCAGATCACCAATCTTTGGCAGATACTCGGATGGTTCCTCGTATTTGCCGGACTCATCGTAATGAATGAACTCGGGCGCCGCACCAAGCTCGGCGGACTGATCATTTTCGTTGTGATCCCGAGTATTCTTACCGTCTATTTCATCCTGGCTCACGTCGGCCTGTTCGGCGGTCCCGAGAACCCTACCGTAGCCTACATGGACGGCTGGTTCCACTACTTCAAGCTTTACGCCGCGGACATCGGCTGCGTCGGCTTTATGATGATCAAGTACAAGTGGGGCATCGGCAAGGAAAAATGGTTCGCATGGTTCCCCTGGGCCATTGTTGCGGCCAACATCATGATCGCCAATGTTTCCGATATGGAGTCCGCGCTTGCGGCTTATAAGATCAGCGGCAATCTCTCCGGCGCATGGTGGGCATCGAACGAAGGCGTTTTCCTTTACGGAGGATGGTGGAACGTTGTCAACGCCCTGGCAGGTCTGATCAATATATTCTGCATGACCGGCTGTATTCACCTTTATACATCCAAAGACAAGAACAAGTCCGATATGCTCTGGCCCGATATGACCATCTGGTTCATCCTCGCCTACGATATCTGGAACTTTGAATACACATACCTCAACCTTCCCACTCATACATGGTACTGCGGCGTAGCGCTCCTTCTCGCGCCTACATTCGCAAATGCCCTCTGGAACAAGGGCGCATGGATACAGAACCGCGCGAATACCCTTGCCATCTGGTGCATGTGGGCTCAGGTCGTTCCGCTCTTCCAGCTTAAAGGCATCTTCGCGGCCATTCTTCCTTCGCTTTACGGCGGTGCGACGGCTGCGGGCATCACGACCATGGACCTCTATGAAAAGGCCATCGCTCTTTACAATGCCGGCGAAGGCAAAACCGTCAAGGCCGGACAGATCATTCAGTCCATGGGCATCACCGCAGATCCCCGCATGCAGGGCTTTGTGGCAATGCTCGCCCTCGCGGCCAACGTATTGTGCATCTCCGTGATCATACGCAATGCGATAAAACTCGGCAAGAATCCTTATTCCAACGAAGTATTCAAGGGCACCAGGGATTACGAAGAAGCCCTGCAGCGTGCCGAGATCTGAGCTGATTTCCGAACTTAGATCCTGAAACTATATATTTGCCTGCAAACCTCCCATATGCTATAATCAATCTTTGGAATAGCGTATGGGAGGTATTTTAAACTGGAAACGAAAACCAAGCGCACGCTGCGGATCATACGCATTATCGTGGCAGTGATCTGGTGCGCGATCATCATATTGTGCTTACTGAACCGCGATAAATTCACCGTGGACGGGATCGTGAAGATCACCCCCGAAAGGACTCTTCTGGCAATACTTGCCATGATGGTGTTCTTCGCGCTGAAGAGTGTGAGCGTATTCATCTATTTCGGCATCCTGTTCGCCGCCAGCGGCATCATTTTCCCGCTGCACATAGCCATCCCGGTCAATCTGATCGGAACCGTCGTCATGGTGACCATTCCTTTTTACATCGGGCGCCTTTTAGGCTCCGACATGGTCAATTACGTATTTGAGAAATATCCGAAAGCCGCAAAGCTCCATGAACGCCGCAAACAGAAGGATTTCCTGTTCACGCTGCTGTTCAGGCTTACGGGCGCGATGCCTTCGGATCTGCTGGGCTTCTACATGGGCGCATCGGGAAGCAGCTTCCCTGCGTACCTCATAGCATCGGTACTGGGCTTCTCCGTATCCTCCACAACTTTCCCCCTCATGGGCGATAAGATACGCGATCCCAAGTCCCCCCAGTTCCTGATCTCATTCTGCATCGAAGCATCTGTAGTAATATGTACGTCGGGCGGACTGATCATCCACCACTTTATCAAGGAACGTCAGGAAAAGAAGGAGCAGGAAAAAACATAAAAGAGGACCTCGAGGTCCTCTTTTTATGTTTCTATGCAGTCTCACGCTGTAGTACGGTGTCTTCGAGTGATCCGCTCATCCTGTGCCAAAGGCTTTATTTATGCGGTTTTCAGCATTTATTTAATCCTGATTTAACTGCATTTTTCAGACCATTTTTCCGCTTTTCCGAGGACCTCCCGTCTCTTCATACTCGTGTCGTATCACTCTCATATCTCTCCTCAAATCCATTTTTCGATCTCGAAATCTTATCCACATACGTAGACTCATTTTTCACTACTACCTCGGTGGAAGCGCATATATCCACAGATTTATCCACATAATCCACACCTGTAGACGAAAAAATCCTATTCTACACATGTG
>JAEEGF010802906.1_pt1 | contig 13909 bp, 3 predicted proteins | sample 9134171 | NCBI WGS metagenome assembly JAEEGF01 (sample SAMN16246542, study PRJNA631951) | gut metagenome | biome: gut microbiome; feature: rumen; material: AP-attached | host: Bos | place: Iran: Karaj | collected 2018-10
TTTGCCAGCTTTTATTTTAACATACACCCCTTTTTTTTGCTACCGGAAGTCAATGGGGACGGTTCTTTTTGACTCCCTGTAATTATGGAAAACTGCAGTTAAATACTTTATCATAATGTTATGGACAAAAATCTGATAATAACAGTTTGATGGAAAGGGATTACGACATGGATGAAAGAAAACTGGAACTGTTAAAGCAGCTCGAAGCATATTTTAAAGATGATGAAGGCACCGAGGATATATCAATCTTTACCAAAGAGGAACTAGGTACTTCCATGGATGTACTAAGGGCCCTCATCACCGACTACGGTCCGGACCTTGGTGATGTACTGGCAGAGTTTTCTTTTGTGCCTCTCAGTGATACGCAGATCCTGTATTTCAGTACAGTCATCACCTTCAGAGTTGATGTTCCAAAGGAAGGTGTTACCTCTCTTTCGGGAGCTGTCTCAAGGCTGAATTTTTACCTGCCCTACGGAAGCTTTGCCATCAGCAGCAACGGCTCAATACTGATCTATAAAGCCTGCACCGCATTTCCTTCAGAATGGGATGATCAAAGGCTCTCAGAGCTTATGAAGACCTCTGCGGACACCGCGCTATCCGTGGCAGAAAGCCACACCGAGCTGCTGTCTGATATAGCCGATGGCAAACTACCGCTAAGTGAATTCCTGAATACACTTCCACAGATGTAAGGAGCAGGCAATGAAACTATACTGGGTCGATCCAAATCACATAAAAGCTCCTGTCTGTGAGCATTTTGCAACTATCCATGGCTTCCACCCGCCCGTAGATTCCCTCTATCTTCTGTGTCTTGACCGGGAAGGGACGATCCTTGGTCTTACCGTATTAAACAGTGATCCCTCAGATCCGTGCATTCTCTTTATATACGTGACCGAGGGAAACAGAAATAAAGATATAGGCAGCAGCATGCTCCGGGATATCATCGCATCAGCTTCTAAAGCCGGGCTTGGTTCGCTGCGCTTTTTTACCTATCCTGATATGGCAATAAACTCCTTCCTTGTAAAGAACGGTTTCGAGCTGTTCACGGGCCCCAATGTCTATAAGACCACGCCCCGTGCTCTTCTGTACTCCCGCCAATATGTCACAGAGATTGACGGACACTCATCAGAAAACGCACGCTCAATTTCAGAGACAGGGGAGCTTGGCAAAGAAATTCTTAAGGGTTTCTTTGAAAGAGAAGGCATCGACTGGGACAGGGGCTATGACCGGGACTTCTCGGTGGCAGTAATAAACGGCGCAAAGGTGGAAGCACTCATCCTCTGCGACACAGCTCCCAACAGTGTGACCATAAGCCACATTTTCTGTGATCCGGGCGATGATTCTTCGCTTATTTCCTGCCTTCAGGCCCTCAACCATCGTATAAAGAGTAAAGCTGAAAACAATCAGGATCTTACTCTTTTGTTTGATCTTGATAAAGATAAATGTTCGCAGCTCTTTGAGGCACTTGTAGGAAATGACATACACATCATCGAGCAGGTGGAAACGACAATCGCACTCAGACTGTTGTAAGCAGTTCGCAAGGAGGTAAATATGCCTACCCAGATAAATACCACGAGAGTAAAAGAACTTGCAGCCAGTTACTATATGAATTCTCAGAATCAATCTGAGGAACAGCATGATCAGCAGCCAATGCAGCAAAATCTGCAGGAACAGAACAGGCAGCAGGATCAGCACAAACAGCAGGGGCAGCACAAACAGCAGGGACAGCACATACAGCAAGGCCAGCCAAACTTGCAAAAGCAGATTGTTTCACAGAACAGGCAGCAGGATCAGAACAAGGCGGAGCTGCCTAAAAAGCACCCCATTCTTAAGAATGCCCTTATCCTTCCTGAAAACGCCATCCTAAGTGACCCCACTGAAGCAGCCATCACAGGTACATACTCCCAGATTGGCATCACCCTTAAGGACAAGAAAAAAAGGGAGCTTCTTACCTCCGGCAGAAGGCGCTTCGGTCAGCAGCAAGCGCTGGCAGCAAAGGCTCAGCAGCAGGTACATCGCCCTCAAAGGCGTATACATCTGCAGCTTGCAGATGCCGTCAAGCTCTCAGATTCTTCTCTCGTCATCCACTTCGGAGAGTATCAAGGCGCGAACAGGTATCTTTATCTTCGCTACAGCCTCCTCACCAACAGATACTACTCTCTTCTTTCGACGGAGGAGATATTTAAGCTCTCAAGGCAGGAACTCATCGGAAAGCTGTCCGGGCTCTACGCAGTGGACGCCGGCGAGCGAAATGCCGAGCTTATCGCCTTTTTTGAAAATGTGATACGCATAAAAGACATTGAGGACTCCGTCGGGAAAAGGACAGAGCCTGCGCAGATTGAGCTCGCAGATGGCATTACCGAAGATGAGAGACAGAAAAACCTCTCTTTCTTCAAAAAGAACGAGGATGTGATAACAAAAAGCCAGGTAAGTGAACGGGAGAAATTCAAGCGCATCACTCTGATGAGAAAGATCATGACCCCGGCTGACCCTCCGGAGGAATTCCTTGAAGAGAGTACAGTCACCATAACCCCTCAGCAGAAGGAAGGCATCAGACAGGTCCTTTCCTGGATGTACAGAAACAGCTGCAAGAGCAAAAACTCAAAGATATCCTTTGTTCACAAGCTGGCAACCTCAAAGCCCGAACAGATCCTTCTTGCCTGCTATCTCGTTGAAAAGAAAAAAACTGACTCCCCCTCAGGCGATGAGTTTTACGAAGCAACCCACGGCTATGTTCCTAACCTTGATGCAATCAAGGACAGGGTCATTTCTTCCAAGATCAAATTCTGGAAACGACTTGACAGTGACAGCGTAATAAACTGGAGTATCCTGGGCGCAGCAGTCCGCTACGCGACAGGCTCAGGCGGTCCCGATAACCTAAGTGACATTGAGAACTACGCAAGGTATACAGGTGAGATTGCGAGGACAAAAGCCCTTATGGAAAAGGATGCACCGGCTTCTGAGGCAAAAAGAGATCACCTTGTGCAGCTTCTTCAGCAAAAAGGCAATCTCATCCTCACTTATTACCGCAGCGTGAGGCTATCTCCAGATATGCCCATAGACATGCTTCCTAATGAGAGGATGCGCCGGGAGACTGAGCAGCTGCTTCAGGAAATCTCTCAGAATATTGAAGAGCTTGCAGCCATATCAAAAGAGCTTCCGGACATTTGCTACGATAACGTTGGACAAATAGATAAAGCAGCTTCCGAAGATAAGGATTCTTCCTCATCTGTCATCTCTGCTCTTGGAAAAACTACGGATCCAATGAACGTACTTGTTGCAGGTGATATCGGGGTTGGCGTCTCCACATCTTTCAGCTCTACTATGACAAAGATTATGGAGACTGCACAGTATTCCCTTTCTTCAGTAGGACTTAGAAGCGTATCCGGTGTTATCGGAGTGATCCTCGCAATCAGTAACCTTGTGGATCTGAAATCATCTCCTGTCCTTACCGGTAAGGGACGCCTGGCCGAAGGCCTTCAGACTGCCGGCGACATGGGCTTTGCTTCTGGAACTGTCGTTCAGGCCGGAACAGATCTGATTGGCAGGTTTAAAGACCTTGGCAGTGCTCCCCAGACAAATATTCACTGGTACGGCAAGCTGGAGCCAAATTCACTTGGTAAGGCATTCAGTTCCGTTTCAGGAGGTGTCCAGTTCTCAGTTGGTTGCGTAACTGCACTGACCGGCGTGATGATGACCACCGCCGGAGCAATACAGCTTCGCAGATCAGGGAAATCAAAAGACAGTATAGAAGACTCCCAAAAAGCACTGGCTAAGAAAGGCAAGCAGCTGACAGATAACGAAAAACAGCTTCGCCTGTTCCTTTCACATGAGAAAAGAGTTGCTGACAGCAACAGGAAATCTGCTATTGTCCAGACATTTTCAGGTGTCCTTACCATCCTTGGCGGAACCATAACAGCCACTGGAATCCTCACTCCTCTCGGCGGAGCTCTCGGCATAATCGGCATCGCAACCAATTTGGGATACGGCCTTTATAAATCAAGAAGCAAAAAGAATCAGATCATTAAAAGTGCTGTCGATGAGAGCCTTCATATCACAGATGAAAAGGTGCTGCAGCTTCGGGAAGAAAAAGAGGACCTTCAGGCCAAGAGCAGCGATGAAGTCCGTGCTATGATACGTCAGGAAGAACTTGGAAAGCTTGGCTTTGCAACCTACAAGGATTACTTCGCCCACTGCATGAAAGAATATGCTTCTCTTCTCTTTGACCAGGTGATGAATCATGAAGACAGTCCCGACTGGGATATGTATTACGACGCGCTTAGCTCCCTGGGAATGAAGATAAGGGTGGAACAAAGAACTCCGTCTGTGGAAACGATATATTCAAAACTTATGAAATAATGACAATATGACCTCTAGGGACGGAGTCAAGGGGACATTTTTTGTCCCCTTGACTCCGTCACCAGAGGTCATTCTTTTTTGTCCCCATGACCCCGTCCCCGGGGGACATTACTTTTTCTTTTTCTCTAAGCGCTGAATGTAATCAGTCGCTAAAATCTGGACCATTTGCTTATTACCTTCTTTTCCTCTTTCACTGAGGATATTGGCATTCTCATAATCCAGCCCTAACGAGTGAATGTAAGGAGTGAGCATAGAAAAATCAGGCATGGAGATCGTCTCATCAAGCTTCTTATAAGCATCCGGATCCTTCTCTTTAAGGTCATCAAGACCGGTTTTCAGGAGAGGGAAATTTTTATTGTCCCCCTGCACGTTGCTGAGCATTTGAAGCTTGATGCGGAAATAATTGAGCTGTCCCGTCTTTACCACTTTCTCTAACACATCTTCAGGAGTGATATCATCCACGCTCTCAATTTCATAATACTTAACCAACGGAAGGGTCTTCTGCGTAAACTCTTTACTTAATGCCTTGATCTCATCCTCTTTTCCGGACATCATGGCGAATTTAAAGCGCTTGTTGAAATCCTCATGATATCTGTCCTGATCTGTCAAATACGCTCCGCTGAAGTCTCTTTCTACCGGAACGAGGAATGTATCAATTATACGCTGCCTCTGTCCAGAGTCCCAGCTCCCATGAGGATTATTGTGCTTTTTAACCTCTTCAAACTCCTCATTTGTGAAGTAGGTGAGTTCTTTTCTAACCTGAAATGCAAAAAATGCCTGTTTAAGCCTTTCCTCTGCTGTGGTAGATGCGTTTTCGATCCGGCTAAGTTCCTCACGAGCCTTGATCCTGCTGTCCTTCAGTTCCTGCTTCCAGGTTTTGACTTCATTCTCATCGGCATTTTTCTCAAGAAACTGTTCTCTTGCATTCTCCAGCTCGTCAAAGAGCCTGTTTATCTTAGCCTTTCCCTCATAGTATTTCTTAATTTCACTATAGTAAACGCTATGATTACCATCCATGCTTTCCATATCAGCCTGGAACACCGTCTCTGCCGCTGCTGCCTGGATTTCCAGCTCTGCAATATAATCCTTATAGAGCTTATCTATAGCTTCACGCTCAGCCTTATCTCCCTTATCACCTGTAATGGCATCGAACTTCTTCATGGCATCTGCTTCAACTTTGGTAAAGAGAGTGATTCTCTTATCGACGCGCTCCAGGGAGTCTCCATGCTTGTCTTTACCATTCAGATATCCTGTTTTTTCAAGGTCTCTTAGCTGCTTCACTACATCGGCTCTGTTTTGTTCATATGCATATATCAGCGGATTCTGGGCATTATATTTAAGGTAACCCTCTTCATCAATATCTGATGCAGGGTCATATTCATCTCCGTTCTTATGTTTGAGAGAATCATAAATATATTCTAAACCACATTTCTTCTCCGGATTCTTTAAGAACTCTGAAACAGCGTTTATTTCTTCCATGACATAATAGAACTGAAATTTCAGCGAGTTCTTTGACGATATCCCGGTTGCTTCTTCTAATCTCTCGACATAATTAATGAATACGTTTTGCTGGCAATCATCTCTGCTTTTTATTGCCGGAGTCATCTCATACAATGCTCTTCGTTTGACAAGTTCTTTTTTGATGCCTCGCGCTGTTTCTATTTTCTGGGCCATCTCTTCAGGAATCTGATCGTCAGAATGAGCAGCATTCCATTCATTTATAGCATCAGAAACATCGTTCATCTTCTGTCTGGGTTCCTCAAAGTCCGCCGTAAGATTTTGAAGACAGAGCATGATATTCGAGAACGACTTTGCCTCATAGATGTGTTTTTTGAATTCCTTATCAGAAAACCAATTTGGGGCTATTTTCATATTTGCCGCCCTGGCATAAAACTGCCTGTGTATCTTAAGCAATTTCTCCCTATCTGCCTCAGCAAAATCCTTGAAAAGATCTTCCCACTGTTTTCTTTTATCCACATCCTCCGGCAGCACATTGCCGAAACGATCAACTCTATAGTCATCCGCGATCATGTTCAGCCAAAGATCCCGACTAAAGTCAAATTGAAGCCTTGCCAGCATGAATTCCTTTGTTCTGCCGAAGTCTCTTCTAACATTAGCCTCGTGCATCAGCCTCTTTTCATCATAATAAATATATCTGTAATGAAGGTCGCTTATCGGATTCAGTACATTAACATGTTTTTTTTCATCAATCCCTTCATTGTTCCTGATATACCAGGCCTTTGCCATCTCTGCAAAGACTGAATTGTTGAACTTTTTAAGTTCTTCAGAGGCATTTGGATCATCCTCTATTGCATCGACTTTCTTAAATATCCTCTCAAGAGCCAGTACACGGCAGTTTTGTGACATGCTCTCAAGGGCAGTTTTAAAGAAGCTTCTGAATCTGTTTGCTGCTGCCTCTTTGGATTTCTCTGTCTTACTGTTTTTCTTCCTGACGGCTCTGGTCAGGTACTTATTGGCCGCAATAAGTACATCCGCAAGCGCATCTCCGCGGGCAAAATCAGTCATCTTCTCCCAGTTCGTCGTCAGCGCTGCAGCTTTCGACTTCATATCATCCCATAGAACATCCTTATTTTTGTTAAGCTTTTTATTTGCAAGCTCCGGGAGATATTTTCTAAACTCATTTACGGCAGCTGTAACCTTTGCCTCTGCTTCTTCATCCAGAAGTTTTGTACTTTTTACCTCACCCTTTTCTTCTTTTTTGTTTATCTCATTTATAACGTTCTTCTGCTTTTCTGTATTTTGCTTGTCGCCCAATACTTCAGTGGACTTCTTGCTCTTTTTAGCCTCTATAATCTTTTTTTCCTGAACCGGATTCTTCTCATTAAGCATCTCCGGGTGCTTTAATAGCGTCTTAATATAGTCAGACTGCTTTGAAGCAGGCCTGCGCTTTTTTAGAGGCAGGTAGGATCTCCTAACGATCCTCAGATCATCGTCTTTAGTCGATGCAGATATACCTTCCCGCCACATGGGATTAAGGCAGTTTTCCACATCATTTTGTATAAGGGTGTAGCCTTCTTCGTCACTGTACTGTAGATTACTCTGCTCCTTTAATTCTTCCTGAGGATCACGGAGCTTTGACAGCCAGGTGAGCTCAATTGTATTTCCGGAATCAGTTCTTCTGAGTACCTCATCTACCTTTACTGTCTCCTGTTTTAACCCGCTGGAATCAAGGAGAGTTATATTCTCTCCGTCTATCTTCGTGATAGTCTTGTAGTGCTGTTGTACCGAATCCAGAACCGCAATGGGCTGTCCGGTAGCAAGAACCTTATTCACCTCATCAAGGAAGAGTCTTTTCTGCTTCTGGTAAAGAATAAGATCCTGAGCTATCTCATCCCGGGTCTTGTTCACCAATTGTTTTTCAACGCTTTTTTTATAATTGGGAACCAGGAAGTTCAAAGACCTGACTGCCATATTGCGATCATACTGCATAAAGAAGTCTGCAGACTCATAAACGTTCCCGACAGTTTCTTTTCCTGCTCCCATAAAGTCTCTGTGGTTCAGTATATTTTCCACATAACCCTTCTCGTCAAAATTGTCACCAAATACAGCTTTGCACTCATCATAAGACTTGAGATCATCATCTGCCGGCGAGAAAGCACGCATGGTATGCTGATTTACAACCTTTTTATTCATGAACTTATTAAGCAGGGCTGCTCCGGCAACGCACCAGCAGTTGTGAGTGGTCTGCTGCTCATAGTCTTTTGTGGTCATGCCCAGATCCTGCTTGTACTGAGGAAGGGGATCCAGATTGAGCTCTTTAAGAACGTCCTTCACATCTATCTCCACATTTATGCTGTTCTTATTTGCTGATGCCTTCTGCTCTTTCTCTCTTTGTTCCTTCTCTCTTTGTTCCTTCTCTCTTTGCTCCTGCTCCCTTCTTCTCTTCTGCTTAGTTTCCTCGCTGGTGGTGTCTATCTCAAACTCACCGCTTTCATTTATCTCGTTTTCTTCGTTGGCGGGATAATCCTTAAGTTCCTCAAACGGTTTCTTTTCCCCGGATTTCTTCTCTTTCTCGTCGGAATTCTTCTGTGCGGCTTTCTTCTCTCCAGCCTTCTCCTCTTTCTCCGGGACTCCCATAAGCTCTTCATGGCGCAGGACATCTATTCCATAGAGTTTTTTGATAATCTCTCTGTGGTAGTCTTTAAGATCTGTATCGATCTGGAATGCGTCATCACACAGCTCATACAGCAGCCTTTCAATCTCGGCAAATTCGATGTCGGGAACCGTGATCTCTCTGTTACCAAGATCCTTAAGAGCCAGGTATCTCTTGTCAGTCATAAAATGACTCAGAATGATATTGGGAAGAGCACGTTTCTGGCAATTCCTGAAGGTCGTGTATGTCCTCTCTGCAATCGCACTCTTGTCTTTCTCCTCTTTTATCAGCTGCGAAGCAGAGCCTAGCATACATTCAAGAACCACCGTTTTCATCAGCTTTGAGTTATAGTGAATTCTGCTGTTTCTGTCATTTATTTCATCTTCGCTTATAAGATGAAGCGAATCTGTTACAGCAAATCCGGAGGGTATCAGAGCTGTCATACCCGCAACCATGGTATTGTAGGCAACTTCTCTTCTCTGTTTCCTGTCCTTTTCGGCTATACCTATCCCCACAAAGTCCTTTACCAGCAAGACGAACTCGGCGTTTTCATTGTCGGGTATTTCGTTTGTTGGGGTATCATTCATCATTGCCGGATGGAAATTAATGAGCATGCCAAGAAGATCATCGCTTACTTCCGCTCCAAGGCTTTGTCTTATCTTCTTTTTCAGAGCCTCAGCTCTCTCAGCGGCAGTTTCCTGATACAGGCGGATAAGCCCGGATTCATTCTTTCTTGTTTCCTTTTTGCGTTTCAGCTCATCAGCAGTATAAATGTTGAGATGAGTCTTTTTGAAATAAGCATGATCATAGCATCCATACAGACTCTTATCCCCTTCGTCAAGAGCGTCCTTCCAGTACTTTCGCTCTTCATCATTGCTAAGCTTTGGTCCCTTTATGTCTGTTTTTCTTTTGGTAGCAAGATTTTCCACAAGGGATGAAGTCTCCACACCTGCTTCGTTCTCATCACCATCCTCGTATATCATTGTTGCCATTGTCTGATAGGTGGTAAGTCTGTAATTGATACTCTGATAGAAATTACCGTTGAGATTAGCTGCGTCAGCAAGCTCTTCCTCTTTAATAAGTCCCTCCTTAACAAGGTATTGTCCCATACTAAGGCTCTCGCCGCCCACCAGACAGGTCTTTTCATCAGTGAATTCAGCCACGTTCTGGCCGAAGGTACTGCGCTGGTAAAAGACAGCTTTATAATCGCCAAGTGAGTGCATAAAACTGCCCGGCGGCAGCTGTTCCGGCAGCGTGCCGTAGGTGCTCTCAAAGCGCTTTACACAGTTGTACTCCAGGTAAAAGAGCTTCTTCATACTCTCAAGCCATCTCTGCTTTGCATAAGCTATAACCTTAGGATCTTTTTCATCCAGCTTCCCATCTTTGATGACAGTGAAGCCGTCAACAATCTCTGCTATCTCTTCTGCCGGAATATCAATCCCGTAGAGGGTTGCCAAATCAGTGATGATCCTCTTGGGACTTGTTTTCAGGTACAGTGTTTCATTTGTTGCAGGATCGGTAAACGCAAAGGAATCCATAGCGTTCAGTTTTGGATAAATCAGGTCATAAATATCTTTTTCTCTCTCATTGAAGATTTCCTTGTCCTGATTCATATAGCGGGCGTTCCTTCTTATCTGTTCAAGATGCATCTTTACAGCTTCTGTCTCGTACTCTATTGCTTCAGGGAATGGGTGCTCCTCTTTGCTCTGACCGATAATCTGGTACATTGAAGCATAATCAGGTTCGCCGCTTTTTGTTACTTCATCAAAATATCTTTTAATCTCCTCATCTGCACGCTTGGTATAAGCTATGTCCGCCTTCATAATATCCGGCTGACCAAACAGATATGCCCTCTGACGGTTTCTCTGCTCCAGTGCCTTAAGAGTGGCATCGATAGTGGAATCCTGCCTTTTGATGGTAGTACCTTTGTAAATCCGTCTTGCACATTCCGAAGTGAGTCTTATCAGGTCAGATATATATCTCTCATCTTCCGTAGAGCTGTCATCGTGGTCATAAGACATCTCATCATTATAGTGACTGATATAGTACGGATCTGTGATGAGCAGAGTCCTGGCGCGATAGTAGTCTGAAACAGCCTGTAACTGCTCGAGCTTTTCAAGTACCAGATCACTGTAGTTTTTGTCATACCCCGGCGCCGGAACGCGCAGTCTGTCAAGGTAACCCGGATTCTTGTCAAGAAGCGCTCTAAAAGCAATTGCATAACTGCTTATCCTTTCAAGATCTTCGGCTCTTTCGGCAAATTCATCGTCGTCAGTGATCTTAAGTTCGAATCTTAATCCTAAGATTTCCTGAGCAAGCCGGTCCAAAATATTATAGCGAGTTTTTTTATCGGCATATCCTCTGAGAATCCTTTCATTCCTTTCATTTGCATGCTGATCACCAGCGATCATAAAGGCAGAGAGATGCTCAAAATCATCTTCTCCCAGTGCCATTCTTGTTTCCAGGGAGATTTTCCTTCTCGCAGCCTTAGTCATCCTTATGTCTGTCTCACGGTTAATCATGAGGATTCTTGCATTTTCACGCTTCTGACCGAGAGTTCTGTCGGGATCAGACATCCTGCTCTCCCTCTCTGACACGGTGAGTTTTCTTCTGGTAACTACGTCTGCAAACTTTTTCTTAAAGTTCCTGTCATCACTTGTCTCAATGCTGGTCTCGCCGATATCATCGCTATTCAGATAACAGATTGTCCCTTCTGCCAGGCGACTGATATCTTTTCCAAGTGAATCGTCATAGATTCCAAGCCTGCGGCGCTGTGCCGGAAGGAAATCTCTGATATCCATCCCAAAGTCAAATCCTCCGCGTTTTGTGCACATATCCCGGGCTATACGCCAGAACTCAGCCTCATCCTTGTTGCCTGCCGTTGTTGCAGCGGCTATCTTTTCGTCGTACTCTTTTTTAGACAGGTGCATGGAATCATCCAGCGACATGCCTGATTCCTGCGGCACAGGAGATTCCAGAACCTTAATAAACTGCGCATCAAATAGAGGCTCAGCCTGTTTCATGGTCATATATCTTGCTTTTATTTCATCAAAGTGTCTGTCACTGTAGCGACAGTTTTTATATGACTGTCTGCAATCGTTATAAACCGCTTGGTTGTCAATAACCTGCTTAGACAGCCACAATATTTTACGGCACTTATCAAAGCGTTCCTTGTCCTTCAAAGAGCTGTCAACAATATCAATAAGTGAGTTGTAATTAAAGAGCTTTAGATCAAAGGTTATGATTTCATCAATAGCTGTTTCTATGGCATTCATCTTTTTATAGGGCTCTGTTTTGCCGTCAACTATGCCTTGAGGCTCGACGTAGCCCTCAATGTTCTCTCTGTAGAACCTGCGGATTCTGTCAAGCTCCTCATCAGTAGTATCCTTAACAAGCCCCTGATGCTTCTTTGACTCATAGGCGGTAATGAACGCCGTGTTATGCTCACGTTTTACTGTGCGCTCCTTCCTGCCAAACTTGGACTCGCAACTCTCCTGAAGGAAATTCGGCTTGCTAAGTACAGTTAACACATGAGAAGTTTCAACGCCATTATTTGTATAGAACTTATCATTGATCTTTATTCGTGATTCTCGCTCTTCTTCAGAAAGATCCCCAAGGAGCTTGGAAAATTCATCTAAACGCGCGGCATCAACTGAGAAAAAGTCCTTAAGCGGCAGACATCTGAACCACTTATACTTCAAAGTCTGTGACAATATAGAGGTGATCTGTCCATGCCCGGTACCTACGTCATAAATGGCATTGGACTCCTTGAGAATCTTATCGTCCTTTACATGCTCAGACAGAATAGACATATTACCGGCGTAATTGCCGGCCAGACCTCCAAGCCTGCTCTTATAGGCAATATTTTGCAGGAGTACGTCAGGATCATTTGTATCAAGCTCTGTGAAATTCTGAGCCTTCATCTCCTTATGAAGTTCCCTGCAGAACTTCTCTTTTTCCTCATCAGTTCCAAATTCCATGGTATCAAAGAAAGCCTTCAGCTCCTGCCCGGACATACCAGTGATGTAGCGGTTTAAGACCCTATCGTTATGAAGGGATAATTTTTTCCCTTTCTTCCTGCCGTATACTAAAGCAAAGCTCTGAGCCTGAGATCCGTATCCCGCTGAGGTATATGGCTCAAGATCTGCAATATAATCACCTATAAAAGAATTCTTTTGAAAATTAGCCGCGCGTTCGTTGAGCTCGTCTCTGGAGATATCCCCAACCGACCAGATCGGGTTACCGTTTTCGTCATTCTTACCCGTTTTTACAGGATAAATTAATTCATAAGAAGTCTTTATGGTCTTTTTGCGGTTACTGTGCTCTTTCTTAAGCGCCTTTAATACCTTATTGTAATAGGAGTCCATATCCATCCCGGGACTGGGAAGGTCAAAGCTCTCGTCCTCAGCCAGCTTTCCATTAAGCTGCCTTTTGCACCCTTCAATGAACTCCGAATCAGTCTTGCCGTTTAAGAAGCTGTCAGAGTTACTTATCATGTTTCTCTGAATCTCATACATCATGTATTCAGCGCTCTTAAATGCCTTGATCTTGGCTCTGAGCTTTATCATCTCATCTTCAGAAGGCGCAAGATTTCTCCTTACGGCACACAGAAGAAGATGCTCGAATTCTCTGTTCTCCGCAAAAATACGCGCATTTTCCTTAAAATTGTCCGCAATATCCCTAAGGCTCTTAAAATGCAGATCCTTCACTTTAAGATTCCTATAGTATTCAAGCGCATCATTGAAAGCTTCCGGGGTAAACTTAGCGTCAAAGTCCTTGTCCCTGAATCTGTGATTGCCCTGTATCTCCAGTGCCTCATCGGAAAAGATATTAAGAATCCGGCGGTTCTTCTCGCGGCTTCTTAAGATCTCAGCCTGGCGCTTGCCCTCTGCTTCTGCCTTCTGCTCCACCGAGTACATATCCTTGCGTCGCACAAAAGGAAGGCTCCTGAGCTTTTTAACTGTTTTAAGGTAATCTTTGAGTTTATCATTTAATGTTTTATTCTCTAAAAGTCTGTTTATCTGTCTGTCAGTGTAGGAGATATCCTTCTTGGCCATATACTGGTAGTAAGGATTCTTCATAAGCTCTTTCTGAACGTCAAGATAATCTTTGAGCTGCAGGTAGCTGTCAATCTTGGCTTCAACTTTGGCAAGATCATATTCCTCAGGGAAATATCCACCTTCAACGGCATCGCTGACCCACTTCTTCATCCGCCATGAGGTCTCGCACAGCTCATAGTTGCGCTTTAGGTTTCTGGCAAAGGCCTCATCCTTGTCCATCAGGAAGGGGCGCTCCGTGAGCATCATGTATCCCTTAAGGTGCATGGCAAACTGCTCTTTATCAATGTTTACATGTTCCCACTCACCAAGCCTGGTTTCTGCTTCCAGTTCTTCTATTTTAGCGGCATTCTCCTTGCGTTTCAGGGCAGCATCCACCCTT
>JAEEGF012464403.1_pt1 | contig 13909 bp, 5 predicted proteins | sample 9134171 | NCBI WGS metagenome assembly JAEEGF01 (sample SAMN16246542, study PRJNA631951) | gut metagenome | biome: gut microbiome; feature: rumen; material: AP-attached | host: Bos | place: Iran: Karaj | collected 2018-10
TAGAGGAATTCCATCGCCTCCGTTTCCCGCTCCGAAAGGCCCAGACTGTCAAGCGACGGGACAACCCGGGACTCCTTCGGGAACGAGGCCATCCTGGATGCATAGTCCGCCTCCAGTGAAGCCCTCCCTTTCCTGTCGAAGAGGTGCCGGCGGCAGGAGGCGGTCATCGCTATTACAATGACTGCCGCCATCAGCAGCGGGACGGATACGATTCTCCTCATTGTCATATCAATTGCCGGAAGGAGCGCTCAGGGAGAACGGAGCGGCATCCTTGCCGATGCAGCGGCTCTTTGCCGGAGTGGGCCCCATCACCAGGTGCAGTTCGCCTCCAGCCATAATGTCATAATAGCTTATCCAGTTCTTTTCCAATGGTTTACCATTCAATGTCGCGGACTGGATGTAAACATTTTCGGTAGAATTGTTATCCGCGAGGATTGTGAATTTCTTACCGTCCTCGAGGGTTACCACCGCCTTCTGGAAGACCGGCGAACCAATCACATACTGGTCGGTTCCGGGGGTGACGCTGTATATTCCGAGGGCGCTGAGGGTGTACCACGAAGACATTCCTCCCTGGTCCTCGTCGCCTGGATATCCGGTAGGGCCGCTGTTATACAGGCGTTTCATTATCTGCCTTACCCAATACTGGGTCTTCCAAGGCTGCCCGGCATAGTTGTAAAGATAAGGCATATGCTGGATAGGCTGGTTTCCGTGGGCATACTGGCCCATCTCGGCCCAGGCCATTTCGGCAAGCTCGTGGATCACGAATCCGTAGGTTCCGGGCTTCAGCGAACCTGGCGTCGTGAACACCGCGTCAAGTTTCGCCGTGAAAGCCTCGTCGCTGCCGAACAGGTTGATCAGGCCCTGGATATCCTGGAAAACGGACCAGATATAATGCCAGGCATCGCCCTCGACATAGGGTCCTCCCCAAACTTCCGGGTCGAAAGGTTCGGCCCAGCTGCCGTCCTCCATCCTTCCGCGCATGAATCCCGTCTCCGGGTCGAAAACGTTGCGGTAATTGTACATCGCCCTGCCGAAGATGTTCTTATAGAAGTCGTTACCCGTCATGCGGGCAAGTTCGAACGCACAGTAATCGTCATATGCATACTCCAGTGTCCTTGCCGTCGAACCGTTGGCCTTGCCGTCGAAAGGCACATATCCGAGGGTCCAGTATCCCTCCCATCCGACACGTCCGAGACGGCGGCGGTTGGTAACTTCGTGGAAATAAGCCTTGAGGGCCTTTTCAGGATCGAAAGAGCGGATTCCCTTGGCCCAAGCATCGGCAAGAAGCGAGATCGCGTGGTTTCCGATCATGCCTCCTGTCTCTCCCGGGGAAGACCACTGCAGGAGCCATCCAAGCTGGTCATAGGCATCCATGATGGCCTGCATATACTCGCCCTGCATCGTCGGATGAAGGATGTTCGTAAGCGGGAACTGGGACCTGAAAGTATCCCAGAAACCATTGTCCGTGAACATCTTCCCCTCGTGCACGAGACCGTCATAGGCGCTCCAGTAATGCGGTTTCCCGGCAGCGTCTATCTCGTAGAACTTGCGGGAAAACAGGTTGGACCTCCAGAGACAGCTGTAGAAAGTCCTGGTCTCTTCGAGCGTGGCTCCGCTGACGTCCACGCGGGAGAGGAGCGCGTTCCAGTCGGCTGCTCCGTCAGCCTTGACCTGCTCCAGGGTCTTGAAAGGCCCGAGCTCGCGGTCCAGGGTTATGCGGGCCTGCTCCTCGCTGATATAAGAGGATGCGATGCGGATGTTAAGTTTCGCGCCTTTCTTGAAAGCGAGGTAGGCTCCGGCTCCGCGGCCGCTCTTTTCAGCGACCCCGACAGACAGGGTGTCGCCACGGTTCTCCCATACTCCGAACTCCTCGAATGGCGTGTCGAAGCGGATTACGAAATGGCATTTGAATGTCCCGCGGGCGTTGATATGGCGGATGTTGTTAACCCATCCGGTCACTTCTTTCTTCGCCGGATCGACCTTGATTTCGCTCATGGCGTTGTATCCGTCGATCACAAGATATGCCTTTCCGGTTTTGGGATAGCTGATTCTCATGAAGTTGGCCCTTTCGGTCGGGGCCATCTCGGTGGTTATCCCATTGTCGAATGTAACCTTGTACCAATGCGGGCGGGCAGTCTCGTTCGCATGCTTGAACGAGGCTCCCCTGTCCTGGAGCGCAGTCACCAGCTTGCCTGTCTCGGGCATAAGGATGAAGACTCCGTAGTCCTGCACCCACGGGCTGCACTGATGGCTCTGTTCGAAACCATTGATCTTGTCTGCGGCATAGTCGTATTTCCATCCGTCGTACTTCTCCCCGGTCTGGGGGCTCCAAAGATGCACGCCGAAAGGCCTTCCGGCTGCCGGATAAGTGTTGCCGTGGCTGAACTTGAATTCAGACCTGGTTCCTATGCGGGTGTCCACATAGGAGGTGTAATCCACGGTTGCTGCGATTGCACCGACCGTGCAGATAAGCGCTAAAACGCTGATTATCAACTTTTTCATAATTTATGTTTAAAGATTATTGCTTTAAAATGAAAGTCTTGATTCCATGTTCGGGGATGGCCGCCCTCAGGACTGCGCCTTCAGGTCCCTGTTCCAGGGAAGCCGGAGCCAGCTCGTTGCCCTGAAGGTCCACCTCCACCGCAGAAACCACTCCGGACGGAAGGTACACCGCTTTCTCCGAGCCGTCGCCCACCGCGTTGTAGAAACGGACCATGACTCCGTCCCCGTCGACCCTGGCCGCCGAAAGCTCCCATCCGCTGTCGGCAAGCTCCATGAACGATGCCTGCTTCAGGTCGATGCCGCCCAGGATGAAAGGCTTCATGGGCTCGTTCCAGATACGGTCGTGCATCTCGGCAGCATACCAGTTCCCTTTATGAGGAACGATGGCGATATTCATCACCGTGGGTCCGTCTATCTTATAGTCGCGCCCCCAGAGGCCGTTCCCGGAGCTCTGTACCGTAAGCCCGAGAAGGCTGCCGTCATAAACATACGAAGTGGTATGGTCCGTAAGCAGGGCGAAAGAATCGCCGTTTGAGGCTTCGAGGTCAGCCCATCCCAGTATCACATTGTGCTTGATGTCTTTCCAATTATGGAAATTAGTGGTTTCCTCCTTGCTCCTGCATACGTCGAAAGGAGCGTTCTTATACAGCGAAGCCCCTTCCGTACATACCGGGAAATAAATGTTCAGGTGGTATCTGTCGTCGTAAAAAGCCCTTTCCGGATTGGCGTAGGCGTCACTCTGGCGGTATGCGCCTATGCCTACATTCGCCTTCCAGTCTATCTCCAGGGCGATGTCTATCCTCTGGTCTCCTTCCCGGAGGGTAAGCGTCTCGGAGAACGGATGGCCGGCTATGCTGCCGCAGATGCGGACCTTCTTCTCCAGCGGGTTGTCTTCGATGAGGGTCACCGTAGCCGTAGCCTCGGCGGAGGAGCGGAACCGTCCCTCATCATAGAAAAAGCCCTTTATCTCGCCGAAAGCGACTCCTTTGCCCCTTACAGCGAGATTCTTCCCCGAGCGTTTGTCAATAAGCTTCTTTATGGTACCGCCCTTACGGGGGTTGAACACAATCCTGTAGTCTCCGGTTTCGACCTTGCGCACACGGCGGCAAACGCTCTTTGGCGCAGCCTCCGAGACGGACAGGGAATATGTATTGTATCCGAGTCCGGGGACATCGGCACGGAATACCAGACGGTGTACGCCGTCAACGAGGCCGTTCCAGCATTCAACCGGATTCCCGTCCGGATCCGTCATCGCCACGGCGCTGCCCGGAGCGATGGAAGGTATGTCCATGCTGACGACTCCCGTCCTTTCAAGCCCGAGGGTATTGAACACCCTCACCGCCGGTGCGGCATCGCCGGAGGGACGGTACCTTCCGCCCAATGACGCGTATAAGGCTCCCTGAGAGTACCTGTCGGCCACCTCATCCGCCTTCGGAGTCCATCGTCCGCATATCCAGTCGGCCCACGAGCCTTGTTTCTTAAGCCCGTTGTAGGGGACGATCCACGAATCGTGATGCTGCGCCAGAAGGAGGTTCCTCCATCCTTCGTCCAAGTCTGCGCCCCAGCGCGGGTCTGGTCCCTCCCATCCGTTGCCAAGACGGGCCATGACTCCCATCTTCTCGGCTGAGAGGAGGTTGTTTTCACTCCGCCTTACGCTCCTTGCAATCCTTTGGAGGACCTGCGAGCCCCATACGAGGGCTCCGCGGACATCCTCCTGGTCGGCGGCATAATCCTCAGGCTCCACATCGGAAGCGACTGATTCGAAGAACTTTGTCCAGGTGGTGTACCTGACGCCCTCCCTGGTATCGGGCGGCACGCCCATCCACGGTCCGTTGGTCCAGCCGGCATCCTGGTATGTAAAGCCTACGGGATGCTTGAAACCAGCCGAATCGGCTTTTGCGAAATACCCTGGATAGAGGCCGTTCGATTCAGTTGTCCACACGTCGCCCCCCAGGCCCTCTATCCCGTGGCGGGGAGAGGCTATGACAGAGCTTCCGTCCTTCGACGTCCATCTGATGAGTTCTCCCCCGGACGCGGCCATATATCCGCCCCAGCAGGTATTGGGATTCTTAAGGGTCGCATACTTGAACCCGAATCCGGAAAGCACCATAGGAAGACAGCTCGTGAAACACGGCTCCTCGACCGCATATGTGCTGAAAGTGATGCCCGGGAAATGGGAACGAAGCTTGCGGATACCCAGTTCAAACTGGCGTATCACGCTCTCTCCCAGCACATTGTACATATAGGGCTGGGCATAGGTGGGATTGGTATATTCAACCCTGTCATCGGTCGTGACAAGCCTGACGAATCGCCTGTATGCATCCGGAGTGACCACTTTCACGGAGTCCCATGTCTCGGGCTCTATCTCCAGGCCGAAAGCCCAGCTGGGGTTTTCCTTCAGCACGGTCATCATATAGTCGGTGTAAGTCTCCAGGGGGTAATGACCGTAAACACCTCCATGGAATCCGTCGATGAAGTATCTTTCACCCTGGGCTGATGCCGTAAATGCCGCACAAACGGCAAGGGTTGTAAGGATAAAGCGATGAACGATCTGCCGCATACTGTCAGGAATAGGTCTGATTACAAATATAGCTAAAAATCGTCACTTGTTGGTATTGCACAGAAAAACGCTAATAATTATTTTTGCAGAAATGGATTTGGATCAAATCATAAATAAACGCATATGAGAAGAATTATTTTGCTATCACTTGCAGCTCTTGCGGCCCTGGCCGCCTGCAACCGCAACCCGGTCCCCGGACCCGACAGCGCACAGGATTTTTCCAAGTATAACGTCAAGGTAGAGCCCGTCATCACCCGCGCCACCGAAACCGATTTCGAAAACGGGGACGCCATCGGACTCACCCTCTCCCGCGAAGCCGGAGTTTATGCCGAAAACGAAAAGCTCTCCTTCGACGGAGCCTCTTTTTCCGGCAGCCTGAAATGGTACAACGAAGGTGCCGACGAGGCTGTCCTCAAGGCCTACTATCCTTATGCCCAGGAGGTTCCATCCTCCTTCACCGTCCAGGCCGACCAGAGCGCCGGACTCTCGAGTTCCGACTTCCTCTCATCCGTTAAGGAGAATGTGCTTCCGAGCGCCAACGCAGTCGCCATGGTGTTCAAGCACCGTCTTTCGAGGATTGTCATCAACGTCGTGAACAACGCCGGATACACCCTTGACGCCATCTCCCTGAAAGGCGCCATCCCTACGGCGGTGATCGACAGCGACCTCCTTGCCACGGTAGATGCGGATGCCGCCCCTGCCGAAATCAAAGCCTACGCCAATGGCGGCAAGTACTATGTGATAGTGCCCGCCCAGACCGTCGCCCTCACCACAAGGGTGGTCGCAGCCGGCGTAGATATGGAGCAGAAACTTGCCGAGGCGGCCCTCGTGGCAGGCAAGCAGTACACTATCAACATGATAGTCAACCCTACCGACATCAAAGTGGTCCTTTCCGGTGAAATCGAGAACTGGGAGGACGGCGGCGACCTCACCGAAGACGTCCCGGCAGCCCCTTCCTTCGAAGAGCATCTCGACGAGAACTATTTCATCTATGACGGCGCCACTTACGCCCTCAAGCACCTGTCCAACGGCCTGTGGATAATGAACCAGGGCCTGCACTTCCTCCCCGCCGGAAAGAGCGCTTCTTCCGAACCCAGTGACGGAAACGGTATCTGGTATCCTTATTCTTCCGACGGCACCAACGCCACTGCATTGACCGATGACGATTCTGTCAATGCTATGGGATATCTCTATGACTATCCTACCGCATTCGGCGCTGAAATAACCGCTGACAACTTCAAGACTTTCGAAGGCGCCCGCGGAATCTGCCCTGAAGGATGGCACATCCCCACCCAGGCCGAACTCCTGTCGATAGTAGGCTACTCGACAGCCCTTGACGGCGGAAGCGCCCAGACTGTCTCTTCGGCAGTGTATTTTGACGAGGCCTATACCGGCGGAAGGCTCACGTCAATGGTTGCCGACGGCTTCAACTGGGGCTTTATGGGTATGGTAATGCGCACAACCAATACCGCTGTCGGAAAATATCAGACCCTGATCACGAAGACTACCACCTGCTCGGTCGAAGATTGGGTCGGCAAACTGGCCTCTTCTTACATCATGGCTTCGACCGCACACACTCCGGCCAATACCGCAACAAATCTCCAGTTCTTCGGAATGATGAGCGCCTTTACGGCGGCATACCCTGAGGGAAAGATCACGCTCAGCTATACCAACTATCTCTCCGGATACGAACTCCGCTGCGTCCGCGACGCCGAGTAATCCGCTACGGAACGGCTTATTATGAATGGGGCGTCACCTCTTGGTGATGTCCCATTTCTTTATGCCGAGACGCTCCAGCCCGCGTATGAAAGCGGACGATACGGCCACCTGGAACTTCTTGGAATAAAACTGGATACGATATCCTGTGGCGGGGTCGTTCACATACATTGTCAGCGGGACGGGACCCTTGTTGGCGCGGAGCAGCCTGACCAGTCCGTCACGGAAGCCCTTGTCCAGCATCTGGGTATCGATATCCAGGGAGAAACCGGCGATCCTGGTGTCGGCCACGTTCCCAAGCAGGCTGACTCCCGTTATCCTGAGGACATAGGGGGGAGGGGTTTTCCCCTGAGCCTTGTCTTCCGCAGAGAAACGGTATTTCGGACAGATCTCGCCCTCGATGAGGAGACACTCGTGCAATTTCATATATTGCATATAGTTCTCGTGGTCCTTGCCGAAAAGAGCTATTTCACAGCTTCCTTCCTTATCTTCGACGACCGTCCTGGACCAGGGTTTACCGTTCTTGCCGATCCTGGACTCATTCGAGGTGACGATGCCGGCCATGGCTATTTTCATAGTGGTCCCGGTCCTGTCACACTGCATCTTCAAATCCTCGATCTGTCCCGGTGAACACGTAGTGAACTTACTGATTTCCAGCTCATAACGGTCGAGCGGATGGGAAGAAAGATAAAGTCCTACAAGATCCTTTTCCCTTTGGAGAAGTTCCATTGTATTTTCCTCACCGGACATTTCGGGCATTGCGGGACGGGTGGGCTTCATCTCCTCCACCTCGCCGAAAAGGGACATCGATGCATCCAGGGTGTCGCTGCGGTAAAGGTCGGCATAATGGACTATGGCGTCAATGAACGGGTCACCGCCACCGACTGGTAGCATATACTGGGTCCTCTTGTATCCGAAACTGTCGAAAGCCCCGCTGAACAGGAGGGTTTCGAAAGCCTTGCGGTTGATGTTCCCGGCCATCCTCTCCATGAAATCGTAAATATCCTTGAAGAGGCCCGAGGATTCCCGTTCGCGGATAATGGCATCCACTATGTTAGCTCCGAATCCCTTTATGCCGCCGAGGCCGAAACGGATGTCTCCGTCCTTGTTGACGGTAAAGTACGGAGCGCTTTCGTTGATATCCGGGTTCAGTACATTGATACCGCCTTTCTTGCAGTCGTCCAGGATCTCCATTATCTCGGTCATATTGGAGAGCTGGTTCGTCAGGTTCGCGGCCTGGAATTCGGCGGGATAATGGGCCTTCAGCCATCCGGTCTGATAACTCACCCAGGCATAGCAGGTGGCGTGCGACTTGTTGAACGCATATTCCGCGAAGGCCTTCCAGTCGGTCCATATCTTGTCCAGCACGGCGTCCGGATGGCCATTCTCGAGACCCCCTTTCTTGAAGTCCCCGTACAGCCCTTCCAGTACGGACAACTGCTTCTTGCCCATCGCTTTACGAAGTTTGTCAGCCTTGCCTCTGGAGAAGCCGGCGAGGGTTCTTGAAAGCTGCATCACCTGCTCCTGGTAGACGGTTATACCATATGTCTCCGACAAGGAACCTTCCATTTCCGGAAGGTCGTATGTGATAGGCTCCGCGCCTTGCTTTCGGGCGACGAAATTGGGAATGTAGTCCATGGGGCCCGGCCTGTACAGGGCGTTCATTGCTATGAGGTCCTCGAACCTTGTGGGATGGAGTTTCTGGAGCCAATCCTTCATTCCGCCGGACTCGAACTGGAACACGCTCTTGGTATCGCCCCTGGAATAGAGCGCATATGTCTCGGGATCGTCTATCGGAATCTTCTCTATGTCGATGTCAATGCCGTGACGCTCCTTTATGAGACGGAGACATTCCTTGATGATGGAAAGGGTCTTCAGCCCGAGGAAATCCATTTTCAGCATTCCGACTTCCTCTATATACGAACCCTCATACTGGGACACCCAGACCGTCTGGCCGGAGGCCTTGTCGGTACCGGTCGTGATGGGGATGTAATCCGTCAGGTTGCCACGGCCGATAATCATCGCGCAGGCATGTATACCGGTCTGGCGTATGCTGCCTTCCAGCTGACAGGCGTATTTTATGACATCCTGGACTGTCTGGGTGCCGTTTTCCGCCTCGTTGCGGAACTCCGGCACAAATTTCAGGCAGTTTTTCAGGTTGACCTTGTAGGTTTTCTCAACCTTCTCGCCTTTCTCGTGGGTTTCGGTCTGCGTGAACGGCCGGTCGGGAATCATCTTCGTCAGCCGGTTCGATTCATCTATGCTGAGGCCGGAAATCCTCGCTATATCCTTGATAGCCAGCTTCGCGGCCATCGTTCCGAAAGTGATGACGTGGGAGATATGGTCCACGCCGTACTTGTCCTGGACATACTGGATGACCCTATAGCGTCCGTCGTCGTCGAAATCGACGTCTATATCCGGCATCGAAATACGCTCGGGATTGAGGAAACGCTCGAACAGGAGATCGTACCTGATAGGGTCCAGGTTGGTGATTCCCAGGCAGTAGGCTACGGCGCTGCCGGCCGCGCTGCCTCGTCCGGGCCCGACGTATATGCCATTGTCCTTGGCCCAGTTGATGAAGTCCTGGACTATGAGGAAATAGTCCGGGAAACCCATCCTGGATATAGTCTTGAGCTCGAAATCAAGCCGCTCGGACTGGACCTCGTCAAGGGTGTCGCCGTATCTTCGCGCAGCCCCGTCGTAGGCGAGCTTGCACATATACGCCACGCTCCGGCAGAACTCGTCGCCGCGATAGTCGCCGTTCTCATCGTTGCGGCCGGCGTCTATAACATCCTTATATTTCTCCAGCCAGGAATCGATGTCCTTCAGGAAGGACTCCGGCAGGTCGAATTTCGGAAGGACATGGCCGCGGTCGATCTTGTAGGACTCCACCTTTCCGCACACCTCAAGCGTATTTGACAGCACCTCCGGATGGTCGGGAAACAGTTCTGTCATCTCCTCTTCGCTCTTGAGGTACTCCTGTCCGGTATACCTGAGACGGTCCGGATCGTCGATGGATGAATTGGTAGTCAGGCAGATAAGCCTGTCGTGGGCGGGCGCGTCCTCTTTGCGGACGAAATGGGCGTCGTTGGTTGCGATGACCTTCACACCGTGCTTCCCGGCAAGCCGGAATATCTCTTCGCAGTACTGGACCTGCCGCTCATACAGTTCATTGTCACGTCCCGGAATCTCGCAGCGGTGCTTCATCACCTCCAGGTAATAGTCGTCGCCGAAGACCCTCTTGTGCCACTCGATCGCTCTGTCGACTCCTTCCGTATCACCTGCGAGGATGCCCCTCGGGATCTCCCCCGCCATACATGCGGAACTGCAGATCAGCCCTTCATGGTATTTCTCCAAGACCTCGTGGCTCACCCTCGGGCGGTAATACATACCGTTGATATGGGCCTCCGAGACAATTTTCATCAGGTTCTGGTAACCCTTGTAGTTCTTGGCGAGGAGAATCAGGTGATAATACCCCTTTTCCTTTATCCGGTGGTCGCCCTTCGAGACGTATATCTCGCATCCGATGATGGGTTTGACGCTCGGGTGCTTGCCTGCAAACTTAAGGAACTCCTTGACACCGAACATATTGCCGTGGTCGGTGATAGCCAGTCCTGGCATGCCGAGTTCCTCGGCCCGGTTGAAGAGGTTCTCTATCGACGACTGCCCGTCGAGTATGGAATATTGAGTATGGACGTGAAGGTGTACGAAAGCCATCTGGATCGGTCATTGTTGGGAAAACAAATATAACATCCTCCCGCTGATAATCCAAAAGAAGTTTTCAACAGGCCGGCCCCGAAAATGTCTCCATAAAGGTCCATGCCGTCCCAGGTGTGCACACCGCTCCATTCCGTGGCACGGTGTGCACGTTTTCGGCCATTTTCGTGCATACCGCTCCAACTTTTGGCACGGTGTGCACACCTTGGCGTATATCTCTGGCTTAAATCATTTCAAGGAATCTGACTACTTCTTCATATGAAAGACCGGCCGCCCTGGCCAACTGGGCCGGATCCGAAGACAGACGGTACCTGACCTGCCTCAGGAGTTCTGACTTCTGGCCGTCATTCAGTTCGGAGGGGCTGTTCGTGTGGAACATGGATACCGCGAGCTCTCTGATGGCATTTATGACCATCTGGTCACTGAACGACGGGAGTTCTTTCCTCCGTTTGGCTTTTGATGAATTCATCAGGAAGAAATTCATCCTTTTCGGCGTCCTGAATATGGACTCGACCATCTTTACCGGCACATATGAATGCGGATCTATGAAACCCCTTTCGTCGGCCATGTATCCGGAGGGGAACCGCTGCCGGCTGTGAACCATCCTTGCCAGAGCCCTTCCGCTCATCTGCTCCAGAGGAATTCCCCTGGACGGATAGGGATTGAAAAAAGCACCTCCCGTACCCCACGGATAATCTCCGGGATACAGGCAGATGTTTGCGGCTACGCAATTCATCTGGACATAAGCCAGGGCTCTTTCGAAAGACTCGTCCCGTGGGCTCACTTCCTGAATGTCCACTCCGTTGCGCCGGAGAGACTTTGCATAGGAATATTTCAGGCGGAAATACTTGGAATACCGCTCTTTGAACTTATTGATGAAAGCGAGCGCATCCTCCTCGGTGCACAGCAGGATAAAGTGCACGTGATTTGACATCAGGATGAAAGCCACGACAACAACGGGCATCGTTACGGAGAGCAGAGCCACGATGTTCATCCCAGCCTTGTAATCCTCTTCATCCTTGAACCACAGCCTGTCTTTGAGGTTCTCTGTAGTAATTAGCCAATATTTCTTTTTCATAATTCCTGACGCCTCAGCCGGTCCCTTCGGAAACAAATATATGCATAATGGGCGGATTTCCACGCCATTTTTTCGGAAAAACAGCATCAGGTGTGCACACCGCTCCATTCCGTGGCACGGTGTGCACGTTTTCGGCCATTTTCGTGCATACCACTCCAACTTTTGGCACGGTGTGCACACCTTGGCGGTCAAGAGGGGCGGGAAAGGACCTGGCTCTGGACGGGCGAAGGCAAGGCATACCCCCGGAAAACCGTAACAAAACCCGGTTTTCCGGGGGTATGCCTTACCAAAGGCCGACAAGAATCCCGATCAACCGGGAAAGACATCAGAATCGTGACGGGGAGTACATAATCAGGCAAGCCGATAAAAACAGTAGGGGTCGAGCCCTGGGTACCCGGATGCAAGTTTTGGGGCGGCGGCTTGCTTATGAAGCGGGGAGAAGTTATCTTTACATCGAGTAAATATTCCGAACCGTATGAACAAGTGGATTAAGATGATATGCACCCTCGCCGTGGCAGCGGGAATCCCCACGGCGGCAATGGCGGATGAAGGGATGTGGATGATACACAGCCTCGATGAAGCGCTCGGGAAAAAGATGGCCGAAAGAGGGCTGAAACTGTCGACACGGGAAATCTATAACGCTGATGCAGAAGGCACCACGCTCGCCGACGCTGTCATCAGCTTCGGATTCTACTGCACCGGCAGCCTGATTTCCGGAGAAGGCCTGATGATCACTAACCACCATTGCGCCGCAGGAGACCTCTTCGACCTGTCCACGCCCGGCCGCAACCTCCTGGAAGAGGGATACTGGGCCTTCAGGAGGCAGGACGAAATCCCCGTCCCCGGCAAGAAAGTCTTCTTCCTCAAAAAAGTGTTCGACGTCACCGACGAAGTCGCAGCGCTTTCCGCAGACCTGAAAGCCAGAGGCGAACGGTTCGGCTCCAGGAAACTCTCCTCCCTGATGGAGCAGAAATACAATAAGGAATACCCCGGACTGGAGGCCTCGCTGGATGTCATGTGGGGTGGAGAGAAATACTATCTCTCTCTGTATAAGACATATACTGATGTCCGCCTGGTGGCGGCACCTCCGTCCGTGATAGCATCTTTCGGAGGAGACGAGGACAACTGGGAGTGGCCACAGCACAAGGCCGACTTCGCAATGTACCGGATATACGACGGCGGCGAGCCCCTCAAGAGCAAAAATCATCTGAAAATCGCACGGAAAAGCGTACGGGAAGGAGACTTCACCATGGTCATAGGATACCCCGGAAGCACCGCCCGCTATACCACGTCATCATTCAAGACAGACTTCATGGAGAACATCCAGCTGCCCGTGGAAAACCGGCTGCAGAAAGACAGGATGGAGATTGTCCGCCGCCATATGGATGCCGACCCTTCCGTGAGGGAAAAGTATTCCGACATGTTCTTCTCTCTATCCAACCTCCAGGAGATGCGCGAAGGTGAACTCCAGTGTATCAAGCGTTTCCACGTAGCCGACAAGAAGCGGGACTTTGAAAAGGAACTCTCCGGCTGGATCGCTGAGACTCCGGAAAGGATGGCCCGGTGGGGCGGGATGGCAGGCGCTTTCGCCGCCGAATATTCCGCCACCGCCGACATCGAACGGCAGAAATCCATCTACCGCGAAACCCTTGTCAGGGGCACGTTCATAGCCCGGACGATGCTCCGCCTGTCGAACGCCAAGCCCGACACGCGCGATGCCATCCTCAAGGACGGGCTCACCAAGGTCGACGCCCGGGTGGAAAAAGACCTTCTCGCATACAACCTGAGGGAGTATTTCAGCCTTATCGAACCCCGGTTCACAGGGGCCCGGCAGAACGCCCTCCGAGAAAGGTTCACCTCGGAAGGACTTGAGGGAGAGGCGCTTTACAAAGCCATGGCGGAATATCTTTGGAACAATCCGTATGACCTGATGGACTTCATCACGGAAGTCAAGATCACCGCCTACAACGATGCCGAACACCACGAAGCAGACCTGCTGGAACTGCAGCGTTCATACAGCGCAGCCAACTACAGGATGTTCCTCGACAAAGGCATCCCGGCCGCCCCGGACGCCAATTCCACGATGCGGCTCACCTACGGAAGGGTTTGCCCCCTCGAGCCTAAAGACGGCATCCTTACCTATTGGAAGACTTCTCCGGAAGGGCTGCTGGAGAAAAACGACCCCTCGAGACACGACTTCGCCCTCCCCGGGAGCTATTTGGAATTCCTTGGGGAAAGCCGCCGCGGAGCCACAGTCAACTTCTTGACAGATAATGACATAACCGGAGGCAACTCAGGCTCTCCCGTGCTCGATGCATACGGCCGCCTGGTGGGGC
>JAEEGF010422054.1_pt1 | contig 13907 bp, 15 predicted proteins | sample 9134171 | NCBI WGS metagenome assembly JAEEGF01 (sample SAMN16246542, study PRJNA631951) | gut metagenome | biome: gut microbiome; feature: rumen; material: AP-attached | host: Bos | place: Iran: Karaj | collected 2018-10
TAACGGGACAGTAGTGATCCAATATCTCTTTAAGGGCATGCCAATCTTCAAAATAGTAGTGAAAGAAGATGATTTCGTGCGAAGTAAGACTGATGGGAAGTATGATATTATACTTCAACATTCAGGTACAGGTGCTAGAGAATTAATTAAGTTTGAAACGCGTCCATCGAAAGCTCTTTATCTTTTATTCTTGTTGATGCCCAGAAAGGAAATAAAGCAGATAAAACTATATAGGGAAACACTTCAAGAGCTTTTAAATTTTGTTTTTGATATTGTTGAGAAAGATGATAAAACACATAAACTTGACGATAAATTCAAAGATGATGAAACATTTGCAGAGTCTTTGAAGCAGATCATGTCTTCTGCTAGAAGAAGTATTGAAAAGGCAATTGTCGATCGCGATGACTTGGCGTGGTATTCAATAGATTATGATCGAAGTGATTACTATTATTCACTCAGCCTGCCAGAAGAAATGATAGACTTGAGCCAAGCCCCCAGTTTGGTGGAATTTAGAGATAAGTATTTAAGTAAGTAAAAAGGAGGGAATATTATGCCAGGGGAAGGAAATAACAATAGGCGACAAGGAGGGCATGGCTTGGCCGCTCGTATTAGAGATCAATTTGCTCAACAAAATCAAGGAGAGATTTGTGAGGAGACAGCATTCCCAAAAGAATGCGAAATTCTTGAAAATTCATTTACTAGTCTTAATTATTCTGACGTTTATTTGTATTGTTGTATAAAGGCTATTCTTAAGGATAAAAGGGAAAAGGCAAGAAAAGAGATTGAATCAATAGTTTTTGGAAAGGCAGAAGTTCCTCCTGTCAATCAATGCGAAGCATGGTTGCCGGATTTTAAGTACAAGAACTTTTGTTCAAACTTTGACTTGAAAGACGATGAGAAAATAATTCTTTGGTTAATCAATGGCAGTAAAGAAGAATTAGGCTTTGGTTTAGGAAGTTTGTATTCTAATACAAAGGTTTTCCTTGATGTTAGAGAGGGTAATATTAAGGATACAAAATGGAATGAGAATGAGGATAATCTGGGATATTATACAATTGAATCCCCTTGGTATTCTGGCCCACAGGTTTGGCTTATAATGGACAATATTACTGCTGAGGCAGAAAGATTGTGCATAGATCGGAAGTATATTATTGCGAAGGTTTATATCCATGAGATGATGCACCGTTTCTATGACTTGCGCCCTGATAAGGGTTGGAAACCCTATGTTAAGGAGATAGAGGAACCGATGGCAGAGTTTGCTACGTTGAAGTTTATTGAGGAGTTAAGCAAACAAAATTCTATTTTTGAAATACTTCTGCCAATTGCTATAGTAATGACAGAAGGACTTCGTAAAAGTAAGAAGCATTTCATCTATGCCTTAGGAGTTGATTTGTATTACAAGGCCCCCATCAAGCTGATATTTGATTATCAAAGGATATCAACGCTTCTTCACAGATCGAGTGAAGTTTTTAAACCAGAAGGTGAAAAGTTAGATCCTTCACCAATGAAGTATGTGGAGGAGTATATTGCCCAATGCGAACAGGATAAAGACAGTTTGGCAAATCTGGTTGGACCTATCAGAAAATGCATTGAAACATACGCAAAATTCTTCCCACAGGATAAAGGCACTGAATAAGGTGCCTTTTTTCATCGTGTAAAAAATGCCTATATAAAGAAAAACACTTCGTATCTTTGCACCAGAAATAGTAACTAAATGGTGTAAAGTATGCGGTTCAAGAAGTTATTCCAAAGCAAAAAGAGGCCTGTTATCACCAGAGAGCAGGCGTTGAGAGATGGGGGCTATACTCGCGAGGATGGTTCCAATCTGAGTCCGGATGGTCGTATTCTGTTGAATGGTCCTGCTGTGCTTGATGAGGTTTATCAGGTGCCTGAGGGGGTACGCATCATCTTTGATCATTGTTTCAGTAAGTCTGTGGTCAAGGATGGCAAAACCTGCCGAGTAGTCATCCCTTCTTCTGTGGTGTATATTGGCGAACATGCCTTTGATGGCTGTGCAATAAACGTAGATTATTCAAATCATTCAAAAATATTATAATTATGGAGTATACAGAATCAATCCACGAGGCGCTATATACGTTGGAGTATCACTTGATTCCCTCTTATTTGAACGACGATGAGTTTTACTATCTGGAGAGTGTTGAATCACTCTTCGATGGTGTTTCATGGAATGAAATGTTTGAGGATGAATCGTGGAAGGACATAGACTTCCAGAAGATACAGGTGATGCATTTCTCATCTCATCCTCTGTCGTATTTTGTTATCAAGTTCCCAGATCCAATGGAAGAGCCTTTGGCATACTATGGAATGGTGGTGAAGTGGATGGGAGAGTATCGCTATTTCACACTCGAGAAGGGGGGTGGTCTGGATTTCCTTTGCGAGGTAACGGACAAGATGCATAAGAACTTCGGCGTTTACGATGGTGACACTGATATGTTTGGCTTTAGCAAGTATATTCTTGACAGATTCTATCCCAAGCCAAGCACCTGTTCCGACGAAGTCGAGGCCATTTACCAAAAGGGCTGTGAGGCTCATCAGGATGAAGACTGGACTGAAGCTGCCAAGTATTACAAAGAGGCTGCTGAGTGTGGACATACTGCAGCCATGGAGGCTCTTGGCGAGTTTTATATCTCAGGTTGGATAGGTGAGGACCACGAGAAGGGCCTGATGTGGCTTGAACGAGCTGCAAAACAGGGAAGTGCTGATGCCTGCTTTGCTCTTGGCGACTACTATTATAACGGCTATGGTGATGAGCCTAACCATCTTTTGGCCAAAGAGTGGTGGGAGAAGGCTATAGATCTGGGCTCTGAAGGAGCTGCAAGATTTTACGAGAAGTATTTTGGCGAAGAATAGAGCATATTATTATGGCAAATTATTGCAACACAAGTTATGTAGTCGAAGGTAACAAAGATGAACTCGACTGCCTATATCAAACTATGGAGCGGCTCCAGAATATGGAGCAGCCCCTAGTTGAGAATGGCTTTGGAACGACATGGTTGGGATGCCTGATAGCTGAATTAGGTGGCAATATTGAAGACTATTATTGCAAAGGCGATTGGGGAGGGCTGGAACGTCAAAGTGATACAGTCAGATTTGCAACTGAATCAGCCTGGCAACCTCCCTTCGATACGATTAGCCTGCTTCAGGAGAAGTTCCCTTCCTTGGTATTTTATTTCATTGCAGAAGAACCAGGGTGTGAGGTTTTCCTGAAGAACGATAAAGAGGGAAAATACTTCCCAGAGAACTATCTGTTGTTTCTCGTTCTTCCTGGTAATAGGGGAGGTGATGCTGAGAGGTTTCAAACCAAAGATGAAGCCTATCGTTATATTTCAGAGAAGACAGGGCAAAACATATCTTCTGATGAGGAATTGGATGCTTATCAGAAGGATATAAGAGTAAAAGGTGGAATCTGCTATCTATATCAATACGAATGCATATAGTCCATTTGTTGTTTAACTTAAATAATAAGGCGTATGTTTACATTATGTTGTGTGTTGATTCTGTTGGCTGCTTGCAGAATTACACGTTAAAAACCAAATAAATACCGTTTCGTGGATAACACGTACTATAAAACTTCATCTGCGTATAATATTACTTAATCTCTTCACTGTCAAACAATGAAACAAATGATTATGAAAAAGAATGATGAAAACAGAAGCAAAGATGCTTTGACAATTACGAAGAAAGATCTTTGTAGTATGCGTACAGACAACGTGACAGTCACACGGAGATCTGATGCGACGATTATTGAGGAAGAATTGGATTTTTCTAAACTTAAGAAAGAAAGTGAATCACCTGACAAAAGGAGTAACAACTTTTATGATCGGTTGAAAGAGATGTGTCCTGATATGGATTTAGAGAATGGTGCGAAATTAGTAATAACAGTAAAAACTCCCTAATTGCTTATGTTTGGATATTCAGATGAATGTGGTTTTCCTCAGGAAAGAGTAGACGAGCTCTTTGTTCAATATAAAAAAGAGTTTGATGAAAAGAAGTCTCTTTTGAATAATAACGATTTAAGACTCATTTCCGATGTCTTCATGCCTATCTATTCTGGCTTTTCTGTTTTGGGCTTTTATGAACATGCAGAATCTCTGTCTTATGAAGGATTAATGTGGAGATATGGATATGGTGTTCAACAAAACAACTTAGTGGCATTAGAATTCTTCCAAAAAGCTGTTAGAATAGGTGGAAGAACGCTCCTGTCTTCTATGGCATATTATGAACTAGGACTTATGTATCAATTAGGAGAGGAGGTAAAAAAGGACCTATTGAAAGCTAGAACCCTCTTTATGAAAGCGATAGAGAAGGATGGTAATGAACAAGCTAGGATTCAACTTGACGAGGTAAATGATTTATTGAGAAAAGAACTCCTATAATAATTAGAGCGGACAATAAATTGTTCGCTCTAATTTTGTGAAAAAATATCTCTATAAACACTGCAAAAGTGCTTTGATAAATAGAACCATTGGAGGGCATATTTTTCAACATGCATAAGATATTGATCTAATGCGTATTGATTTAACATACCCTTGTCTAGAATAAAAGAGAATTCTTCTTCACAGTTTTCTGTTCTCAATTCAAAAGCATTTCTGGTTCTACGACGATTATACTTGAGGCTAATTTTCCACACTCCACGATATATCTGAAACTGTGAAATATTGAAACAATTCTTATTGGATTCTGGGTGAGAAATGACACAATCCTCAAAGAAATCCTTGAGAGGTTTCAGGAGATTCTTCTTCATAAGTTTGAGTGCAGAATAATAATCCATCCCTTGGTTAAAATAATCAATAGCCATTTTAGTAACTAATTCTTTATCCCCAAACTCAAGATTAAGTTTATCATTTGCAACACATGACATCCGTTTCATTATCTGCTTTTTTCTGAATATAGTTATAATGTCCTGTCTTTCGTGTACTTCATCTGCCATATCTAGAAGAAGTGAAATCATGTCTAACTGATAGAATGATCTTTCGTCCATTACCACAGGGCAACCACTTAACTCTGTTGAAGGATACAAATAGACAAGACCTTCTTGGCTGTTCTTCATTGGAAAACGATAAATGACCATATTATTCCCTAAATATGAGATTCTGCATTCAGTGCAACTGAAGTTCTCAAAACATAATTTGAGTTTATCCCTTATTCCAATTAAATGCATTCTGCTTTTAAAATCACGCAGCTTCATATTCCATGCGACTTCAGATAATTGTTTTCCAGGTTGATGTTCACAGATTGTCATATATAAAGAGTTAGAATCACCAGCTGTTGCTTTAAGGGCATTCTTTAGTTGTGTTTCAGAAAAGTGAAAAGATCCTCTACTATAATCAACTATAGGGTTGTGATAATCCATAACCTTTTTGTATTCGTTGGGATGTGTACAATATCCTTTACAATACAAGACAGGGATGTCGATAAAATCTTCATCGAAATCAAGAGGAATAAATGAGGACATAGTTATTATTGAAGAATTACCTTTGTTTTTGAATCTGGATAATTCTTTGCTTCTTTTCTTTGCTAACTTTTTCTCCCATGCCTTTTGAGCATCAGGTATTCCTTGCCGGACACAATAACGCGCGATGCGCATTTCCTTAAGATAATTTGTCTTCATATTATTTTTTTGTTTGTAGTTTGCTATATTTGGTGAATTCAAACTGGAAACACCTAACTAAGTTATTCCATAGATGTCCATACTCGTCAACTTTTGTAAAGTATTGATTTAATGCATATTGACTGTATTGTTTATTGTCGAGGATAAATGAATAAGATGTGCCTTCATAAATGGTTTCAAATATCCATTCTAAAGTCCAATTTCGCATTTCTGGATATATCCTGATTGTTCGTATATGATTCTGATTATGGACGCCTCTTTCTTGCATGACAGATTCGGGATGAGACAAAATACAATTTTTGAAATAATCTTTGAGAGGTTTCATCAGGTTTCTCTTAAGTAGATTGATGGCATCTTGATAGTTCATCCCTTTCTTGTAATAATCTTGAGCTGCTTGTATTACCCTTTTTTCATTCCAGAATACTATATCATGGATATCCATGGAATTTGCGTTAAGTTGTCTGAAGATTAATCCCTTACAATAATCTTTAAGAAGAACTTTACGTTCATGAACCTCGTCAATCATATCAAGTAATAAGGAAGCCAAATCGAGTTGGTAAAAGGCTATTTCGTCCATTTCTATAGGTACACCACATAATTGTATGGCTGGGTATAATGCGAAACGCCCAGATAAACAGCCAGGTTGAAAAAAACGATATATGGTCATATCTGCTCCATCAGCTGAAATGATACACTCTGTGCAATTAAGCGTACTTATGTATTTTTCGAGTCGGTTATGAAGACGAATGATATCACTCCATCTATCCCCATTATATAGATCGTGACTTTCTTTATATTTCAGAGAGACTGTCCCCTTCGTATATTCATTAATGGATGTCGTTAAATTATGGATAGAATTGCCTTTGTTCTTCAGCTTTTCTTTTAACGATATTACGGAAAAGTGGAATGAGCCATCTGTATATTCTACTATAGGATTCCTATCGCAATAATAAATGTGTGGGATGTCGAAATAGTCATGATCAACCTCAAGTGGTAAAAATACTAACTCTTTAGCCTTTTCAGTTGTGGCATTCATTTTTCTCAATTTCGCAAACAACTTCTTCCTCTGAGATAATTGATTCTTCTCCCAGTTATTTCTTGCACCAGCCAATCCCATCCGAATGTTGTTGCGTTCTATTCGCATATTGTTTATGTATTGTATTTCCATTGTTACTATATTTCTATTCTACATACTCGTCCAGTCTTGCTAAAACGATGTCTGCTACTTTCAAAGCATTGCTTGTTGTCGATAATCCAGAGTAGTTTGTTCTTTAAAAATGAGGGAACTTGGGGCACAGGTGCATATCCATCTGTTACAATCATCATTCCATCGTAATCAATATGTTTGCAGAAGTAGTCGACAACGGGCTGGAAATCAGTACCACCTCTTCCTTTTATGGTAATCTGCTTGTCCTTGGCTTTTTTAAGTTTTGTCACCTCTTTATTAACGATAGTGTCGAATGTAATAACGTCGATGCCTTGGATGCCATATTTAAAGAATTGGGATAGGATATGTAAATATATTCCCAGATTCTCGGATGAGACAGAACCACTACAGTCTAGAGCCACAATCAGTTTGGGCATATATTTATAAAAAGATCCCATCTGCTCAAAGCAAAAACGGCGACTAGGTCGACTTCGAGTCAGACGCCTATTGTCGGAAAGTGCTGAGGCATAGAATTCACGAAGGATACTTTCATATTTGACTCTTCCTCTTGTTGATTGATATATGACTTCCACCATTTGGCCTGGGACTGACCCCCAATTCGTTGAGGCGAGAATTATCTCGTTGATTTCGCACATTTGCATAGGGTCTTCTTCCCATAGGCCTGTATAACCGTTATCTTTGTTATTTGGTATGTCATTTTTTAAAGCCGTGCCTTCACCTTCGGCATTTTTGTCTTCTTTCTCTTCGGGTCTTTGTTGTATCAATTGTTTAACATACCATTCATAATTTTGACCATCAGGTAAGTTATACATGGCAGGTTGTATGAGATCGGCAATTTTATAACTAGGGGCAATCACCATATCACTTCCAGCAATTTGTTCTTCAGGTCTGCAACCATCTGGCTGGCGCTCATATGGGTGTTTCAATAGAATGCGAATCATCTCAATACCAAGTTTCTTCTCAATGGTCTTTTGATGGAAATCTTTGAGAAATGAAGGGTTGTATTCAACACGTCCCTTACCAGAACGTATGGGACATTCCATCTTTTCGTTAGCAACTATCTGATGACGATAGAGCACATCGAAGAATACTGGTTCACAAAGGAACCAGTTTTCCGCGATGGATTGAATTGTTTCTCTTATATTCATAGGTCAAGAATAAATTGAGTGATTTCTTTATATGTCTTTGGCATTTGCTTATTGATGAACTTCAGGATTTGCTTGTACTGCGCATTTGATATCTGAGACACGAAATGGGCGTAAGCCTCACGATTATTGTCATGCAGATAATTATGATAGCCTGTCAGATTCTTAATTAATGTTTTTTCCTCGATATCATTAACAGCATTTGTCTCAAAGAAACGGCAGATGCCTTCGTTCAGGAGAGTCAACTTATGGAGTTCCAATGCTTCTATCTTGGGTTTCCACTTGGTGAAGTTATTTAATACTTCCATAGCCTTGAGTTCGTCTGAAGCAAAGGACCTGAAGAGTTTAACAGCTGCCTGAGGGCCAATGATACCTGCCACGATCTTCTGATGTATGGGCTGAGGCTGTTTGATGGGTTTTAGTAGTGAAGATACTTTCTCCCAGGCACGACGATCAGGGGTCTTCTCCATATTTGAATCATCGATTCCTTCATCTTTGGCCTTTTCAAGTTCCAGACAATCTGGTGACTGTTGAATGAAGTTGATGATACGTTCATCGATACCAGCCTTTGCTGCCCAGAGAAGCCAATCTTGGACAGTAGGACGGAAGGCATAGATGTTGAATCGCGATACCAATGCAGGATCGAGGAAGGTGAGCTGATATTCCTCACCATCGTTACATGCAGAAATGATGCGACTACCTTTAGGCAAGGGGCGACCTGCCAGTTTCCGATTGAGTACTAAGTCCATAACTGTTTGCAAAATCTCTGGGCGTGCTCGATTCAGCTCATCAAGGAAGAGAACGATGGGTGAGCCATCAATAGGGAACCAATAGGGGGGCATAAAGTTGGTTTTACCTGTGTGCTCATCCTTGGTAGGTAGTCCAAGCAAGTCGCCTGGATCGCTCATCTGTCCGAGGAAGAGGGTGATGACAGGCATCCCCTCAGCCTCGAAATGATTAGTCAGGATTTGCGACTTTCCTATTCCATGACGACCTATCAACATGATGTTCTGATAATCTGGTGTTACTTCGAGCACAGTGTTGAGCTCTTGTGCATTAATAGCTATTGGCATACCACTTCCTCCCAACCTTTTTTAATGTTCGACTCCATTTCCGTAGCGAGGATGCTGCGAATTTGCTGCTCGTCGGATGAGTAACTCATGTCGCGCTTCAGGATGTCCTTACGACCACTGCTGTAGTCGGTATGGAAGAAGATATAGGCAGGGTATCGGCCTGTGCGCTCTTTGTTGGTCTTCCAGATAAGGAACTTGTGGAGCATGATCTTGTCGCCAGAGATCTTACGGAATACCCTGCGCTCCAGCAACTCGCTCTTCTCGAGTTTGCCCATTGCGGCCTGTTGCTCCTCGAAGGGGCAGAGGTCTGTGAGCTGAGAGATGCGTATGTCGGAGGGAGTGGGGGACTTGTCCTCGCGTTCGCGTTCGAAGACGAGTCCGAAGGCTGATACGCCTGGTGTCATGCCATTCATGAGCCATCCCTTCTCTTCGTCGAAGGTGAGCAGGGCATTGGTGCGTACCTTGTCGTCGTTACCCTTGGCCACCAGCTCAATCACGCTAAGCTCAAAGACAATCTCAGGTTTAATCATCTGATAGGCGATGCCTCGCGAATCGCTGAGGATGTACTGCGACTCGACATGCTGCAGACTGAGACGTTCGAGCAGAGAGAGACGTGCCTCATCGGACAATCCACCAGAACCTACAGCAAAAACCTGGAAGAGGCCGTCTTCTCTGCGAGCAGCCATCATCAAATCGCGCACACCTCTATCGCCTGTGGTGTAACCCACAATGACGGCATCGATTGTATGACGAGGCTTCACCTTACAGATGATATGGGAATCGGAATGAATGACAAGTCCTTCAGCGCCCTGACACTCTACCCATTCGTCGTAGATGGTCTGGACTTCCTCGAGTGATTCAGCTTTCATCATATCGACAGGAATCACGTAGTCGCCACGGAACCACTGACAAAGCTGGGCATGGGTATGCTTGTAATGATCAGCCTTCCAAGGTTCGCCATTCACTTCGAGGATATCGAATGGAGCCAGTCGGAGCTCATCGCGAAGGGCAGGATCAGCAAGTGCTCGCTTGACATCAGCACAACGAGGACGACCACCCTCCTTAGGCATAAAGAGCTCAGCAGCCACAATGGCAGAGGAAACACCTGCCTGCTGCATAGCCTCGGAAAAGGCATCGATACAGCGTAACTGTTCGGCCAATTGGTTGCCTCCGGAGTTGAGCATAAAGGCCGTGCCATCCTGATAGAACAGGCACTGCAGATGTCCATCGATCTTGCGTGTGACGCAGAAATCGGTTCCCTCTACGCGTGACTTGATTTTAGCACCTTCGACCAGCATAAACTTGCCAGCGATATTCTTCTTATAGTCGATAGCCGTCTGACGGCACTCGGCTGGGATATTGTTCTTTTCCATAATCATTGATTGTTTTAAGATTCTGTTTGTGGTAAACTCTTGAGTTCGAGATGAGTGAGACGAAGGATGAGTGAATAGCTGTCGCCATCGATACGACCTTCGAGGAAAGCACGATAAGGTGTGCCACCATTGCTCATGACCAAGGGAGCGACTCCCTTCTGACCTCCACCTACGAGCATCATCACCTGTTGCTCGTCGAGCTTCTTGGCCATATCGTAAAGGAAATCGTAGGTGAGTCCGTTGACATGGCGCACCTGATAACTTTTCTTGAAGACAAACGTGCGCATGGCCTTGTCCTTGGAAATCATCTTACCAGTCCAGCGGATGGGCATGCCATCGATGGCAATGTTGCTGGGGATGGTTGTATCAGGCTTGGTGCCCTTCTCTGTGCCATCTGGATTATAGAGGTACTCAGTGAGGGTAACGCCATAGGCTACCTTCTTCTCTGTAGTGAGATAAACCTTACGGAGACCTTCGAGTTTGAGTCCGGCTTTCTCCATATCAATCTCAGGATCCTCAGCCATCAGGGCATCAGGGAGTGAATCAGCGAAATGCTGTAACAGGGTGTCGGGCTCAGTTTCTATCGTTGACTTGAGTCTGCGCTCGGAATGACCGATGCTGCCAGTTGTGGTTTTATAGACAGTCTTGGTTCGCTTGGAGATGTTGCCAAAAGCTACTTCTGCATCTCTGCGACTTTCGTTGGAAATGTTAATTTTTCTCATACCTTATTAATATTAAAAGGGTTCTACATCATACTGAAATCGAGTTCGTCGATATCCTCCTCGACATCGTCTTCAAAGTCGTCGATGATGGTTTTTTCTGCGAGGGTGATCATGGGATAATCGAGCTTACTACCAGAGAAGAGGAAGAGACCAGCCTCTGTGCGCATGAGGAAACCATCGTTGCAGGTGGATCCTCCACGATAACTGAAGGGGAAGACATTGATGTCGTCGCCAACGGCATCGGCCAGATCAGTGTTAGCCAACTGATAGACTGAGTCCCATTCGTGGTCGAGAAACTCCTCTGCAGGAACAGTCTCGCGCAAGGCGATGGGGGCATCGAATGAAGAAGGAACCACCTTCAACTCCTTACCACTCTCGCTATCGCAGGCCTTCAGTTCAGACTTCTCTACCCAGCGGCCTTTGTCATCGACTGTGCCCTGTTTGTAGGCGCCTGATGGAATCACAAGTGCATCATCTGGTGAGAGATAGGCAGAGATGCAGGTCATGTTCTGCTTATCAGTAGCCACCAGACTACTCCAACCATAGAGCTTCTTACGCTCCAGTTTGACAGGAGCCGAACCATATAGGTTCCCTCCAATTGAAAATACAAGTTCTTTTGCCATAGTTCTGATATAATTAAAGTGGATAATGTTTGTTCATAAACTCTCTGCCGAAAGCCAGTTGGAACTTGGCCTCGTTGATAACGCGCTTTAGGTCGTTATCATTCATCTTGCGCAGAATCTGTTTCATCTGCTGCATCAGGGATTGTTTCTTTTCTTTTTCCATAATCTTTGCTGTTTTATTGATTCCGCTGGCAAAGATACGGCGATTCTAGATAGGGTGGTGGGTTTCCCTATGTGTTAATAAAATTCTACGTATTAAGTTAATAACACGTGTTATAAAGCCGTGAAGTGCGAAAAGCCACACGCAACATCAGTAAATAATACCGTTTTTTTGCCAAAAATGTGATTTTTTGCCCAAAGAGATGGCCGAAAATGTGATTTTTTGCCCAAAAAACTATCCAAAAATGTGATTTTTAACACTAAAATATGCCTGAAAATGTGATTTTTTGCTTATCTTTGCAGCCGAAAATGTGATTTCTAAGCGTATGGAACTGCTAAAAAGAAAGATTGACAAATATCTTCTGGACTGGAAAAACAATCCGGAAAGAAAGCCTCTGATCGTGAAAGGAGCACGACAGATTGGTAAGACAGAATCTATCAGGGCATTTGGAAAAGCCAACTATGAGTCGGTGATCGAAATCAACTTTGTGCTCCAAAAAAAGTTCAGGGCTATCTTCGATGATGGCTATGAGGTTGATACGATTATCAAGAATATCTCATTGCTTGAACCCCAATGGAAGTTCATACCCAATAAGACTCTGATATTCTTCGACGAGTTGCAGAAATGTCCCGATTGCGCCACTTCACTCAAGTCCTTCTGTCAGGACAGCCGCTATGACGTTATCTGCTCAGGTTCGATGATGGGTATCTATTATGAGGAAATCGAATCTAACGCAGTGGGCTACAAAGAAGACTTCGAGATGCATTCCATGGACTTTGAAGAGTTCCTATGGGCAAAGGGCTATTCGTCAGAGCAGATAGACAATCTTTATCAGCATATGACATCCTTGCAGCCTTTTTCACAACTGGAGCTCGACACAATGACCAACATATTCCGCGATTACATGAGCCTGGGCGGAATGCCTGAGGTGGTGAAGATGTACATCGACAACGGTCACTACAGTGGAACCCTGAAGTTGCAGCGTCAGTTGCTGAAAGACTACGAGGAAGACATAACTAAATATGCCAAGGCTACAGATAAAGCTAAGATTATGGCCGTTTACAGTCATATTTCTACTTTCCTGGCCAAGGAGAACAAGAAATACCAGATTACAAAGATAGCTAAAGGAGCCAGGAGCAGAGAATATATTGGAGCTGTAGAATGGCTGAAAGAGGCTGGCGTCATCAACGTATGCTATTGTCTGGGCAATGTAGAGTTGCCTTTGAAAGGCAATTACGATACTGATTATTATAAGATATATTATCACGATACGGGTCTGCTTATTGCCTCGCTCGACGAGGAAGCCCAAGAAGATCTGCGTGCCAACAAAAACTTCGGTACTTACAAAGGTGCCATCTACGAGAATGTGGTTGGCGAAATGCTTCGTAAGTCGGGCTATGAGCAACTCTATTTCTACAAGCACGACAATCCCTCACTGGAGATGGACTTCTTTGTTCGTGATGCCGATTCGCTGATACCTGTAGAAGTTAAGGCCAAGGATGGAGCAACAGCCTCGTTGAATAATCTGATAAATTGGGACTCTTATCCCGATGTGAAATATGGCATCAAACTGGGTTACAAGAACATTGGCTATAATGGCAAGTTCTACACGTTCCCTTACTTTCTGGCCTTCCTTTTGAAACGTTTCCTGAAAGATCGTAGTAAAAGTTAGAACCGAAAACTAGATTTGTTATGGAGAAAGCAGAGAAATACAAGTTGCTCGCGGAGCAGATTAAGGCCCTGATTGAGGGGGAGAAGGATGAAGTTGCCATTATGGCTAATGTGGCTGCGGCCATTCATCAGGAGATGGGATTCTGGTGGACGGGATTCTATCGCGTGAAAGACGGCGAACTGGTGCTGGGGCCGTTTCAGGGGCCTGTGGCGTGTATGCACATTCCGTTTGGAAAGGGTGTGTGTGGATCGGCGTGGAAGGCAGGCGAGACCATCGTGGTGCCTGATGTGGAGCAGTTTCCCGGACACATCGCGTGCAGCAGCGAGTCGAGGTCGGAGA
>JAEEGF011581248.1_pt1 | contig 13907 bp, 14 predicted proteins | sample 9134171 | NCBI WGS metagenome assembly JAEEGF01 (sample SAMN16246542, study PRJNA631951) | gut metagenome | biome: gut microbiome; feature: rumen; material: AP-attached | host: Bos | place: Iran: Karaj | collected 2018-10
GAGTCTTTCTGCCTCTAATCTCTCAGCTTCTTTCTTCTCTGCTTCGAGTCTTTCTGCCTCTAATCTCTCAGCTTCCTTCTTCTCTGCTTCAATTCTTTCTGCCTCGAGTCTTTCAGCTTCAAATCTCTGCGCTTCAAGCTTCTGCTCTTCCTTCTTCTGCTGTATTACAGCTCTCTCTGCCTTGGATATGTATCTTCTCTTATCTTTCTTGCTCATCTCTTCTTATCCTGTTTCCTTAAGGCAACTACCGCCATAACAATAGTCGCCAGTATTGCTCCAATGATTGTCCCCGATACATTGGTCACCAGATCTGTTACTTCAAAAATCCCTCTCTTGGTTGCCAGCTGAAAAAACTCAATGGTAAAGCTTGTTAGAAATCCGGTCAAAGCAGTCATGATGAACGCTTTGACATGGCCGTCATCAGGTCTTTTTAGCCTCAACAAAAAGCCCCAGGGCACAAACAGACATACATTCAATATACTGTAAGCTGCCTGCTTTACTCTGTACCACCCTCCCCGGATAGATCCCAGGTTCAGATTGATGGAGATGTTTCCGCTCCTTGAGCCGCTCTCTCTTCGCAGTATGGTTATCATAAGCAGCACGCCCGCATAGCAGATAGTGCAAAAAGTAATGAGCATCTGCATTCTGGATACTTCTTTTCCCTTCTTAAGAAGAACCGCCTTGGAGATCACAAGAAGCAGCAGAGATACCAGTACCAGCAAAACCAGATCCCTTACATAGATTCCGCGAAGCTGCTCGGCTATTAAGTTTCTAAACATCTCGAAGTAATCGCTCATTCAAAATTACAGCTCAGGAAGCTTCTCTCCTCGTTGTTGTGCTAAAAGACATCCGTAAAAAGGAATGTCCTGATTCAGTTTCTTGTATCTCTTTTTCCTGACCATTATCTGGACCTTGTCAAAGACCCACTGGTTCTTGGAAAGTGCGGTCTTGATCCTGCCCTTTAAGGTCTTGGACTTATCAACCTTTATCTGCCATTCTCCTGCACAGAGGTGAACCGCATAGTGGTTGCCCAGGAGCTTGCCTATCTCAAAATACTCCTTGGGATATATAACAAAATCGCCGAGATCCTGGAACTTGTTTCCAAGCCTGAACTCAGGATAATGCTTCAAAATATAGTAGGTGTAATAGTAATTACTGGTGGCATAGCCCCTTACGATGAGCTCCCCGTTTTCGCCCTCGGTAAAGACCTTGCCGGGCTTTCCCTTTTCCCTGGGAACTATCACGGATCTGTCATACATATCAAGAAGCCCTTTTATAAAGGGGTTGCCCTTCTCGCTTCCTATGATGGCAGTACCTACTGAACAGTCGAAAATGAAGTTCAAAAATGTCTTGTGCTTAAGAAGCGGATCAAAGCTTCTGTTTACATTAACATCAGTATCAAGGTAAATTCCGCCGTATTCATAAACTGCCTTAAGCCTGTAATAATCTCCGATAAAGCCCAGCTGTTTATCAGCATAGGTCTTTCTGACAAAATCATTCTCATCAAAACTGCAGTTGGATTCATCCCAACGCATTACTGTATAGCCCTCGAGCATCTCCCAGGAATCAAGGCATTTCTGAAGATCGGGGGGAAGTGGCTTTCCTCCGAACCAGCAGTAATGGATTATCTTGGGAATCCTGTTTCCCGCCTCAGGCTTTATGTTCTTTAGATACTCAGGATCAGATGTTTTCTTTAATAACGACATTGTAGAAATTCCCCTCTTTTTTAAGCATCTCCTCGTTAAATCTGGTACTTAATTTGTGGATCCCTGTGGTCTTTTTTAGCATTTCCCACTTCAGACTGTCATAGTCATCATATATATAGGTGGCCAGCACATGGGCCTGGCTCTGGCTTATGATGGGCATTGCCTTAAACTCTCCGGGATAGAAATCATTGACTATGCTCTCCATTATCTGGTACAAAAAGTAATTCTCTGCATAATCGTGATCCTTCCAGTAAGCAAACAAAAGCTCCTGCAGCAGGCACATCATGTTGTTATTGGTTGTACTGTGGATAAACCAGTTATTGAGCTCCATGATCTCAGGGTTAAATCCAAAGTAGTAGTAGCTGATCATAAAAAGTGGCGTCCTGTCTATATCCCGGAAGATATCGCCGTCTGTCATAAAGACTGTGGAATCGATCCAATAGCCGCCATATTTTATCAAAAGAGCATTCCTTACAAGATCAGAAAAATGAGCATTTCCTATCTTTCCTTCCTGTCTCTTTTTCCTGATGAAATCCGGAAGCTCAATGTAGTCATACACATTATTTTCATCCAGGATCACAAACTTCTTATCAGGAAGACATCTCTTCTGGCTCTCATAGCACTTCTTTACAATTTCAGGAGCATTGTCAACTCCCTGAAGCCACATGGACCATACAGTGTCGGAATTGTACTTCTTTTCTGCGCTCTCCCAGGGGCGCTCAGCGGTGCAGGCATCCAAATATCTCTTTCTATATCTTCTGTAAAAGATCATCCTGTGCTTCTGCCCGGCCATAACGCTGTATAGAAAAGAAGTCTTTGTGTCATTGTAACGGAGCTTTTCCATCGCCTTGTCATAGACAGTACCAAGAAGCATGCGCTGCCTTATTCTGTTTTTCAGCTTACTTGTATCTGGCAAAATGGATTTTCTCCTTTTTCAGGTATTTACTACTCTGCCCGGGCACCTCAGGAACATAGGGTGTCTTGTCTGTGCAGATATAAATTGCAAACAGAACATATAAATACTTAAAAGTCTGAAGTGAATCTACAACCTTGATATTCAGACAGTACATAACCATTCCGATAAAGCACATTCTTATAACCGCTGATCTGGTCTTGATCATATTTCTGAACATTCCGCATCCCATACCCAGAAGGAAAAGCACATATGAGATCATTCCCGGATATGCATAACGTACAAATTCAGCGATGTAGAAATTATCAATGGACTTTACAACTCTTCCGTTAACCAGAGATCTGAAGCCTCTTTTTCTTCCGATTCCCAGGACGGGGTTGATCCAGTCTACATGATATATTTCTTTCAGCAGCTCTCTGTAAGCTTTACTCTGCCTAAGCTGAAGGATATCTGCGCCATAGGCCGCCGAATAGGTGGTATCAAATACTGAGTCAATAAGGCTGGTAACCTGAAGCATTACGTAGTTACCAAAGGAAGTCTTAAAGCCCGCAGCCAGTATAAGTCCGAAAGCCACCAGTCCTGTTGCCAGATAAATGCAATTGGCCTTTAAGAATTTCCTGTCTGACAAAACAAACATCAGCGCTATCTCTGCAAAGGCAACACCCAGGGTTGATCTTGAACCGGTCTGAAATACGTTAAACATAAGAAGTATCAGAAGAATAGGTCTTCTGAAAACATTGAACTCCCTGGTCTTGGCATCATAGCCTGAAAAAGGGAGCATGGTTACCAGCATCAGTCCGTATCCCAGTGAGTGACTGGCACAGCTCATGATTCTGTAATGTCCGCCTCTTATGAACCTTCCGGTATAAATTCCATCGATGGTCTTGAGATAGGAAAAAGGCGAAGTCCTCATCACCACTTCCAAAAGTCCCAAAAATACCAGCAGATATATCAGGGACATGATCAGGTTGATAAATCCCTCTTCCCCAAAGGTATCCTTAATGAGATAGATCATAAGAAACATCTCGAAGAACTCAATAAAAGGATTAAGGAAAGCGTTGGGATCTGCCCTGAGGATCATGGTATATGTAATAACAATGGTGTAGGGCAGGATCAGAATCCCCATCTTTTCCTTCGCGATAATACCCCCAAAATCACGGCTTCGCTGATAATCTGAAAGGATCATCATCATCAGGGCAATGATCATTATTCTTACTGCCGTAAGATCGAAGATAGGATTGGGAAAGCCAAAGTACTGGGGCAGAACATAAAGTGCAAACATATAAGCCACCGCAACTTTTTTAAAGGCATTCAGCTCTTTGGCATTCTTCAAATATTTACTTTTTTCTCTCGGAACTAAAACCGCAGAACTATTCATGTGCACTCTTTCTATGTTCTTAAGCCTTAAAAGCCATCATCAGCTCCACCGGAATGGAGCGCATCTTGTGATAGCAGTCTGTATATGCAAAAAGCCTAAAGAAATTCAATAACTTTTTATTTTCTATAAGATTGATCCTCATCTGGGTGGCTTTTATATGCCTGTCCAGAAGGACGATTTTTTCTTTGTCACCGCCATTTTCAAGAACGTATTTCTTTGTTCTCTCATGGCTCTTTTTAAGGTCTCGAAGATACTTAAGCCTCTTCTCATTCTCATGTTCCGTGTGAAGAGTGACATTGGTTGAGTGAAGCCTTCTCTTCATGGTGACCTTGTGATAGAAATAGAGGCTGTCTCTGCAAAGTGCCAGTTTCCAGACAAATTCGTCGTGGGCCCAGCCCTTATACCAGTAGCTGTCCACCGCATCAAGGAAGCTCCTTCTCATGGCCATGGTACAGCCCTGACAGCCTATGAAAATATTGGCTGAATTAAAGGACAGCTTTTCAAGGGACTCATCATTTCTAAAGGTTGCCAGTTCCCACTTGTGGGGATCCGGAGCATCCTCCGAGCACTTGAAGGGTTCAAACTCGGAGCCGATAAGCTCAGCCTCCGGGTGACTTTCAAGAACTCCTATCATCTTCTCAACTCTGTCCGAAACCCAGATATCATCCTGGTCGCAAAAAAGGATGTAATCACCGGTGGTCTTTCGAAGAGCATTTACAAAGTTGGAGGCATAGCCAAGATTCTCCTCATTAACGGAGAAAATGAACTTATCCTCCAGACTTTTTTCCCGGATAAATTCCTGAATAAGCTCCGCCGTGCCATCTCCGGACCTGTCATCGCAGATGATGACTTCATCCACGGGCCTTGTCTGTTCAAGGATTGACAGTAGCTGCTGCTCTATGTACTTTTCACCGTTGTAGGTAGCTATTGCCACTGAAATCTTAGAACTCATCCAACCATTACCCTGGCAAGTACTTTACCGTAGACAGGACAGATCTTCCTGTTTATGGTCTTTATGTACATGCCGATCTTACCCTTAAAGTATTTATTCTTTCTGTAGTCCGGAAAATGCTTGATAACAAAAGAGAAGGTCTTGTCATAGAGCTCTCCCCGCATGAAATCCGAACCCACTCTGCCGATTCTGCTGATGTTACTGCAGAAGGCTGTCTTAACACAAAAATACTCGAGCTCATCCTTATACTTTCCGAATATACCTTTTCTCTGGAAGAACTCGATTATGTCATCAAAGACTTTAAATATGTCGCCTACCCTTGATCCCTGATTGCCTGTCATGGTGGAACCATTTCTTACACAGTAATAAACCAGCTTCTCATCCACGTAGGCGTGCTTTTTGATAAAAGGAAGAGTCTTGATGTAAAAGGCTGTGTCCTCATATATCATGCCCTCGGGAAAGGATATGTTGTTGTCTGTCAAAATGCTCCTTCGATAGAGCTTGTTCCAGGGAGAAACCTGGGGATTAAGGAAAAGCTCCTTAACATCCTCATGGGCACCGATGGTTCCTCTTGTGCCTATCTCCTTGTAAAGAGGAAGTCCGTCAGGACCGGCCTCACTTTGCTCTAACATGCTGTGATAATGGCACTCACAGAGGTCTGCATCCTCTGCCCTGGCCTTATCGTAGAGCTTTTTAAAAAGAGTTGGATCCACGTAATCATCGGAATCGGCAAAGCCGATGTACTCCCCGGTTGCCTTCTGTATTCCGAGATTCCTTGCCGTGGCCTGGCCTCCGTTGGTCTTGTTGTAGATCTTGATAAGGTCCGGATACTTCTCCCGGTATTCTTCAAGAATCTCCGGTGAAGAATCAGTGGAGCCGTCGTTTACCACCACAAGCTCCAGGTCCTTCTTATCTATGGTCTGAGCCAAAAGAGCATCCATGCATCTTCTTAAATACTTTTCAGTGTTATACACGGGTATTACTACGCTTACCATACTCCCCACCGTTAATGTATTCCTTGTGATTGTAATCCTCAGACTTAACTGAGATTCCGTTGTAGATGAATCCGCTGATATTGGCATCCACAGCCTCAAGTCTTCTGATGATAAGTTCCTCACGCTCGAATCTTGTAACTGATTCTCTGATAACTACCACGAATGCAGTAGCTACATTTACAACCTCCACACCGTCGGCAACAACACCGATTGAAGGAGTATCGATAATGATGTAATCATAGTCATCTTTTTTCTCAGCGATCATTTCCTTCCAGGTCTCGCTGATAAGAAGGTCTGTAGGGTTGGGAGGAAATGCTCCGGTGGTTACAACATCAAGGTTCTCAGCGATCTCCTTGTGGATATTAAGCTCACCGGTGATACCTGCAAGATACTCACTAAGACCGTCCTTGCCTTCGATTCCGAACTCCTCTGCGATATTACCGTTACGAAGGTCAGCATCCACAAGAAGAGTCTTCTTGCCCATGAGAGCAAAGCTTCTTGCAACGTTAATGGCATTGGTGGTCTTTCCTTCATCGTAGTCAGCACCGGTAATTGCAAATACCGGGCACTTCTCACCTTTTCCAAGGAAAAGAAGATTGGCTCTTATATCGTTATACGCTTCTCTCAGGATGAAGGGGCTGTCCTCTGTAAGAAGAACATCAGACTCGCCGTTTTCCTTTTTCTCCCTGATCTGAGGAACCATTCCAAGGATAGGAATATTGAACATATCCTCAACCTCATAGGTTCTTCTGTAGGTTGTATTCATAAGTCCCTTGTAGATAAAGAAAAGGGCTGATAAAACACCGCCTCCCATAAAGCCAAGAGCGATCATCATAAGCACGCTGGTGGACTGATAAGGTACTGTAGGAAGTACAGCCTCATCAAGGATCTCGATACCACCTGACTTAACAATGCTTACGATCTTCTCAGGAGCCAGAGCACCGATGGTGTTGGCAATGGTCATTGCTGCATATGGATTGGGATCTCTTACTGTTACCTTAAATACCGCTGTTCCTGAAACCGCATTGGTTGAAATAGCATTGCGGAGTCTTGCGGGTGTATAGTACAGAGGATCCAGCTGTGCTTCCTCAACTACAGACTTAAGGAATCCGTCACTCTTTATGATCTGGGAATAACTGCTCAAAAGGGCACTTGCCTGAGTGATTTCTCCTGTTGAAAGGTTGATTCCGTTGTCGTTGATATAGTCAGGATTGGAATATACATATAAGGAAATCTGGGCAGCATACACATCACTTCTTGTGACATAGGCAAAGCCTCCTGCCAGAGCTCCGAAGATCAATCCAATAAGAATCATATATTTAAGCTTGGTCCTGATGATCCACATCAGTTTTTCTAAATGAAAGTTATTTATGATAGTCTTTAACACGTTCGTTCCCCTTTGATCAGATAAAATCTAATTCCTTTAATTTTCCTAAAAACTCCTCCACAGAAGTCTCGCACTCCTGTCTTGAAACATCATACTCAGAAAGAAGCTTGTCCACGATCTCTCCGAAGGTTATCTCCTCCTGGATAAGATCCCAGATGTCATTGCCGCTTCCCTTGATCATGAAGTACTTGCCAGACTCAAAGTCGATCATAACTTTTTCCCCGGAAAGATCTGTCACATTTAATTTCTTCTTAAGCTTAATCTTTTCACTAGCGTTCACTTTTGTTTCCTCCCACTGATGCGCTTAATACGCACCCTTTCTTTTTATCAAAACCCCCACAGTCTTAAACAGGATCTCTATATCGGACCACAGTGTCCAGTTGTCGATATACTTAAGATCCAGTTCTACCACCTCATCAAAGCTCTTAATGTCATTGCGGCCGCTTATCTGCCAAAGGCCCGTTATTCCGGGCTTGATGCTTATGCGTCGCCACTGGCTTCTCTTATATTTGGAAACCTCTTCTATGGTGGGCGGCCTTGTTCCTACAAGGCTCATCTCGCCTCTGATGACATTAAACAGCTGTGGCAGTTCATCAATACTGGTCTTTCTGATGAACTTGCCGACCCGTGTAACTCTAGGGTCATCTTTTATCTTAAACATGAAGCCCTCCATCTCGTTTTGAGATTCAAGTTCATGTAGTCGATCTTCTGCGTCCTGACACATACTTCGGAATTTGAATATCTCAAAGGATCTACCGTTCTGTCCCACTCTCTTTTGCTTGAAAATCACCGGTCCCGGAGAATCAAGCTTAATGGCTATACAGGTTATTATCATCAGGGGCGACAGGATTATTGCAGCCACCACGCTGACAAACAGATCCATAAGTCTCTTCATGACCTGTTCACAGCTGTTAAGAGCTATGGTGTGATAAGTTATCACCGGATAGGTTCCCAGGGAACTAACATAGCTGTCGGAGTGGTTCATCCTTCTGGAGTAGGCCACATCCATGACCACCCTGACCGTGACACCCATCTCCAGACACAGATCTATCTGATCCTGTATCTTTTCAATATAATCATCGCTGTGGAGAATGAAAAAGACCTGATCGATCTCGTATTTCCTGATGATCTGTTCTAAATCAGAAAGAGTTCCCAGGACGTTGAAGGTACGACTCTTGGGCATTTCGCCCTCAATGATGTAACCGATCTCTTCAACCTTGACGCTGGTCTTATTCAGGAAATAGTTGAATTTCTCATACTCATCAAAGTTGCCCACAAAGGCCGCCCTCGGAGCCCTGTAGCTTGTCAGTGACATCTGCAAAAACCTGCTCAGTACCATGTTGATACATAGGGCCACATAGGACAGTACCAAAAACAGCAGATGAAACTCCCTTATACTCTGATGGGGATTATAGACGTACATAATAGAAGTGGTTACAGCAGCTGCAAGTAACCACGACTTGGATAAGATCCGCCAGAACCTGTCCATATAAAAGAAAAATGTGACATTGTATATTCTGGCTTCCTTATTGGATAGAATATAGATAAAACCAAAAATGACAATTAAAGCAAAACATTTCGGAAATGTTTCCTTAAGAATGATTCCGTCAAAAATAATGCGTTCTATCAGGAATACGATGAGTAGCACAAAAGCATCTACCATCATCTGTATTATGTTTGTATTTGCTCCTCTGTTACTCCTGTTCATACCAACAAAACCCTACCTGTCATGCAGTTCAGTCAAAAATGTCCATGAACCGCATTATTGTCTCCTCAATATTGCCCCCCTTAAGCTCATATGGCTTAAATTCATAATTTCTTGCCTTTTCAATATATTCCCCAAGTTCTGAGACATCCTTACAGCAAAGGACAAGTCCCTTCTTTGAAAAAGCATCAGCGATCTGACACTGGTGGTCATCCACATGCTCCCCAAATTTGTTGGCTCTCGGAACCACTACCACGGGCTTCCCCTTGCTGATACCGCTTATGATAGTTCCTACACCTGCATGTGTAACCAGTACGCTGCACTCTGAAATTTTCTGATTGTACGCATTTACATCAATGAAATCCTGGTGCTCACAGTTCTTGGGCTGGTAGGTGGAGCTTCCCGTCTGAATGAAAAAGTCCTCACCATAATCCGGCGCCATTTCATCTACTGCTTTAATAAGTCTGTTCATTTGAAATTTTTGCGTCCCCAATGTAACAAAAATCAAGAAAATTCCTCCCATCCGTAACCGCAACCCCTATTGCGGTCCGTATTACCTAAAAAATTCCTCCGCCCAGCATGGACTTGGGATACTGATCAAGCATATCCTCCCACTGGACCATGAAAAGATCCGACATATTATAGACAAGCTTGCCAGTCATAGAAGGCTCGTTGACCCTTGCAAAGGATTCAACATAGACCACCTTGATTCCCAAAAGCTTACCTACAACGCAGAAAGGATAAGCGATAAGCGCGCCTGTTGTTATGATAAAATCGGGTTTTTCTTTAAGAAGAATATTAAGCGTTCTAAAGAACAGCCAAATAAATTTTGGCAGAAATGAGATCTGTCTGCGATTCATCTGCGGCAGATAATACCTGTTATCGGCACAGAAATTCTTAATCTCGAAGTCACTTCTCTCAGTGACAAGAAAAGAATCATATCTTCCTTCAATGCCCTTAAGTCTGGATATCTCCTCCAAATGTCCACCAGAAGATGCAATGAATGCTACCTTTTTATTCTTCCCCATATATACTTCCCCCTTTTCCCCAACTTCGCGAGATGTTAACACTATAAATTTACTCTCCCGCTAATCATAAAATCTATCATATTTGTTAGAATTTTTGAAGAGCGCACAAAAAGTTTTTAAATTCGGCAAATTGTACACATTTTATTATGCAATTTTTCTTATTTTTCTACTTGTTACAACAATAGTAAAAAGCAGCCGTAACCCGCATGGTTACTGGCTGCTTTATTAAGAATCGCTTAAAGATTTTTTATCCTGTTAAGAGCTTCTACACTGTTCTCAAAACTGCCGAAAGCGGTGAGTCTGAAATAGTGTTCTCCGCTTGGTCCGAATCCCGATCCTGGTGTACCGACAACCCCTGCATTTTCAAGGAGATAATCGAAAAACTCCCAGCTGGTCATGCCGCCGCTGGTCTTAAGCCAGACGTAAGGAGAATTGACTCCGCCGTATACTTCGTAGCCGGCGTCCTTAAGTCCGTTGAGGATATAGGAAGCGTTCTTCATATAGCCCGCAACCATCTGCTTTATCTGAGCCTGTCCCTCAGGGGTATAGCAGGCTTCTCCGGCTCTCTGTACTATGTAAGGAGCACCATTGTACTTGGTTCCGTGTCTTCTTGCCCAGAGGCTGTGCATCTGAACTTCGCTGCCGTTATATTTCACCTTAAGGTCATGAGGAATAACAGTGGCTGCAAGACGAAGTCCTGTGAAGCCGGCGTTCTTGGAGAAAGATCTGAGCTCTATGGCACAGGTTCTGGCACCTTCGCACTCAAAAATGGAATGAGGCACATTTTCCTCTGAAATATAGGCCTCATAGGCTGCATCAAAGATGATCACGGCGCCGTTTTTGTTGGCGTAATCAACCCACACCTGGAGCTGGTCCTTGGTGATGGCAGTTCCTGTGGGGTTATTGGGGAAGCACAGGTAAATGATATCGGGAACTTCCTTGGGAAGCTCCGGTGAAAAGCCGTTCTCTGCTGTGCTTGGCATGTAGATGACATTGCTCCAGATGCCGGTAGTCGAATCATAATCGCCGCATCTTCCACTCATGACGTTGGAATCCACATAAACAGGGTAAACGGGATCGCACACCGCAATTTTGCAGTCCTTAGCAAAGATCTCCTGGATATTTCCTGAGTCTGACTTGGCTCCGTCGGAGATAAAGATCTCGTCGTCTGCTATATCGCAGCCTCTTGCCCTGAAGTCATTCTCTGCCATGGCATGGCGAAGGAACTCGTATCCAAGATCCGGTGCATAGCCCCTGAAGGTTGAAGGATCCGCCTGCTCGTCAACGGCCTTATGAAGGGCCTCTATTACTGCAGGGGGAAGGGGCTGTGTAACATCGCCGATTCCAAGTCTTATGATATTCTTCTCTGGGTGAGCTGCCTGATAAGCATTTACCTTTTTCCCGATGGTGCTGAAAAGATAGCTTCCCGGAAGCTTTAAATAATCCTCATTTGGTCTGAACATTGTTAACTCCTTTCGTTTTTTACATTAAGACAAAAAAGTGGACGTCAAAGAGCTGCCCCGAATATTCGCTGTTTCGAAGCAGTTTTTTGACGTCCACCCCATTGTGAACATATTCTGCAAAAGATTTTACACTACATCTGTATAATTGTATACATTTTTATTGTGAATAATTCTTAAACTGTGATAATATGGTTCTAAATTAAGAGCAGAGAGCGGAGGTACGGCCTATGAAGATCAGTTTTACCAAGATGCAGGGATGCGGAAATGACTATGTTTATATCGACGGAGGAAAAGAGCTTGTTCCTCAGGATAAGAAGTCTGAACTTGCCATAAAGGTTTCCGACAGACATTTCGGGATCGGATCCGACGGACTAATCTTCATCAATCCGGTCCCGGAGACTGACATAGATTTTGAAATGGAGATGTATAACGCTGACGGTTCCCGCTCAGAGATGTGCGGAAACGGTATCCGCTGCGTTGCCAAGTTTGTATATGACAAGGGACTTACAGATAAAAAGAATCTGACCATCGTAAGCGCCGGCAAGAAGAAATATATCGACCTGACAGTAGGTTCAGATAATCTTGTGGAGTCCGTTAAGGTTGATATGGGCGCTCCTATCCTTGAAGCCGCTGAGGTTCCTGTGGCGGTTCCTTCTGACTGCATAACTGCTTCTGCAGAATATGGCAATCATGTCATTGATGCTCCTATAACTGTGGATGGCAGAACATGGCATATGACATGTGTGTCAATGGGTAATCCCCATGCTGTTGTATTTCTTCCTGATGATATGGATCTTGCTACCTTTGATATAGAGCACTACGGCCCTATGTTTGAGAATCATGAATATTTCCCGAGAAGGATCAATACAGAGTTCGTCAGGGTGGATGATAAGAATAATGTTCACATGAGAGTATGGGAGCGCGGAACCGGCGAGACCCTGGCCTGCGGCACCGGCTGCTGCGCAACCACCGTGGCATGCATTCTGAATAAGCACACCGACTCCAAGGTTGTGGTTCACGTCCTAGGCGGCGACATCACCTGTAGCTGGGACGGCGGCAAGGAGTCACCGGTGATCATGGAAGGACCCGCAACCACAGTATTTGAAGGAACTATTGAAGTATAAGTGAAACGGAGAAATGGACCTGGGGGACGGGGTTATAGGCTCATTTTGCTTTAACAAAATGAGCCTATAACCCCGTCCCCCAGGTCCATTTCTCCGTCCACTCAGGTCCATTTCTTCACTTCCCGCACTCTCTTGCGACAATATAGATTCTCTCGCTGTCTTCGTCGGGCTCTTCGTGGCTGTCCGCATCAATGGCTGTGACAAATTCAAGCCCGGCGGCCTCAACGAAGCCCTTCATCTCCTCAAGGGTATAGCCCCTCTGGTAGTGGGTCTCGTTGAATCTCTTGAAGATCTCATTTTTCTCATCTGTTCTCACAAAGATGGTGAGGTCATATTCATTCACATGCTCTTCTTCGTGATAATAGTTCTCCCAGATAAAGCTGCAGTCCTCACGATTCTCGGCGATGGTGGTATCACCTATTACATCGCGATACTTGTGAAGGGTGTTGAAATCAAAGATAAATACTCCCTTTGGGAAAAGGAAATTGTTGACCAGCTTAAAGGTCTCGATGAGCTCCTCATCCTCAAGGATATAATTGACGCTGTCGCAGACGCTGACTATTGTTCCCGCGGTGCAGTACAGATCAAGCTCTCTCATGTCCTGCTCCAGATACATGATGTCAAGACCATGCTCCATGGCTTTGTTTCTGGCGATGTTCAGCATGTCGGAAGAGATGTCCGTTCCCATGATGTCATAGCCCTTTTTGGCAAGAACCTCTGTAAAGCTTCCGGTGCCGCAGCCCAGCTCCACCACCAGATTGCGCTCCTGCTCAAGGGCCTCTTCACTGTCTTCGGCAGGTGAGTCAACAGGGACGGTTCTCACTTTGCTCACGCCGTATTTCTCAATAAGTCCGGCAACAAAATCACCCCATACATCGTATGGGGTTTCATCCATGAAAGTATCATATACACTTGCAAAATCGCTGTATGCTTCCATTTTTTAATCCTCTAAGGCATCAGCCTGTAATACCAAACCATGCTCCGAATCCGAGAAAGCAAAGTACGCTGACAATAATAGCAGCCAGTGCGATTCCGGAAATTACAGCAAGCACTGTCTTCTTGAAATCCATATCAAGAATAGAAGCTGCCAGGGTTCCTGTCCAGGCTCCTGTTCCGGGAAGAGGGATACCTACAAACAAAAGAAGTGCCACAAAAAGGCCCTGACCTGCCTTGGACTGAAGCTTCTTTCCACCCTTTTCACCCTTCTCAAGGCAGAAGGTAAAGAAACCGCCGATAACAGGCTTATCCTTTCCCCA
>JAEEGF010446208.1_pt1 | contig 13904 bp, 5 predicted proteins | sample 9134171 | NCBI WGS metagenome assembly JAEEGF01 (sample SAMN16246542, study PRJNA631951) | gut metagenome | biome: gut microbiome; feature: rumen; material: AP-attached | host: Bos | place: Iran: Karaj | collected 2018-10
GGGGTTGTAGGGCCATTTTTAGAAAAAAATGGCCCTACAACCCCGTCCCCCAGGTCCACTTCCACTCCCGTCCCCCAGGTCCATTATCAAAATTGTTTTATGGTTTAAGTGTGCCGTAGCTTTGTAGATATATACAGGAAAACTAACCATCACTAAGATAAATAGTATATCTGTCGTTTCTCCTGACTCTGTCTTCACCGGTCTGGTCCAGAGGAATATTATAGCTTAAATCCTCGTGATACTTATAGTTTTTGATATTATTCTTTTCCAAATATGCCACAACTTCCTCCTGTGACATTGCTCCTGACAATCCGCCGGGGAATTCAATATCGTTGTGGCTGATACTACCGCTTCGAGCACCTATACAGGTAATCATTGTGTATTTGATATATGTAGCTTTATCAGAGGGATTGAAGGTTCTTCCTGTCAAAGTCAGATCACCCTTATGGAACTGAACAACATACTCCTGCTGTGCACCGGCAATATAATCAGGATCGCCATCATACTCCCAGCCATTTTTAACAAGCTCTGAAAAAGGAAGCGGAAGTCTGTATACCTTGCCGTCAACCAGGAAATTACCTGAGAAAGGATCATCTCCAAGTTCGGTGGGCGCTTCGTATGTTGAAAGATACTCAGGAACCTCATCGCTTACATCTGTAATGGCAAAGCCTTCAGGCTCTTCCTCATTTTCAATGGCGATCATATTAAGTATTCCGTCCTCATTGAAATAATAGGTAATATCAGGGCCATATGAGTAGCCTTCACCCTCGTCATATTTACAATAAGTGACCATATCACCCCTGGAGCCTATACTATCTACATTGGGCTCTCCAAGGACATTGATTAAATCTTCCTTTGTACTCTTTGTAAGTACAATGTCACCGCTATGAGTTTTTATATCCACACCATATTTTTCAGCCTGGAAATCGGACAAGGACATCTGTGTAACATAGCAATCTTTCATTGCCTGGGAATTCACATCAAAATTGGTGACATGTACGCTTAAAAATTTCTGACTGTCACCATTGTAATACAGGCTAAGGTATTCAGTATCCAGGTAGCCCAGGGACTGATTTGCTATACTGTCATCCTCGAAAGTCCATCCCTTGTCAAGGAAATAAGCTACACTACTGGGCACATGATACAACTCATTTCCAATCTGAACAGTGAACATGTTGTTCGGGTCATCTTCGGGAAGCTCTGCCGCAGGGTTAACCTTCACATCTTCATAGGGATCCTCAACTACAAAGTCTTCCATATCAGGCTCTTCTATTACCTGAAGCTCGGGAATCTCCATCAGGACATACTCATCAGCCTCGGCCTGCTCCTTGGCCTCAGCGTCAGCAGGCTCTTCCTTGGTAACGGCGGACTGATCAGGCAAATCCTTCTCAAATCTATAAGCGGCGTAGAAAAGGCCGGTCACTATAAGAAGCAGAATCAGGAACACGCCTATAGCTAACGCTATGATGGCTGCCTTTTTATTCTTTTCTGACTTTGCCTTCTGCATGGCTGCAGGATTATAGCCGTAAGGATTTACCTGCGGCGCGCCATAAGGCTGTGCAGGCAGCTTAAGGTTTTGCGGATTTGCCTGGCTCTGCATATTAGTATTTACAGCTCCGGCTCCCGGTGTCAGCTGTATGGTACTGGAACAGTATTCGCAGGTACAGCTTGCCGCGTTGGCATCATATTCAATTTTTGCCCCGCAGTGTGGACACTCAATGATCATTTTGTTTTCCATTTTCTTTCCCCAATCTATTACTTTAATACAAAGTGCGTGCACTTTCGCGCAACATCATAGCACTTGACCTTTAATAATTCAATGAAATAATTGAACTCATTGAAATAAATGAAAAAATCCGGTACACAAAGACTATACCGTGCGCTATCTTGTGGGCGATGTGGACATTACAGATAACAAGAAGTTCACCCTGGAGGGCGACAAGGCTGCAGTTACGGTCATTCTTAAGGGAAAAGGCTGCTATGAAGAGAAGGAAGTTCGGATTGACAACTGCTACTACATTATAAAAGATGCCTTAGTGAGTAACTCGATTAATTTAAGTAAAGCGAGTCTGGTCCAGCCGGGAACCACCAAGGCCCTTCCTAACCAGCAGTGCACCGGAAGACCTATAGAACCTAAGATTGATTTTAAGTTCAACAATAAAAGGCTCACTCTCAACGGTGCAAATGAGAGGTTAAAGGAAGGCAGGGACTACAAGGTCTACTACTTCGATAACATCAATGCCGGAACAGCCTTTGTTTTCGTCAAGGCCTTGATCTCAGGCGGCCAAGCAATAAACAGCACCACCGGAACCTTTAAGATTGTGCAAAGAGAGACGTAAGTAAGCGGCAAAAAGGGGACAGCCCATCAGGACTGTCCCCAAGCTCTTTCTTTAAGCAGGTTTCTTAATTATTCTTTGTTTTTGGTACCAGATACCATATCATATTATTCTCGTAATCGTCCCAGGTCTTGCTTCCGAAGAAGGTTCCTGGTATGCTCCTTGCCTTTTTGGATGTATCCCTGAGCCAGTAATCCTGAACCTCTGATATGCCATCTATGTTGTAATCAATAGTTGCAGTTCCTTTCATCCTGAAGTTAAGATAATCGTACGCGGTGGGCACTATCTTAAAGGATCCCTGGTATGTTATTTCTTCATCATAGGACAATGGCGTTGTAAATAATGATACGCCCTCCGGGAATTTATCATTGTGGATAAAGTTGTCAAAATCATCCAGTGTATAGCCGCTACTCTTGGAATAGCTGGAATGTATTGAAAACGTTCCGCTTCCGAGGCGGGTGGATGGATTGATATATCCGCTTATGGACACGCCACCTGAGTTATAGCTAAAGGTGCCATCCTCCGCAATTCTCATCATATTTATTCCACTGATCAGCTTGTTGACTGTCCTGTCATCCTCGATGATATATCTGCCATCAACAGTCTTAGGAACTTTTTCCGCTTCAAAATCTTCATTTCCCTCATCATCACGTATAGTGGGATCAAAGTATCCTATCATCCACAAGGTCATCGTGAAGTCATGCTCTGTGGAGAAACCTCCCCTTAAGTCTCCGTTATCAAAGCCCGCGTACTTGGTGTTAAGTCCCGGTTTCAGGTATTCTATATCCTGAAGATAGAACAGGAAATCATCGATGGTATCCTGCATGTTTTCGTCACTTTCCCATGACCTGTTCTTAGCAGCATACTCTACCCATGTATTCATCAGATCACCATAGTTATAGGCCTCAACACTGTTAGAATCCTTCTTAAGCTTTTCTTCATCAACAAATTTAGAAATATATGAACGTACCTTGACAAGGTACTCCAATCTCTTGGTCAGACTATAATCCTTTGCTGATTCCTCTCCGAAGAATTCCATGTAATTACTATCCTTCAGGACCAACGCACCATATCTATTATGCAGCATAGTCTGGATAACCATCTGCTCCTGAGCTTTGATCTTCTCTGCATCTTCCTCCTGCTTCATGCGCAGTTCAAAGTAATCGATCAGACCCTTTTCGAGATATGCTTCAACCTTACTTTTTTCAGAATCAGGAAGATCATCATAGGAAGCATATTTCTTCCATGCTGAATTGCGCTGCTTCAGATCCGGCCATATCTCATCTCTCTTATCCATCTGATAGAATCTGTTGACGCCCTTGGCCATGGTAAAGCCGCTGGAACAATTGAGATACTCAAGGAAGGTTTCCTTGTCTCCGGGTATTACATAATTTCCAAAGAAATCTAATTCGAAGCCGTTTTTGTATATATGATAAAGTTCTTCAACTTGATTGGCCTTCCAATAGGTAAACTCAACATTTACACAGGAAGCAACAAATCTTGTTCCCTTGGTTCCGAGTTCAACAGCCGGATGAACATTCATCATCATGTTTCCCAGTTCCTTCATGGCGCCTGTAGTATCACCTTTGTCAAAACATTCATACATCTTATATGCACCGGTTGCTATGTTAACTGACTGATCTGACACGCCCTTTGCAATTTTCGGGTCAAAGATAGCACCTGCACGCTCTGAAAATTTCAGCGAATTCCAGGCTTCCTGAATTGCTGCATTGGTCATATCTTCAAGTCCCGCCTGGGCAGCGTACTCATCGCCGTCGATAATGCCTCTTGCTATACCTGTCATAGCCTTACTAACAGAGCCAACAGTGGCGCCTGTTTTAGCATAGCCTCCATTGGCCATCACATTGCCTGCACGACCTGCTACTGCATTGATGGTAGCCTGAACAAGATCTTTAAGGGCTTCATCTCTAAGATTAAGTGCCTCTGCCTTTTTTCTGATATAGGGCTCAAGATCTGAAGCAGCCTGAGTATATCTGCCCTCTTCTATTGCACGCTTGGTGCTGTAGCTGTCAAGGAACGCATCCAGTTCTTCAGCTTCTGTAACCTTAACACCAACCCAGTTTGAGAAATGTGGCAGATTGATAGTCATCTCATTCTTCTCAAGGTCATAACTATCGGGGTACATGTATCTCAGAGTTTTGGTATTCTCGTCATAATACGCGAACATGTATGCCGCCGGATCTGTAATGGTCTCTCCGGGCTTGCCCATGGGCACTGTTAGACTAACGTTGGTTCCAAAGAAGTCCCCTTCCTTATATCCCTCACAGGAGATATTTACAGGTGAAATGATCTCTTCAAAAACGCCTTCTCTGTAAGCGCCCATTTCTGTCAGTGCTTTGGTACTGATAGGTGTTGCTGAAATATTGGCATCCACCGCAAAGGTACCGGCTTCCACAGTAAGCTGACATCCGTCGCTTACGCTTCCCAGTACTGTATCTTCCGTAGCATCAGCAGGTACTGTCGTCTTCTCAATAGCCTCTGCGTTATCTACAGGAATGTTCTTGTCGTTCTTTTTTGATTTATTGACGGTAACTAAAGCTGCACATACTATTCCGTCTTTTTCTGCAAAAATGGTAGCGTAACCTCTGCCAACAGCCTTGATCTTACCTTTGTTATTGACTGTGGCAACTGTAGGTGCAGAGGTGCGCCATGTGAATGCTGCCGGTTTATACTTTGTACCCTTTAAGCTGACTGTGGCAGTCTTTTTGGGATCAAGTGTAAAGCTATCCTTTTTGACTGTAACCTCAGGAACTGTTATGGCACACTCGTAGGGCCTTTCATCGATCCAGGCAACTACATTCTCGGTTCCGGGATAAAGAGCTGTAACAGTACAGGTAAGTCCCTTGGAACTGATATCTATGCAGCCCTCACCGTTTTTCTTTTCCCATTCCACATAGGTGCCCTTGGGAACATTCTTAACTGTCAGCTTAAGCTTGCCTCCTGACATAACGGTGGCTTCGGTCTTGGAAAGGCCGGGAACATTGACCTTGATCGTTCCTGTGAGTTTGAATTTATTGGTATTGAACTTGCCGCCACCCCATATAGCGGATACTTTGGCTGTACCCTTGGCAACTGCAGTAACCATGCCGGTTGCAGGGTCAACTGTGCAGACCTTCTCGTTGGAGGTCTCATATGAAACAGGCGGATTGTCGGTGTCATAGGACACATTATAAGAAAAATCATAGGTCTGCCCTACGTAGGTCAGGGTTTTGGTCTTCTCACTTATCTCAGCCTTATATACCTGAACATCTATAAGAACAGCACGTCTTTTGAGTTTTCCATGCTTATCGGGAGTGGACCAGTATATGTAACATCCACCCTTTTTCTTGGCTTTTACAATTCCCTTGGCGCTGAGGGAGATAATTTTTCCATCTTCCAAAGTGAATTTGCCGCCCTTTGTAGTCAGGTCGTAGCCTTTTTCGGTGACCGTATTCTTCAGGAACTCGTCAAGATTGACACTTTGCCCAACAACGAGGTAAACCACCTCGTCGCCATCGGACTTCAGATTTTCAATATCTCCCATAGTACGAGTATTTTCTGAATTCTCTGTATTGTCAGAAGCATCCTCTGAAGCTTCTTCGGAGGCCTCTTCCATTATTTCAATATCTTCTGCTGCCTCAATTTCTGCGGCAGCTTCAGGCTCGATATCATATTCATCAGTGATTTCATCTCCCGGGAACTCTTCTCCGGAAATCTCTTCACCATATATTTCTTCGCCCGGAAGCTCTTCTCCGGAAATCTCTTCACCGTAGATCTCTTCGTCGGTAATTTCCATGTCAAAACTATCAGTTGAACTGTCCTGGAAGGCATCGGCTTCAGAATCAATGTCATAAGCCAACGCGCATAGTGGTGTGTCGAATGCGATAAGTGCAGCAATTGCTATTGCTGAAATCCTTTTCGTAAATCCTGTCATCTTCCATCCTCCTTACCATGTACGTGCGTAAACAGATAGGGCCGTGAATTATTGAATAATAATTTCAATAATCCATCAATTTTATGAATCTTTAACTCTATTATCATGGATGGCAAAGGGGATGTCTAATTAACATATTCTTATTTTTTAATAAAGAAATTACCCCACACGGGGTAGAAAAATGGGGACTGTCCACAATCTCGCCCCTTATTAGTAGTATAATAGTTACTAGAGTGCGCAATTCCGCGCACAAAATTCAAGCATGGGGGAAAAATGATGAAAAAAAGCGTGTTGTGTAAACTGCTGAGTATTACCTTGGCTTTTGCTGTGACGATATCGTCTGTCAGCATTCCGGCCAGGGCACAAGAGCCGGATTCGGTGGATGCTGAAAAATTTGAAGAGAGCATTCTAACGGATGAGGCTTTTTTTAATGATGAAGAGACAGAGCCCGAGGTAGAAGTTACTGAGGATGAGATCCTCCCTGAAGAAGACGAGGAACTCCCCGAAGATGAAGAACCTTCTGAGGACGAGGAATTACCTGCAGATGAGGATGTTCCGGAGGAGGCACCTGAAGATGCTCCCGAAGTAGAAGTCATCGATGATGAAGAGACTGATGCAACCGAGGAAGAAACTGAGGAGATCCTGGAGGTTAACTCCCCTGAGGAAGCCGCAGAAGAAGTATCTTCCGACAAGGCTCCTGTGAAGGATGGCGAGAAAAAAGCCGAAGCCACCTACACTGTAGTTTATGACGCCAACCTGCCTGCAGGCATTCAGGATGGCGATTTCTACGGAGACATCAAGGACAAGGATGAGCTGGAATGCGTAGTGGGAGAGTCTTTTATTTTTTCAGGCGAAGAGTTTTACCTTCTTGGGTATGAGCTTAAGGGCTGGGAGTACAAGAATTCCAAGAACAAGACCGTGACTGTTAAGACTCCCGCAGCCATTGTGGACAGCCTGTCAGATACCGCAGGCTCTGTTGTGACAGTTAAGGCAAAATGGGCTGTTGCAACCTACACCATCACCTATAATTTAAACGGCGGTAAGCTCCTTGGAGGCAAAAAAGCCAAGGTGACCTACAAGCTCACCTCGGAGACAAGAAAGCGTCAGCCTCTCTACAATTACAAAGAGGACAAGGACGGCAACTTCGTTATAAATACCGAGTATCCCGACGTGGTTAAGCCCGGCTGCGTTTTCCAGGGCTGGAACATGGACGGTGGCTACTATGGTGGCAACAGAATCGGTAATATCTCCGTTACTGCTAAGTGGGGATATCTGACCAGCAACATCATTTTTGATACTGACGGCGGAACACTTTTTGGAAGCAGCACATATTCCGGAACCTTGTATTACGACTCCGTTTATAGCGGAAAGACCTATATCCCTGAGAAGCCCGGCTATGATTTCAAGGGCTGGACTGCCACCATCGGCGGCAAGGAGAAGACCTATGCGCCCAAGAAGGATATCAAAGCCAAGGACTTTTTTGACCAGGTAAAAGACAGCATTACCTTCAAGGCAAAATGGGCTCCCAAGACTTACAAGTTAAAGTTCAATCTGGGAGATGCAAAGGTAGACGGTAAGCTTCCAAAGACCTACAAAGCCGGTGATACCGTAGTTCTTCCCAAGGTATCCTACGATGGATATCCCTTCATCAGATGGGATGCCTATAACTCCGATTGGGAGTATATGAATGAGGATGTCTTCGACGGATCCGGAATAATCAAGCCCGGTTGTTACGGTGACCTTACCATTTATCCCACTTGTGATGAGGAGTATACCTACACCTTTGAATTCTACAACCATGACGGAACCCAGAAATACAACTATGTGGATTACGGATATTGCCACTATGAATTGAGAGTTGATTTTAGTCATGCAACTTTTTTGATAGAAAGTACCGAAGACATCAAGGGCAGCATCAAGGGCTATGCCACAGAGCCAGGCGGCCCCATCAAGTACTATGTAGATAAAGAGTATAACCACATCGCTGCCAAGGACAAGGACGGAGAAGTGCTCAAGCTCTACGCTGTGCTCAGTGATGAATATCACATTCTCTTATACGGCGGTGGCGGAACTCCGGTTGAAACCTATATTACTTACAAAGCAGGCGACAAGGATGTGAAGCTTCCCACAAATATTAAGAGAAAAGGTTACAAATTCACAGGCTGGAAGCCCTATCCCGGATACCATGGAAGTAGCGCACTTATCTGTGATGATAACGGATATGTAAAAGGAATCAACACTGCAGAACCTGCTAACGTTATATTGACTGCGGACTTTGATCCTACTTACTTCTTTACCCTGACACTTATGCCCGGCGCTTCAGACGTTAAGAATATCAGAACCAGCCAGACCGTTAAGAGTAGCGGCGAAATGTACGTTGCAGTGGATGGCTGCAAGAGCTTTAGTTGGGACAGCGATGCTTATTATGAATTCCCTAATATGATGAATTTTAGTGATTGGAGACGCGAGGGCTACACCTTCAGAGGCTTTGGAGTTAAGAACACCAAGGATTGGACCGATTATGTGGGCCTTTTCATGTTTGTGGGTGATGGAAAGAGCAAGAATGTCAAGATTTATGCCAAGTGGCAGCCTGATGAGAGCACTGTTACCTACAGCAGTGATATCGCAGTCATAAGAGGCACCGACACCATCACAAGAGCTCAGGAGGACCTTAGCCTTTCAGTTTCTGAAGAGCTGATCCAGGAATACGGCACAGCCCTTACCACCAAGAAGCTTTCTCTTGAGGGCTACACCTTCAAGGGCTGGAAGCTTGTTTCGGAAAAAACAGCTAAGACCAGTGTAACCTACACTGACAAGACCAATACTTACGTAAAGAGCATCAACAAGAACAACGATTCACCTATAACTCTTCAGGCTGTGTTTGAAGAGTACAGCTACAGCATTTATGTGGATCCCGACGGAGGCTCTTTTAACGGCAAAGCAGGTAAACAGCTTGTAAGGAATGTATATTATTCCCAGGCAGTGCCGGACATCATCGAGGATATCTACCAGCACAGCAGCAAGGCAGGTTATACAGTTTCCAATGTAACCACAGTTAAGGGCAACCGCAGCGGCAATCTCAAGTTAAGCTACTACAGTGGTGGCCAGTGGGTAAGCGGCTATTCAAGATATCCCGGCAAGTTCACCTCCAAGAACAAAGGCCAGATCACTCTTTATCCTCTGTTTGACAAAGTTACCGGCATTGACGGGGTTAAGTGCAAAGCCAAGGCCTACGACCAGGGCAACAAGCTGGCAATGTCAGCCAATCAGTTCGTTTCCTACGGATACTGCCTTGAGTTCGAGTATTCCACGGATCCTACCTTTAAGAAGAATGTTCAGGTAGCCCGCGTCACCGAGGGAGATGTGAATTATACCGTGGTTGACATCCCGGAGGAACACGGCACCTACTATGTTCGTGCAAGATTCGGTAAAAAAGATTCTACCGGAGATTATTATTTCAGCAGCTTCAGTGCTGTATCAAGAGCGTTGAAGAGCTACTAAAGAGCAAGCACAGTTCATTGAATACTGGCTGCCTCGTATGGAAAAAAATATCCCGGCACTCATAGCTTGGGCTGAGAGTGCCGGGATATTATTATGCCTGCTTAAATTTAGCTTTGAAATGAATCTTTCCTTTGCCGCCCTTTTGAATGGTGGCTGTTGTTCCGTCAAGCTTTACTGAAGAAGCGCCGGGGCCGCTTACCTCCCAGCCAACGAACTTATAACCCTTCTTCTTGGGAGCTGCAATCTTTACAGCCTTGGCTCCGGTGTAGGAGTAAACAGGGCTCTTAAGAGTTCCACCGCCAAGATCATAGGTGATCTGATAGTTGGCGTTCTTGCCCCACTGAGCATAGAGTTCGATGGTGACGGTGCCCTGGCTGTCGCCGGTAGAAAGCTTGCTATAGCTCTTGGCTATTGTATATTTCTTACCCTTACCATTAGCCTTGGTAGTAAAGGAAGAAATCTTATCTGTCTCTGATGTTCCGCATTTGTTCTTAAGAAGCGCTGCCATATCAAACATACTTACAACGTCTTCGTAGTAAATAATTCCTGATGTACAGGTCTTATCCTGAACGCCCTTCTTGTTCTCGTGAATGATGAGCTTATAGCCATTCATCTTCCAGGTAGCCTTCAGCACCACATCGCCGTAATTACCCTTTCCACCTGCAATGGTCACGCCTGCTGCCACATTGGTCTTGCCGCTGCTGCTTACTACCGTCCAACCGGTGAAGGTATATCCGGTCTTAGTTGGAGTTGGAAGAACTGCATCCTGATCCATTGTGTAGGAAGCAGGTGTTTTCTTCTTAAGAGTGCCGCCATCAAGCTGATAAGTGATCTTGTATTTCACCGGTGTCCACTGGGCATAAAGCACTGCGCTATCTGGATTCTCAGGATTGAATACTGTTTTGCCGCCGGTAACCTTGCTGCCGCCCTGCGGAAGTGTATACCAACCGGCGAACTTGTAACCATTACGGCTTGCTGTTGAAAGGTTCTTGGGATACTTGGCTCCATACTTAATCTGGAACTGAGTATCACCTGCGATATATGCTCCGTTGCCGTTACCGTTATATTTTACTGTGTAGGTGCCGGCTTCCCACTTAGCATAAAAGGTGAGCTTATTGCCCTTAGAGGTATCTACATTGTCTGCGCTCTTTTTATAAGCTGCATCCAAAAACCATCCCTTGAAGCTGTATCCGGTCCTTGTAGGAGCGTAAAGAGTGATGTAATCACCCTTTTCATACATTGTAGGGTTCTTGGGGTTATTGGTTCCGCCGCCCAATACGTAAGCAATTTCATAGGCTGCTGAGATTACGAAATTGAAGGTCTCAGCGTTCTTTTTAACCCATTCGTAAGCATAGGTTCCTGCCTTAACAAAGAACCTGATCTGTCCTGCGCCGCCTGTTTTGAAAGCGTAATAGCCGATCTCCTTAACAGAAGCAGGAAGTGTTACCCTGGAAAGGTACTTGCAATCTTCAAATGCACAGTTCTCGATGGTAGTAACCTTGGATGGAATAACTATCTCGCTGATCCTCGTATTGGCAAAAGCATAGCTTCCGATCTCCAACAGGCTGTCAGGTAAAGCCACGTAGTCAAGAGGTGCGTTCTGGAATGCGTGACTTCCGATCTTGGTGAGCTTGGAGCCCTTCTCAAATTTGACCTCACTGAGTCCCCTTTCGCCGTTTCCATGAGCCCAGAAAGCATTGTTACCGATGGAGGTAACGGATGCGGGGATGGTAATGGTGCAATTTACGAAACTGGCTGAATAGAACATATCATTGGGAATCATGGTCATTCCCTTGGGAAGGTTAACCTCGCTGACCATGCAGTCCTCAAAGATTCCGGTTCCCACGTCTGTAAGATATGTGGAATTAATTGTAACCTTCTCAAGTAATTTACAATCATGGAAAACGTAATAATCCATCTTTGAAACCTTAGAAGGAATGGTTATCTCTGAGATCCTGGTGCCCTGGAAAGCGCAGGCGCCGATGATCTTCAGGCCTTCAGGGAGCCTCAGTTTTTCAATATGTGTATACTCGAAGGCTGCTGCCCCGATCTCCGAAAGAACAGAGCCCTCTTCAAACTTAAGCTCTGATATTCCCTTGGCATCCGAATCCGTGCCGCTGGCAGAAAATGCACCTCTTCCAATGGTTGTTACAGTCTTGGGAATAGTAATGCTGCAACCGCTGAAATTAGCATGGTAAAACATATATTCCGGAATAAGCTTCATTCCCTCCGGAAGCTCAACCTTGCTAAGGGAGCAGCCGTAGAAGATCTGCATTCCTGTTTTGGAAAGGGTCTTGGGCTTTATCACAACCTTCGAAAGGCTCTTATTGTATTTAAATGCAAAGTCTCCGATGATGCTGACATTCTCCGGGATTGTGATCTCAGTAAGTCTGCAATAGCCGAAGGCATCACTACCGATTTCCTTCAATGATGAAGGTAAAGTAATCTTATCAAGGTGTGTCATGTAAAAGGCTGTTCTGCCGATGCTTGTGAGATTGGATCCGGATTCAAAGGTGACATTAAAGCTTCCCTTTGAATTGTCATCTGCGTAAAAAGCCCTTGTTCCGATGGTCTTAACGGATGCAGGGATCACAAGGCTGCAATCAGAGAATGTAGCTCCGTCAAAAAGGTCGTCAGGAATACTTACCATATCCTTAGGGAAAGTAATCTTTCTGATGGCACAGCCACAGAATGCTGCGTAGCCTGCTGACACGATACTCTTGGACTCGATGGCGACCTCAGAGAGCTGCTTATTGCCGTAAAAAGCATGTCCTTCAATGGTAGCAACCTTGGATGGAATTGTTACCTTGCTGATATTACAGCAATAAAAGGCGCTCTGCTGTATCTCCCTTAATGAATTCGGGAAATTCACCGATGTCAGGGAAGTATATGCAAAAGCAGATCTTCCGATGATGGTGATGGTGTTGCAAAAAACTACTTCCTTAAGATTGGTACATTCATAAAATGCATAGTTGCCGATGGCTGTTACAGAGCCGGAAAAAACAACCTTCTTAATGGAAGTTCTGTTGGCTTCCCAGGGTGTGTCGTGGTAGCCGTAGTCAGGCATGATGCCGCTGCCCTTGATGGTAAGGACGCCGCCATTGTAGTCCCAGGACATGTTGGCGGTAAGAGAGCCGCCAAGAAGCTCTGCTTCATCGCCGAGGTCTTCTTCCATATCTACAGCTTCATCACTGCTGTCGTTGGCGCTGATGTCCACAGATTCACCGGGTTCCTCCACATCAACTGTATCTTCCACAGTGATGTCCTCAGCATCTTCAATTTCCTGTTCCTCTTCTTCAATGGACATTTCATCGGATAAAGAATTATCCTCTGATGAGACTGCCACCTCGTCGGCAATCTCAATAGACGAGCCTGTATTTTCAGCTGCCATGCTGACAAAGCCGCTCTGCACAGCTAGATTAACTGCCAGCACAAGCCCCAGGCTCCTGTAAATCATACTTTTTTTCATACTGCCTTAATCCTCCGAGTTATTTTTCCCCATAGTGCAACCATAGAAAACAGCAGCACTAGTACATCGTTCGCAAAATAACTGGCCTAATTCGAAGTATGCTTGCCCGAGAGTGCAGTTTCAAAAACGCAGGCATAGCGGGCTATGTCGAGGCTTTTGGAACTGTGCTATCGAGTAAGCAGACAAGAATTTGGTCCAGTTATTTAAGTAACGATGTACTAGTATGAATTCTACTTCCTGGCCCTCGGAATTTCAAGGCTTTGATAGTTCTTAGAATTTAGAGACAATCCACACAAATACGCAGTGCAAAAGACACTTTCGGAAACTGCTATCTCCCGATAAGCAAAGAATTGCATAGAAAGTACAGCAAAGACATAATCTTTGCGGAGGGTTAGGTGGCATATGGATGCTCCTGCGTATTCATGTGGTTGAAAGATATTCCGTGATGCACGATCGTTTCACAGCGAATTAGACACGCTGTCTGCATCCGGAATTACTCTGTGAAGAGTAGAAATTGTGTTTCTCGCTTTCAATGAGGCAAGATTAGCACTGATTTTTGATGCTGTAAATAGTTTTGTCCCAATCTTAACAAAGTCTTAAACAAATCTTAAGAAAGTCTTAAGAAGTTGACGTTTCACTGATTTTTCCTGTGTTTTATTGCGAT